>Ga0181568_10004674_pt1 | contig 12162 bp, 12 predicted proteins | sample 101ome_20_FD_133758 | JGI IMG/M metagenome (GOLD analysis project Ga0181568, IMG submission 133758) | Coastal salt marsh microbial communities from the Groves Creek Marsh, Skidaway Island, Georgia - 101404AT metaG (megahit assembly) | ecosystem: Environmental > Aquatic > Marine > Intertidal... | reverse complement strand
TTGCATCAGCTGTTGCGGATTGTTGAGCGATGGCGTTTGTTTCATTAGAGGGGGTCAATGGAGTAAAGTCATTTAACGATTCTTTAGAAGCAGCAGCAACTCGGGTGGCGTCCTTTTGAACAAGCGTATTTGAGGGTTTAGGCACGCCATGGCCTTGGTCCTGATTCGTCTTGACCAAAACGGCCTCTGAGGTGCTAGACTGAGCAGAATGATGGGGCATTTCGCTATTTTTCCTCGTCACAGCCTCCTCTGTCGCTTGAGGCGTTTGCTGAGTAATGGGTTGGTCAAAGACGGGATCAATCTCTTGGGTTGACCCTGACTGAGTACCCAAATCAACTATGGAAGATGATTTATCCGCGAGCTGTAGATTTGAATCCCCAGCTTGGTCTGAAGGAAGTAACCAAAGCATCAAGGCCAATGAGGCTGCTGCTGAAACGACAGTGCCAGTCTTCCACCACAAGGGCAAAATCAAAGGCCGTTTCTTTTTATTGGGCGCCAGGCGGTGTTCAATATCAGGCCATAAATCCCGCTCTGGGGATTGACTGTAGTCCCCCAGGCGATCTTTAAATTGTTTGTCCCACTGTTTCTGCATCGCAGTTATTGTTTCTCTTTTGCCTTTTTGTAGGCGTTTATTTTCTGCTGCAAAAGCTGTCGCGCTCTCGCTAAATTCGATTTTGAGGTGCCGTCGCTAATGTTGAGCAATTCAGCAATCTCCTTATGTGTATAGCCATCTAAAACATACAGGTTGAACACCAAGCGATAACGCTCAGGCAAGTGCTGTATGATTTCAAGCAAAAATGTCAAGGGTAGGGATTCGTCTATGGGCGTTAAGGCTAAATCCTGCTGAGCTTCCAACACTGCATCATTGGGCAAGTCGTACAGTCGTTTTTGACGATACTTTTGCAATACGGTGTTGATCGCAATTCGCTTTAACCAACCCTCAAAAGACCCTTTGCCTTTGAACTGACCAATGCGCTGAAAAATCGTGATGAAAGCATCTTGAAGGCTATCCTCTGCTTCCATGGCATTCGGCGCATACTTCAAGCACATTCCGTAGAGCGTATCACTATACTGGCGATACAAGATCTCTTGTGCGTGACGGTCATTCTCTTGACACTTCTTTATGAGCTCTTCTGTAGACAAATACGAACTGATTTTTGATCCATAGGCATGCCTTAGGGCGCATTTCGCATCTGACGCTACAACTGTAAGATGCTAAGACAGTAAAGGGGTTGCGTGCATCTGAAAATTTATGACGCCAAGGTTTTGATGGCCTCTTTTATTTTCCCTTCAAGTTCCTCCATTAACTCCGGGTTATCGGTCAGTAGCGTTTTCACAGAATCACGTCCTTGGCCGAGTTTGGTGTCGTCATAACTAAACCAAGATCCACTTTTTTTAATGATTTCGTAATCCACGCCTAGGTCAATGATCTCCCCCATTTTTGAAACCCCTTCGCCGTACATAATGTCGAACTCGGCGGTTTTAAATGGCGGCGCTACCTTATTTTTAACGATTTTAACCCGTGTTTTATTTCCTACCGCGGAACTGTTGTTATCCTTGATTTGAGTAGAACGCCTTATGTCTAGACGAATAGAAGCATAAAACTTCAGGGCATTTCCTCCAGTTGTGGTTTCGGGATTGCCGAACATAACACCTATTTTCTCGCGCAGTTGGTTGATGAAAATGACCGTACATTTTGTCTTGCTGATGGAACCGGTCAATTTTCTCAGGGCTTGAGACATCAACCTGGCGTGCAATCCCATTTTGCTGTCTCCCATCTCTCCCTCAATTTCGCTTTTTGGTGTCAAGGCGGCGACTGAATCAATGATGATGATATCGATTGCGCCACTGCGAATCAAGTTGTCTGCAATTTCCAGGGCTTGCTCTCCATTGTCCGGTTGTGAAATGATTAAGTTCTCAATGTCAACGCCGAGTTTTTCAGCATAATAGCGATCAAAAGCGTGCTCTGCGTCAATGAAAGCAGCGATTCCACCTTTTTTTTGTGCTTCTGCAATGGCGTGTAAGGTAAGTGTTGTTTTTCCCGAAGATTCAGGGCCGTAAATTTCAATGACGCGCCCCTTTGGATAGCCGCCCACGCCTAATGCTAAATCAAGGCCGAGTGACCCGGTTGGAATGACCTCGACTTCCTCTACCGCGCTGTCTCCCATCTTCATTACGGCGCCTTTACCGTAGGTCTTGTCGAGTTTGTCTAAAGTGAGTTTTAAGGCTTTTAATTTGGCTTCTTTTTCGCTACTCATGGTCTGCTATTTTTCGGTTACACTTTGATCGTGCTAAGGTAAGATTAATCCTGAATGACAACAATGTTTAGCCTCATCCAGGGCACTTATTTTGTTAACAATGCATCGGATTTATAAATTCCAACCTTCAGTTTTCCTTTTGTGTCGATTTGTGCTCGATACATTCCCGGAGTATTGAACTTCATAGAAATCCTGCCGTCATGGTCCATGGCGATGATTCCGCCATCGCCACCCATTTTTGGAATTTTTTTGTCGATCACTTGACTTGCGGCTTGTTCAAGGGTGTATCCGCCATATTCCATCATTGCCGCGATGTCATGGGCCACTACGCCTCTGATGAAGTATTCGCCCCATCCAGTAGCCGATACGGCGCAGCTTTGGTTGTTGGCATAAGTCCCAGCACCAATTACGGGAGCGTCTCCAATTCGCCCAAAGCGCTTGTTAGTCATTCCTCCGGTTGAGGTGCCTGCGGCTAAATTTCCAAATTGATCTAAGGCAACACAGCCGACCGTACCGAATTTAGCGTTTTTCAAAATTGGGTCGTAAAATGGGGATTGATTCGGACTAATCGGACCTCTAATATTGGGCGAATTACTCGCACTTGTTTCCGGGGCTTGCTGAACCTGAATTAAATGATCGTAGCGGCGCTGGGTGAAGAAATAGGATTGATCGATTAAGTCCATGCCTTGTTCACCGGCAAATGCCTCAGCGCCCTCGCCATACATAAATACATGCTCGCTGTGATCCATGACTAATCGGGCCAGATCAATGGGGTTTTTAACCTGTTTGACCCCGGCGATTGCGCCAGCGTTTAATGAGGCGCCATCCATAATTGAGGCATCGAGTTCGTTATGTCCGTCATTGGTGAAAACCGCCCCTTTACCTGCATTGAACAGAGGACTGTCCTCCATGAGGTTGATGCTGGCTTGTACTGCATCCAATGAAGACCCTCCATTTTTTAGTATTTGATGCCCTGCGAGAGCCGCTTGGGAGAGTACATTCAGGTAAGCTTGTTCCAGGGAGTCTGACATATTTTCCTTGAGAATTGTACCTGCACCTCCATGGATCGCAATGGCAAAATCTTGATGGTTTGACGTTTCATAAACCTCATTTTTTATCGATGAAACGCACGAAAATGCGATTAAAGGCAAAAAAATTGAAAAATTTTTAAAAAAAATCATATGACTCGTTTTGAGGCATAAATATAGTAATAATATGCTATATATCAATGACTTAACATTTAAAGATTAAAAGATTGTCAAATCAAAAAATTCCTTATTTTATCGATGAAATGCAAATAATTGCGACAAAGTGTTGCATAATTGAAAAATGATTGTATCTTTGTCATGAATCAAGCCCCAAATTTGATTTGCCCCGAATTATGAAAACAGTAACCTACGGCCTTATGGCCTTGACCCTTGCCCTTACTTCCTGTTCAAAGGAAGCCTTAGTTGAAACTCAATCGCCCATTGAATTGACCATCGATTTAAATCTCGCTCAAGAATCCGATCTTGAGATGAGCTCTGAGATTTTATTTTATGTGAATGAATACAGAAGCACTCTTGGATTGGAGCCAGTACTTTTAGATCGAGCCTATGCTGCTGCTTATGCTGTTGGTCACACGAAATATATGATTGATCAAAGTCGTATAAGCCACGATAATTTTAGCGAACGCGCTGAGGGCTTGAGCAACCAAGGTGCTCAGGCTGTTGCCGAAAATGTAGGCTTTGGCTATACTTCTGCTCAGGACTTAGTCAACGCCTGGATTAACAGTCCATCGCATAGAGATACCATGGAAGGCAATTACACCCACACAGGCATCGGTGCCTTACAGAACAACCACGGAGACTATTACGTCACCCAACTTTTTTATCGCAAATAGGTTTCTATTTATTCGGAAGGTTGGGCCCGCGTCGCCAAAACTCATTAGAGTGGGGCGATTAGCGGGCCTTTTTTTCTTTGGGCTTTTGCGGGCCGGAGCTTAATTAAAGACGGGGGCAGAGCTAACATCAGCTAACACTCAATCCAAGTCTTATCCGTACAATTAAGTTTAACGCCCGCCATGTTACTTTAACGCCCATTCTGAATAGGATCAGTATCGGGCATTAGTTTATTAAAAGTAAAATAAACAGGACAAAATTTTGTAAATGGACTAATAATTTGAAGGACACCAACGGCGACGGCAATCCATACAAAATTAAGGTTTAGTGTAAATAACGTTAGACCGGCGCTAATAAGATATAATAATCCCACTATGGCGTCATGTGCTCTGATTTTTCCAATGTTTTTTTCCATGTTTTTGGTTTTTGTGGTTGTTTTTTTGATGGATGAAAAATACTTGATTGCAATTTAAAACAAAAACATTAAATTCAATCTTAATAATGTTGAATTCATTTGAGTAATCTTTTGAAATGATAAGGTGAATTCAAAACCAGATATCTGGTTATTTAAAAAAGATAGATGCCGCCAAAAGGCTAAAATTCGCTTAAAGAATAGAATTGACGTATATTCACAGAACAATGGATAAAAGCATGAAAAAAATTGTTTTAGGACTCTTGGCGCTGGTTATATCATCTTGTATGGGTATAAAAAAGCCTGAAGCGAGCGAATGGATAACACTTTTTGACGGAAGTACATTGGAGGGATGGCGAGCTTACAATGGACAAGAGATGCCTCCGGGTTGGGCTATTGTCGATGATGAATTGACTTTTACCACTGACTTTATAAAGGAAGAGGACTACGATTACAAGGGCAATAGAGACATTATCTACGGAGCCGAAGAGTTTGATAATTTTGAACTTTATGTAGAATGGAAGATTCCTTTAGGAGGCAATAGCGGAATTTTTTACCACGTGAAGGAAGGGTACGAAGGACCTCCTGTTGTTGCGCCAGAGTATCAGCTCATTGACGACGAAAACTATGCGAGAATACATGATTTAACAGCATATAACGTTCAATTTGGGGCAGAAGACCCCTCGCAACTTTTAAATTGGCAAAAGACAGGCGCAGATTATGCGATGTATCCCCCGAATAGTGAAAATAAATTATTGTTTCCTGTCGGCGACTGGAACAGTAGTCGTATAATTTTTACCGAGAAAAAGGTAGAATATTGGTTAAATGACAAAAGAGTAGTGTCTTTTGTACCATGGTCTGAAGATTGGTACCAGAGACGTAGTTCAGGCAAATGGGATTCTGCTCCAGATTACGGTATTTATAAAACAGGATTTATTGGTTTCCAAGACCATGGCAGTAATTTGTCCTTCAGAAACATAAAAATCAAAAAACTTTAAACACTGCAATCATGAAAAAAAGAACTTTTTTGAAGATTTCCTTGGCGGCAGCATCCTCTACACTCATTCCTAGCCCCATTTTAGCTATGGCCGGCAAGGGAGAAAAAAAGCTTCGTACAGCACATATTGGTGTTGGCGGCATGGGTGCAGCAGATTTGGCGGCTATTGCCTCCCATCCCAGTGTTGAAGTCGTGGCTTTATGTGATGTTGATAGTATTGCATTAAACGATGCCCTTACGGGCTATCCTTCGGCAAGAGCCTTCAAAGATTATCGTAAAATGTTGAGCGAAATGACCGATGAGATTGATGCCGTTATCGTCTCAACTCCTGACCATATGCATGCACCACCTTCTATTATGGCGATGGAATTAAATAAACCAGTTTATTGTCAAAAGCCATTGGCGCATCACGTTTCTGAGGTGCGCGCAATGCGCAAAATGGCCGAGCAAAAGAAATTAGTGACCCAGATGGGCATTCAGGTGCATTCTTTTTATGATTATAAATTGGCGACTCTCTTGATCCAATCAGGGATTATCGGCAAGGTGCGTCGCGTGCGGGCTTGGTCTCCCAAGAATTGGGGCTATGACGGACCTGCCTTTAAAGGAAGTGATCCTGTACCTACCACATTAGATTGGAACCTCTGGCTCGGAACGGCGGCGCCTCGACCTTATAAGAATGGTGTTTATCATCCCGGTAATTGGAGAAAGCTTGTTGATTTTGGTTGCGGCACCTTAGGAGATATGGGGGTGCATATTTTTGACACCCCGTATAATGCTTTAGCACTGGACGTGCCAAAAACAGTCAAAACAAAATGCAGACGGCCAAACGGTGTAGGTTATCCGGAGAAAAACAAGGTAATCTATACATTTCCAGGGACACAATATACCACTGAAGATTTTGAGTGGGTCTGGTATGATGGGAAAGGTGCGCCAAAGAAACATAAGGAACTGAAGTTGCCAAATAGAGATAAACTGCCTTTGCAGGGCGCTATGTTTATTGGAGAAAAGGGACGATTACTTTTGCCCCATTTTATGGAATCACCGCGATTAATTGTGGACGGTGTTTATCAAGACATTGATATTTCAAAGTATGACCCAAATGAAACATTAGGACTAACGGTTAATGATTATGAGCGAGACGCACCAAAACATTATCATCAATTCGTTGATGCCTGCTTGGGCAAAGAAAAGACTTCGGCGCCGTTCTCGTATGCGGCACGATTAACCGAGACTATTCTTTTAGGAGTTATTGCTGGGCGTTTTCCAAACAAGACTTTGCATTGGGATAGTGCTCAGGCAAAATTTGAAGAGGCAGAGGCTAATGAATTTCTTAGTGGAATAGAACGTCAATTTTAAGGGATATACTCTGGTTATTACATGAAATATATAATTTCCACCCTAATAGTTCTGTTAGTTTCCTGTCAGAGGCCGACAAGAGTTGTGTTTTTAGGAGATTCCATCACCGAGATGGGAGACAACAAAGAGGGAGAGGGTATTTATGAGGGATTTATTTCCTCTTTAAGGAATACCTTTGAAGATCGCGATATTGAGCTTATAAATAAAGGTGTCGGAGGAGATAAGGTGACGGATTTATTGGTTCGTTATGACCGAGATGTGCTCCAACTCAGGCCGGATATAGTGTTTATTTATATTGGCATTAACGATGTTTGGCATAAATATGATGTCGGTACCGGAACCGATATAGACGCCTATGAAAATGGACTAAGAAAAATAATTCAAGATATTAAAGCACGCGGCGCTAAAATCATATTATGTACTCCCACTGTAATTGGCGAAAATCAAGGCTCATTTGCATTAAATAATCATTTTAAGAGCATTATGGAGACTAAGACAATGAATGATGACTTAGATGCTTTTGCTCAAGTCATGCGTAATCTATCGCAAGAATTTTCAGTAGAATTATTAGATTTAAGATCAATCTTTCTTGATTATATTTCGAAAAACAATAGCGAAAACAAACCTTTTGACGTATTGACTTATGACGGCGTCCATTTAAATAGCTATGGCAACCAGATAATTGCGGATCAAATGGCAAAATTTATCAGACGGAGCAAAAATTAAAAACCTCGGCACCTAATAGATGCCGAGGTTTTTAAATAATGGGAATAACTCTAAATGGAGCGGATTAGTTATTCGCCATCTGTCTGGATGGGAGCTTGTCTAAACTGATCCAGCCATACAACCTTGCCCTCTACGACATAATAACTCTCGTATCCTTTCCATTCGGTCACCTCACCAAGTGAATCAGTATATTTCATATTGAACCATGCGCCAACATGCTCTCCTCCTTCATTAGGTGAGAGATCAATCGATGATATTGAAGCGAGATCCCAAGTTATGCGTTTTGAATTTTCGTTTTCTTTAAATCCATTCATGAATTCGGTAGCCGAAAATACCCTTTTGCCATTGGGAGGAGTGATCATTACTGAATCAGCAAAAAACCCTACGGCCTCGTCGTATTTTCCCTCTTTCCAAACTTTGTCTAGTGCTAAAACTACATCAATAGCCTCTTGAGTTCCTAAATACCATCCAGTTTCTTTGACATCTTCATCTGGGTTTGGGTGGTAACCAATATTTCTCTCCTTTACAGGAGCTTGACAGGCCAGGAATGTGGCACAAAATAAACTGTAAACAATTGCTTTTTTCATACTTATTTGAATTAATAATTAAATGATGTTGAATCTTGAGCTTTGGCTCTAGAGTAAACATTAATCTTCTTTATTTTTCCTTCTACAAATAGAATGTCATGAACATTATGTTCAAAAATTGGATTTCCGTCGGCGTCAATGTCCGTAAAATCATTACCCGTAGTGAGCCATTGTTCGATAACGCCATCCTTATTCTTGGCTGCATTAGCAATCATCCATTTAACTTCCCATTTGGGGGATGCGGTCTTAAACCAGTTATCAAGGGCTTCAATATGTGCCTCAGTCCCTTTGAGTACACTTCCTTGGGCAGTATATCCCTCCCAGTCTTCTGCATTGATCGCAGCAATTTTATCTAAATCTCTATTGTTGTGTGCCTCAATATATTCAATCCAAACAGACTGATTTGCTGTATTTCCAGCAACAATTGGAGTCATTTCTGAGGTGCCATCAATCAAAGCAGATCCAATTTCTACAGGGCTCGATTTCGAGGCGATAACTTCTGAATTGTTTTGACAACTGATGGTCGAGATTGCGATAAGCAGAATGGCTAGTGTTTTCATGTGAAAATTCTTTAATTGCAATATAAAACAAATAAACAAATTTTGAATTTCGCGATTATGATTTTTGTGTTAAGAACACAATAAATGAATAGGATATGGTATTAATCCAATAGCTTATTGTCTTTTAATTCAGCCAATAAAAAGTTAGCGTACCGTAAAAAACCAAGATCTGTGAAATGCAAGCCGTCTACAGTTCCTTCGTAGTCATCGCCTAAGGCAGAACTTCCATCTAGGTAAAAAAGATTATCATATCCCCTATCAATCATTTTTTGAAATTCTGTTTTTAATGCGTTATCTAATTTCTTACTCTCGTCAAATAACTCAGCGTTTAAAAAGGAGTAGGCAGTAGGAAAAAGACCTACAAATACAATAGGTGTTGTGGGTTGTTTTTCTCGTATTATGTCTACTAGTGGAATGGTGCGCTCTAATACATTTTCAGAGATTAACATATTAGGCATACATTCAATGATATAGATTTCAGCGTCGATCATGGAGATTAATTCAGCAATGGATTTATCCATTGTGCCGTTACCACTAAACCCAAAATTCAAGACCTCTCTGTCTAATTTTCGCGACATTATATTTGTGTGGACCATTCCTGGCCTTGAGGCACACCCGCCTTGAGTTATACTTGTTCCATAGAACACGATAGGCCTTTGGGTGTTCTTATCAGGAGCGACAATAGAGCTCTCTGCATCGACACCAATTTCGAGAAGTTTTAATTCATCGTATAAAGGAAGGAAGATTAAATATTCTCTTTCTGCCGTAGTCATGTTTTCAATGAGTGTTTGTTGATTTGATTTGCCTGTTGGTCTTCCGGTATTCACATATTGCCAACCCTTACCGTTCTTGTAATACAGATCAATTCCTTTAATCCCCGTCTCGGGCATATGATCCATTTTCAGATCATTAACCACCTCCCATTTTGCCTTAATTATTTTTGAATTCGTTTTAAAACGGATAGATAAGCCTGCCGAGGATTTTGATAGTTCCCATACGGGTTCTCGCACAAGTTTCTGGAAATAAGCAGGCAGTCTGTGGTATCTGTTTTGTTTTAATGAATCAGGGAAAGCAGTTCCTTCTAGGCAAAAAAACTTAGGCCCATAAAAACGGATATCGTTTGACTCAATCCGCTTATTTTGTCCGAAAAGAACCCCTGTAAATAATATCAATAAAAGAAAATGGTAACGCATAACAATATGTTCTTTACATCAAGCACAAAATAAAGTGGTGATAGATAGGTTAAAATTCATAAGCTTTAAAAATAGGGTCTTTGGGTAAAGGTTGAGTGTCGAAGATATGCATTATGGATAATATTTCTCTCATCAAACAGCTGTGCTCAAGAATAATTATTGGCCCATTACCGTTAAATGTTTAATAAGTCAATACGCCTGAGACTGAAGCCTTTTTTTATTTATCCTTTTTGACTTATCTTTAAGAAAACTAATCAAATGGCAATCGCACCTCCTTTTAACTTGACCCAATGGATTGAAGACAATAGAGCTTTGCTAAAGCCTCCAATTGGGAACAAAAATCTGTATGTTGAGGCCGACGATTATATAGTAATGATCGTGGCAGGTCCAAATGCTCGAAAGGATTATCACTACAACGAAACAGAGGAATTGTTTTATCAAATTGAAGGTGAGATTACGGTGGTTATCCAAGAAGACGGCCAAAGAAAAGAAATGAAATTAGGCCCTGGAGATATGTATTTACACCCAGCCAAAGTGCCTCATTCTCCGGTGCGCAGTGCGGGATCTATTGGGCTGGTTATCGAAAGAAAACGCGCTGGACAGGGCTTTACCGATGGCCTGATGTGGTTCTGTGACCAGTGTAACACCCCACTACATGCGGCTTATTTTGAGCTTAAAGATATTGAGAAGGACTTTTTGCCTCATTTTAAGACTTATTACAATTCTGAGGAATTGCGCTGCTGTAAATCCTGCGGCCACACTATGGAAACAGACCCAAAATTTTCCAATAAGTAAGTGCTCATCAGTTAAGTTAGGCTTATTATTGGTGAATCCATATAGGGGTCATAGATCAAAAGACGATATATGAACTATCGGCATTGGCCTTGGATAGAGATTATTGTACTTTTGCACAAAATTTATCTCACGACCATGACAAAAACTACCACAACAGTCGATATTCAAGCGGTACTCAAACAACTTGGTGTTGCCCCAGAAAACAAAGGAACTTCAACAGGAAATACTTGGTTTGGTTCAGACCAGTTAATCGCCTCACATTCTCCAGTAAATGGCGATTTAATTGGAAAAGTTTCTGTGACCACTCCAGAGGATTATGCCAAGGTAATGGAAACTGCGACCAATGCATTTAAACAATGGCGCGTTAAACCAGCACCGCAGCGCGGGGAAATTGTTCGTCAATTTGGGGAAGAATTACGTCGATTAAAGGAGCCCCTCGGCCAACTCGTTTCTTACGAGATGGGTAAAAGTTTGCAGGAAGGACTTGGGGAAGTTCAAGAGATGATCGACATCTGTGATTTTGCTGTGGGACTTTCGCGACAATTGCATGGATTTACTATGCATAGTGAGCGATTTGGTCATCGCATGTATGATCAGTACCACCCAATCGGGGTTGTAGGAATCATTTCGGCCTTTAATTTTCCGGTAGCTGTGTGGTGTTGGAATACGGCACTAGCCTGGATTTGTGGTGATGTCTGTGTGTGGAAGCCGTCTGAAAAGGCGCCACTTTGTGGGATTGCTTGCCAAAATATTGCGGCTTCTGTTTTTGCCAAAAACAATTTACCAGAAGGACTGTCTTGCCTGATTAACGGTGATTACAAGGTGGGTGAAATGATGACTCAAGACAAGCGAATTCCTTTGGTTTCGGCCACAGGGTCCACCCGAATGGGTAAAATCGTGGCGCAAACCGTCGCCGAGCGATTGGGACGTAGTCTTCTTGAATTAGGAGGAAACAACGCCATTATTGTGACCCCGGATGCCGACATTAAAATGACTGTAATTGGAGCTGTTTTCGGTGCCGTGGGCACCTGTGGTCAGCGTTGTACTTCAACGCGTCGTTTGATTATTCATGAATCTATTTATGATCAGGTCAAAGAAGCTTTGGCCAGTGCCTACAAGCAGTTACGCATTGGAAATCCTTTGGACCAAAACAATCACGTGGGGCCTTTAATTGATAAAGATGCCGTTAAAATGTATGAGGCCGCTTTGGAAAAAGTAGTTGCTGAAGGAGGTTCTCTATTGATTCCAGGGGGCACTCTCGATGGCCCAGGATACGAAAGTGGATGTTATGTGAAGCCAGCGATTGCTGAAGCGGAGAATCACTACGAAATTGTACAGCACGAAACCATTGCCCCAATACTTTATCTCATGAAGTATTCAGGGAGCGTCGAAAATGCC
>Ga0181568_10004673_pt1 | contig 12162 bp, 8 predicted proteins | sample 101ome_20_FD_133758 | JGI IMG/M metagenome (GOLD analysis project Ga0181568, IMG submission 133758) | Coastal salt marsh microbial communities from the Groves Creek Marsh, Skidaway Island, Georgia - 101404AT metaG (megahit assembly) | ecosystem: Environmental > Aquatic > Marine > Intertidal zone... | reverse complement strand
CTTGTTCCGTGAGCGCGACGCTTTTGTCGTCCATCGGTGCCGTCGTCATCGTCATTCGTCGAGCGTCGAACGTCCGGACGTCGAGACGCGCGCGACGACGACGGACGACGCGCGACGGCGACGCCGCGCGACGAATGACGATGATGAAAAGATGCATCCGCCCTCAACCCTAAACCCTAGTACTTAACCCTAGTTAGGGTTGAGACGACCGACCCCCAAACCCCGAACGCGCCCGTCCGCGCGCCATCCCTCGACGCCGACGACGACGACCGATCGTCGACCGATCGACGATGACGGTGACGCTTCGACCGCCCACGGACGTTTTCGGCGCGTTCGCGCGCGGATCGCGCGCGAGCGCGACCGCGACCGCGCCGACATCCGCGCCGACATCCGCGCCGACATCCGCGCCCACCGCGACGAAAGCGACGACGGAGCGCGCGGGCGCGAGCGCGGACGCGGTGACGTACGACAGAGCGACGCTCATCGCGCTGAGAGACGCGAACGAGGCGGTGACGCACGAATTACCGGTGGAATTGGCGACGAGCACGCTCGAGATCGTGAAGAATGAGTTGAACGCGGCGATCGCGGCGAGAGAGGGAAGCGTGTGGGGGACGCACCAGGGGAAATCGAAAACGGCCGCGACCGCCGCGAACGCGACCGCGAACGCGACGGAGGAAGAGACGACGACGACGACGACCAAGGAGGAGCCGGTGGCGGAGGCGGCGAGCGAGAAATCAACCGCCGCCGCCGCCGCCGCCGTCGGCGCGGAGAGCGGACCGTACGACGCGGATAAGTCAAAGCGCGTCATCAAGTCGGTGCTGAATAAGGTGTCGGCGGATAAGATGGATAAGATGATGGCGCAGTTGAGCGAGTGCGCGCTGAGCGACGCGCGTGTCGGTAAGGCGTTGGTGTCCATGCTCGTCGATCGCGCGTGCGCCGACGAGCGACACGCGAGCGTGTACGGGGAATTGGCGGAGAAACTCAACGCCATCGTGCCCGCGTACGCGATCGAGGGCGGCGAAAACGACGACGATACGTCGGCGACGACGACGACGACGTTTAAGAAGATGCTCTTGGGGGCGTTGCAAGACGATTTCGAGTCGACGTGCGTCGCGCGCCAGGGCTTGGGCGCCGTCGTCGATCGGTACGAGCACGAATCGCAATCCAAGCGCATCAAGGGTCGCGTCATCGGCGTCGCGCGCATGATCGGGGAACTCTCCAACCGAGGCATCGCGAGCGACGCCGTCGCGCGCGCCGTCGTCGAGGACTTGCTCGGCGAGCCGCGCACGACGCCGTGCGAGGACGACATCGACGCCGCGTGCGCGTTGCTCGCGACGAGCGGCGCGAACATGGAAGCATCGGCGAAGAAGTCCATGGATGCCTACATCGCGCGTTTGAACGTGCTCGCCGAATCCGAAGAGGTGAGTCCGCGCACGCGTTTCGCGTGCCGCGACGTCATCGAGCTTCGCGGCAACGAGTGGGTCAAGCGCGGCGGTAAAGTCGCCGCCGCGAGCGCGTCCAAAACGAACGGCGCCGCCGTCGATCTCGCCAACGCGACCCCGCTCGTTTCGGACGAGATTTTGTTCCCCGAGGGACCGAGCGGAGGGAAGGCGTCGTCGTCGCTCATGGGTTCCTACGAGGCGCCGGCGCGCGCCGGCGTCATGCCGACGGCGGCGAACCGCGCCGCGCTCGAGGCGAACATGCGTCGGGACGCCAAGGCGAGAGCCGAGGCCAAGGTGGACGCCGCGATCGCGGCGGCGAGCGGCGAGGGCGACGCGTCGACGTCCAAGTACTCTGCCGAACAAGCTGAGAAGAAGATTGCCTCATTCATCGACGAGTACGCCGTCGTCGGCGACGTCGGCGAGGCGTTGCTCTGCGTCGCCGATCTCGTCGCGCGCGCGGAAGACGGCGACGCGACCAAGGATGCGATCGCCAAGGCGCTCGTCGATTACGTCGTCAACACGTCGACGGCCAAGGCGGCTGACCTCGTGGGTAAACTCTTCGCCGAGCTCTTCGCCCGCGGCGGCTTCGCCACGAGCGTCATCGAACAAGCCGTGGGTGACGTCGTCGCCATGCTCGACGACGTCGCCATCGACGTGCCGATGGCGCCGAAACTTCTCGCCGTCGTCGTCGCGCGCGTCGTCGCCGGCGGCGCCGTCGCTCTCGATTTCATGACGGCGGCGGGGAGCGGCATCGAAGACGTCGGCTACCGCCGCGACTTCGCCGGTGCGGCGTTGTTAGAGCTTCGCCGAGCCAACTTTGCCGGTCTCACGCCCGGCGCTTTGGATCTGAAAGAGTTCGCTCGAACCGAGGATCCCGACGAGGACACCGTCATCGAATGGCTCGGCAAACTCGACCTCGGCGATTTGGCGGCGTGAGTTCATCCGTCCGTTCGTCGACGAAGACGACGAAGCGTTTTCTCTTCGTCTCCACGTAGTAGACCACCTCATTCTTCATCGCGTCGGTCGTGACCGATGCGCGGTGCTTAATACTGATCGTTCCTTTCGTTCGTTCACCCCGTGTTCGCGCGCGCGCGCGTCCGCAGACGACGCCTCCTCGACGACGACGATAGCATGTTTCGCGCGTGCGCGCGACGCGCCGCGCGCGCGGCGAGCGGTGCGATCGCGTCCACGTCGTCCGCCGACGTCACCCGCGACGTCGCGCGTCGCGGCGGTCGCGCCCCCGTCCCGGTCGGCGCGACGACGACGAGGGGCACAATGGGCAACATGGGAACGGGCGCGATGACGCGCGCGTACGCGTCGTCGCCGTCGCCTCGCGCGGGCGCCAACAAAGCACCGGTGGGTTGGCTCTCCCTTCTCCTCGTCTCCGCCACGGGCGCCGGTTGCCTGTACTTTTACGACGCCGAGCGCGCGAGACGGGTGAACGCCGCGCGAGAGGGTCGACGCCGCGGCGACAACGGGTTCCAAACGCGCGTCGCCGGTGGACGCGCGAGCGTGGGCGGGGACTTTACCCTCGTCGACGCCAAGACGGGTAAACGGTTCGACACGGCGAAAGATTTACGAGGACGGTTCGCACTGTTATATTTCGGATTCACGCACTGCCCGGACGTCTGCCCCGACGAGTTGGAAAAAGTCGCCGAGGTGGTGAACGCGACGACCGAGGCGCGACGCGCGTCCGGCGCGACCGCGCTCGTGCCGGTGTTCATCACCATCGATCCACAGAGAGACGATAGAAAACGCGTCGCGGCGTACGTCGAGGAGTTTCACCCGACCATGATCGGTCTCGTCGGTTCCGAAAAGGCGTGCGGCGACGCGGCGAGAAAGTATCGCGTCTACTACCGTAAAACCGGCGACGAGCGCGCGACGGAGGATTATCTCGTCGACCACTCCATCATCACCTACCTCATCGATCCCAACGGCGATTTCGTCACGTTTTACGGGAAAAACACCACCGCCGAGGAGGTTTCCAGGAGCGTTCTCGAGCACATGCGAGATTTCGACGAGGGTCGCGGCGTCGCCGCCGTCGAGGCGGCGAAAGAAAACCAGTCGCCAGGCGCGTGAACGAGCGTCGCGTCGCGTTATGTCATTCATCAATCAATCAATACATCGATCGATTCATTCATCAGCGCACGAGCTCGAACGCGCCGTCCATCTCTCCGCGCGCGCGCGTCGACGGCGTCGCCCACTCGCGTCGCGTCCCGTCCCGTCTCCACGTCACTCCGCGCCTCCGTCCATCGAGACGACGACGCGAACGAGGCGTCGAGAAGAGACGAACGCGCGCGATCGAACGACGATCGTCGAGCTCGCGGTCGAGACCCCGACGCCGACGCGCGCGCGGACGTGTCGTTTCGTCGTCGGCACGCGAACGACATGTCGGCGAAACCGGGAAGCGCGACGGGGAAATCGGCGACGCCGTTCGCGACGATGGACGTGTCGCCGTTCTTGTGGTGCGTGGATAGCATCGATCGATCGATCGACGGTACCGCGCGATGAAACGGACGCGGGTGGCGCGCGAAGGAGACGACGACGACGAGATTCGGGGACGCGAAGACGTCGAGCGCCGGGACGGAGAGACGCGTTTTTTCGTTTCTCCGCGCGAGCGAACGAACGAACGAAGGAAGGAAGGAAGGAAGGATAAAGATGAAGACTGACGACGACGCGCTCGTGGTACTACCGTAGGAAAACGTGGAACATGGTGACGGACGAGTCGAACGACGACGTCATCGCGTGGAACGCCAACGGGAAGACGTTCACCGTGTACAAGCCCGACGTGTTGGAGGAGGAGTACCTGCCCAAGGTGTTTAAACACTCAAATTTCGCCTCGTTCGTGCGACAGTTGAATAATTATGGGTTTAGAAAGTGTCACAGCGACGCGTACGAGTTCGGAGTGGAGGGATTCGAGCGAGGGAAACCGGAACTGTTGACGACGCTGAAGAGACACGATTCGTCCAAGGGGAGACGCGGCGCGGCGAGAAAGAAAACCGCGGGCGGCGGCGGTGGACGCGGAGGCGGAGGCGGCGCGAACCGTCTGGCGATCACCGGTGGAAACGAGAGCTTAGAGCTCGGGGCGTACGGTGGATTAGAGAACGAGGTGGAACAGCTCAAGCGAGACCGTTTGCTCTTGCTCAAGGAGGTGATGCGTCTGCGAGAGACGCAGATCGAACACCGCGAGCGCGTGGAGGAGCTCTCGAGCAGATTGGAGGCGACGGAGAATTTCCAAACGCAGATGCGTCATTTCGTACAAGCCGTTCACGACGGCGAGAACATCAACGCCGCGCTTCAAGAGAGCGGTTTGGCTGGTTTCAACGCCGACGTCACCGCGCTCGGACCGAGAAAACGCCAAGCGCCGCGCTACCTCCCCGCGCTCGAAGCCGATCGACGACCGGACGACATCGGCGGTACCGGTCCCGGTACCGGAACCGCGCAGAGCGGACTCGCGTCCGATAGCCCACATAGCATCGTGCCCCCGTCGCCGCTCTCGCTCGAGGAGATTGACGACGAACACTTTTTGGCCATGTCCACGCCCGGCGCGGCGTCGGGCGCGATGACGGCGACGCACTCGCTCCCGTGGCCCGAATTCCTTCGATCGCCGTCCACGGACGAAAGCCTTCGACGCATGGTCGAGGACATGTCGTACGAGGGCGAATTAGACGCCGCCAAGCTCGAAGCCGGCGACGAGGCGTTCGTGAACACCCTCCTCGACCGCTCCAACTCGGAGCTCGGTCGTCAACTCAGTCTGAGTTTTTTGGACAGCGACGAGATGAACGAAATGGTCCGAGAGTTACACGGCGCGCAGCTCGACGCGCCGCCGTCGCCGATCACCAAGAAATCGTCATCCGCGTCGAGACAAGGGTCGCCGTCGTCAAAGAAAAAGTAAGAAAATGAACGAACGATTTATCGAATGATTTATCGAATGATTGATTGATTGATTGATTCGACGGCGCGTCGAATTCGAATTCACAATCGAATCCGAATTCGCGTCTCCGAACGCGTCTCCTCCGCGAGTGGTCACCGAATAGCGGCGGCGCTCGTCGCGTGTAAAAATCAGACGCAGACCAACACTCCGTCGACACCGACGCGAACTCGAATCGTCGCACTGTACGTATCAAAAAATAAATCCAATGAGTTATACAGGGCTCGAACCTGCGACATTCAGATTCGAAGTCTGACGCTCTTCCAACTGAGCTAATAACCCGTTGGGTTTAGAGGGATGTATGCGTCCTACATAGTGTATCACGCTTTAATCCCAAGATCATGCTGGGTCGATGCCTTTAATAAAGTTCGTAGATGAGGTCTTCGTATTGTATGAAAAGTTATGGGTCAAATCGGGGACGACCGCGCGACGACCTCTCGACGCGATCGACGATATCGCGACGCGGGGCGCGCGCGCGCGTTCGCGAACGACGACGGGAACGCGGTCGAGTCGCGTGGCGTAGGACGCGTTCGTCTCGGTGAACGCGCGCGCGCGCGTGCGAGCCGTTCGATCATCAATCATCATGTCCCCGACCGAGGCGGCGGCGGTGAAAAAACAAAAACGACGACGAGACGACGAAAAAACGACGACGACGACCGATGACGACGAAAAAACGACGAGTATTAAGAGACGTCGTCGCGGCGTGAAGAATCCCGCGCTCATAGGACGGTCGTTCACGGGTGGGGCGAACGCGAGCCTGTTCATTCGACAGTGGGCGTGGAAACGCGAGATGAAGACGGAGCGCGAACGATTCGTCGACGATTACGAGTACCCGATGTCGGTGACGGAGGAGACGAATGAATCAACGACGAGAAAGATTGTGTTGAAACAGAGAAAATTTAAAGCCACCGGGTTCGCGAGCACGGTGTGGGACAGCGCCATCGTGTTGGCCAAGTACGCGGAGAAGACGCGCGCGACGTTTGAAGACGCGCGGACGTGCGTCGAGCTCGGCGCCGGGTGCGGATTACTCTCGTGCGTGATGCGCGAATTGGTGGGCGTGCCGCGCGTGATCGCGACGGATTTAGAGGGTAATCTCGAGTTGTTGACGGAAAATGTCGCCAAGTACGGCGTGGAGACGCGCGCGTTGACGTGGGGCGCCGACGGCGACGACGCCGATTTCGGCGACGTCGACGTCGTCGTCGCGTCGGATGTCGTGTATTGGAACGATTCGATGAAGGATTTAGTGAAAACGCTTCGCGCGCTCGCGAAGACGCCGAAGACGCGCGTGTTGATGTCGTACGGGCGAAACAGACAGGCGTTGGAGACGTTTTTAGACGCCGCGCGCGAAGATTTCGAGACGCGCGACGTGCCTCGATCCGAGTGCGACGAGTTGTATTCGTGCACGGACGTGGACGTCATCGAACTCAGACGTAGGTAGGTGGGAGAGAGTACAAGTAATAATAAGTGTAATACTTTTAGCATTCATTCATTCATTCATTCATTCATTCATTCATTCATAACGGTATTCTTCTTTGTTTTATTCATCGGCGTTCGCGCTTCACTTCGCCACGTCGACGTTTTGAAACGTCTTCCACGCGTCCAGGCTCACGCGTTTCGTCATGCTCTTGATTTGAGAATTCGGACCGAGTTCGAACAGTTTCGTGCGTCCCGCGGCCAAAATATTCTTGAGCGTCTGTTCCCAGAGCACCGGACTGACGAGTTGTTCGGCGAGTAAATCGCGCACGCGATCCGGCGTCGCGTCCTTTGGAATCGGTTCGCCCGTGACGTTGGAGTAGATGGTGACGCGAGGCGCGTTGAACGTCGCCTTGGCGAGCGCTTCGCGCAATTTCTCCGACGCGCTGTCCATGCGAGACGTGTGAAACGCGCCCGAGACGGCGAGCGGGGACACCTTGATTGCTCCCGCGGTTTGCGCGCGGCGCTGCACGACGTCGAGCGCCGCCTTGTCGCCGGAGACGACGCGACCTTGCGGAAAGAGAAAATTGGTAATCTCGCACACGACGACGTCGTCGCCGCCACCAACCTCACCGCGGGCGTCGCGCACGATGTCGCGCAAGACGTCGTCGGAGAGACCGACGACGGAGAGCATGCCGTGCGCGCCGACGCTCGCCGCCGCGCTCATCGCCTCGGCGCGCGCCTTGACGACGGCGAACGCGTCCTCGTACGACAAGACGCCGGCGAACACCAAGGCGGCGTATTCGCCCAGAGACAAACCGGCGCACGCGTCGCACCCGGCCACGGCGTCGGGATCGCGATCTCTGAGCTTTTCCAACGCGGCGAGATTGGCGAGCAACAGCGCGGGTTGCGCGTACACGGTGTCGTCGAGCTTCTCCTTTGGTCCGTTCACGCACACGTCGCGCAGATCGTACCCGAGCACGTCGTTCGCCACCTCACACATCTTCGCCACCGCGGGAAGTTCCATGAGTTCGTCGTCGCCGAGCATGCCCACGACCTGAGACCCTTGACCCGGGAAGAGAAACGCCGACGAACCGCGAAATCGAGACGCGTCCTTCACCGCGGGACCGCGCACGTCCTCGGCATCGCGCGTGAACTCCTCGCCTCGCGTGAGATCGGGCACCGCCTTTTCGCGTTGTTCCTTAATCTCCGCCTCGATCTCCGCCTCGATCTCCGCGCGTTTCGCCCGTCGACGCTCCTTGAATTCGCGCTTCTCGCGTCTCGCCCGCTCGCGCAATCGATCCTCGGGAAACTCCTTCTCGAAATCTTTCGGCCACGCGCGCACTTCGTCGAACCCGTAATCGTACAAAGTCCACCAATCCCCCAAACATCGATGCGGTTCCGGTCGTTTCTCCACGTGCGCGTACTTTTCCACCAATTCCTCGAGCTTTTCCCTCACCTCGGGATCTTTCCCCGCGAGCGCCGTCGGCGTCTTCCGCCCCGGATCCAAATACGGATCGTAATCCTCGCTCTCGATTCTCGGATCCGCCCCTTCGCTCAACAGGTACTCAAAAATCTCCAAATACCCATCGAACTGCGCGAGATACGCCGCGCGATGTAACGGCGTCATCCCTTTCGGATCGCGTTGATTCACGCACTCGGGCGCCGCGCGCACGATGTGATGAATCATGTCCAACTGCTTATACGTCGTCGCGAAGTGCACGGGAGCTCCCGCGCCGTTGTCTTGCGTCCAAAAGTACGGATCCGTCTCCATGATCATCTTCAGCTGTTCGGGATCCCCCAGACGCACCGCGGAGTAAAACGCAAAGGGTTGAAATTTAGGTTGCGGCGGGTACCGTCCCGTGGCCGTCATGTCCCGAACGCCCATTCGCGCGCGTTCGCGCGTCATGACGACGGTGAGACGATCTTTCGCGAGACGAACGCGAACACGAACACGCGTACGATCGATCGATGTTTTTCTCAATCTTTTTCTCGATCGACGCCGTCGGTCTCTCTCTCGCGCGTCGCTCTCTCGCGCGCTCCGCGCGCCTCGAACGCGACGACGACGACGAACGCGCGCGTGGAAAACGAAAACGCTCGAGAAAACGCTCGCGAGGGGGCGCGGGGCGTTATACCATCTCTTGAGTCATGATTCGTGGATACTCGTGGTTCTATACATAGACGACCATTACACCATCTGGTAGTAGTATATACGTACGTCGTGCGCACACCCCGTCCACCTCGCGATGCGTCGCGTGCACGTACGTACATTGTACGCGGGGCGACTAAGTACGTATGTGTCGAGTTTCGTTCCGATTGATAGATGACGAAAACGTTTCTATTGTACGTAAATACGAACGATCGCGCGATCGGTCGGGTCCTCACGCGCGCGCTCCTTGTTGTATAGATTCGGACATATGGTATAGTCGTCGTTTACGTACACTAGGTAAGTACTACTCGTACTGTAGACGTACTATGGACAGTCTCGACCCCGCGCGAGACGAGACGCGCGATGTGATGTGATGTGGCTGGAGATCTCTCGGCGTGGATCTGTTGTGTGGTGGGATTGGGAAATGACGAGTCGTGACTCGTGAAACAGTACGTAGGGAGTCCCTCCCGTCCACCCCCGATCGCGACCGGATGAGATGAAACGATCGATGACGCGACGACGTCCCCGGCCCGTCGACGCGCGCGTGAACGATGCCCGGCGTCAGATTCACGCGTCTCTCACGTTCTCCATCCGTGAACGATGAACACGACGACGATGACGACGACGACGACGACGACGATCGGGACTCCCCGATGGGCGTCTAAGGGTTTATCCAGAGCGAAGACGACGCGATGCGCGTCGTCATCGCGCGCGCACACGGCGCACGCGGTGTCCGCGCCGTCGCTCAACACGCGACGAAGCGAAGAAATCTTCAAGGCGGCGCAAGACATTCTCCCGGGGGGGGTGAACTCGCCCGTGCGGGCGTTTAAATCGGTCGGTGGGCAACCGATCGTGTTCGACAAGGTCAAGGACGCGTACGCGTTCGACGTGGACGGGAACAAGTACGTCGATTACGTCGGATCGTGGGGTCCCGCGATCTGTGGACACGCGAACGAGCGCGTGAATGAAAAGCTCAAGGCGCAGATCGATAAGGGGACCTCGTTCGGGGCGCCGTGTGAGTTGGAAAACGTCTTGGGGGAGATGGTGATCGAACGCGTGCCGAGCGTGGAGATGGTGCGCTTTTGCAACTCTGGTACGGAGGCGTGCCTGTCGGCGTTGCGCGTGATGCGCGCGTACACCGGTCGGGACATGATCATTAAGTTTGAGGGGTGCTACCACGGGCACGCCGACCCGTTCCTCGTCAAGGCGGGTTCGGGCGTCATCACCCTCGGCTTGCCGGATTCTCCGGGCGTGCCGGCGGCGGCCACCGCGACGACGCTCTGCGCGACGTACAACAACCTCGATGAAGTCAAGGCTTTGTTCGCTGAACACAAGGACAAGATTGCGGGCGTCATCTTGGAACCGGTCGTCGGTAACTCTGGTTTCATCGTTCCGGATAAGGAATTCTTGCAAGGCTTGCGCGAGGTGTGCACCGCCGAGGGCGCCGTCTTGTGCTTTGACGAAGTCATGACTGGCTTCCGCATCGCCAAGGGGTGCGCGCAAGAGTACTGGGGCGTCACCCCGGATTTGACCACCATGGGTAAGGTTATCGGTGGCGGTATGCCGGTCGGCGCGTACGGCGGTAAGCGCGAAATCATGGACATGGTCGCCCCGGCCGGTCCGATGTACCAAGCGGGCACCTTGTCCGGTAACCCGCTCGCCATGGTGGCCGGCATCGAGACCCTCTCCATCTTGGGCGAACCGGGTCAGTACGAAAAGTTGGACAAGATGACCAAGCGTTTGATCGAGGGCATCTTGAAGGCGGGTCGCGACAACGGCCACGCGGTGTGCGGCGGCTCCATCTCGGGTATGTTTGGCTTCTTCTTCCAAGAGGGTCCGGTGAAGAACTTTACCGACGCGGCGAAGAGCGACACCGACAAGTTCGGCCGCTGGCACAGAGCGATGCTCGAGGAGGGTGTCTACCTCGCGCCGTCCCAATACGAAGCCGGTTTCACCTCTCTGGCGCACACCGAGGAGGACATCGACTTCACCATCGCCGCCGCGCAGCGCGCCATGGCTCGCATCTAAGCGCTCGCGGAGTGTACGCAGCGCGCGATCGATCACCTACTCTCTTACGAAGAACAGTCCGCCACGCCATTATATTTTGATTAACTTTTGATTTTTATCACCACTCGAATTCAATTCGATTCTAATAACTCCGCGTCTCTTCTTCCCGCCGCTTGGCGTCGTCGCGTCGTCTCGCCTCGACGCCGAGACTCCCACCCCACACTCCCGCGCGTCGCGTCGCGTCGCGTCGCGTCGCGTCGCGTCCCGACCGACGCACGCGATGTCCCGAACGACCGACGCACCGTCCCGCGCGTCCCGTTTCGACGACTCCGCGCTCACGCCCGCCGAGCGCGCGTCTCGACGACTTTTCGCGGTGCCAACCTCTTGGAACTCGACGCGCGCCGCGGGGAAACGTCCACCGTCGCCGTCCCCGTCGCCGCCCGCGCGAAGGCGACGGGGACAACAACACAAACGAAAACCCGTCGAGGAGTGCGCGCGCTTGACGGCGACGGTGGTGGCGCTCGTGCGCGGTGGAGTGGATTGCGCGACGCTGTGCGAACGCGCGCTCAAAGACGACGGAGATTTTCTTCGCGCGTTGACGGCGGATATCGTGCGCGCGTGCGTCGAGATGGAGGACGACGTCGGGGTGAATTTTTTGTTGGAGAATCGACGGGATTGGTGCGCGGAAGAGGTGAGAGAGGCGTTCGAGGCGAGCGTGGAGTCGGGGGCGTGGCGAGTCATCGAGGCGTTTCTCGAATCGTCGCCGGGGACGTGCGCGCTCGCGCCGAGACATTACCTCGAGGTGTTGAATCGAGGACATGTGGTGTTCGCGATGCACATGCTCGAGCGTTGCGTCGAGGTGCCGCTGGTGGCGGCGGAGCGCGTGGTGGAGGCGGTGATGCGATGTCATACAGCGCCGAATACGCCCGAGAAGGAGTTCGCCGTCGCGGCGTACGTGAACGGATTGCTCGAGGGCGGCGTCGGGGAACATTTGCTCGACACGGAGGACGAGGACGCGGAGGAGGGCTCAGAGGCTGCCGATGAGCGACGGATGCGCGCGTACGACGACGCGGTGGATTTCATCTACGGCGACAAAGAATACGACGTCGAGTGAAAGAGCGATCGACGAAAAATACCAACTACGAGTACATATTACGGCGGCGGCGAACGAGTATAAATGAATGAACGTATAGATGAATAGATGAATAGATGAATAGATG
>Ga0181568_10004672_pt1 | contig 12164 bp, 21 predicted proteins | sample 101ome_20_FD_133758 | JGI IMG/M metagenome (GOLD analysis project Ga0181568, IMG submission 133758) | Coastal salt marsh microbial communities from the Groves Creek Marsh, Skidaway Island, Georgia - 101404AT metaG (megahit assembly) | ecosystem: Environmental > Aquatic > Marine > Intertidal... | reverse complement strand
CTACTTTGGGTTTGCCATCCTAAGGCATCTGGAGAGATTGGGGGTTAGGACGGTGAACCCATCCTATGCCATAGAGGCCACCAAGGACAAGTTATACGCACACCAAATATTCGCACAGAATCACATACCCACGCCCAAGACCATGCTGGTTAAGCATCCCGTGAATGCCAACCTAGTTGATAAAGAAATAGGGTGGCCCGCAATAGTAAAGATCATGGCAGGGTCATATGGCAAGGGCGTGTATCAGGTTACATCAAAGAGCCGCTTCACTGACTTCATAGAGTTCGCACACGGTATCAAGACCGATGAGGCCATCATAGTACAGGAGTACATGGACACACAGCCAGGTGAGGACCTGCGTGTGTTTGTGGTAGGGAATAGGGTACTGGGTGCAATGAAGCGTTCAGCCAAGGATGGATCATTCAAGGCCAATATCACACGTGGAGGTCGTGGTGAAAACTATCCACTCACAGCCGAGATAGAGGACATAGCCCTAAGGGTAACACGCTCATTGGATCTGGAAGTAGCAGGCGTTGATCTACTGTTTGGACGTGACGGGTTCCTAGTGTGCGAGGCTAATTCTGCACCAGGGTTCGAAGGGTTCGAGCGTGTCACGGGCATAAATGTTGCACAAGCCATCATAGAGTATAGCCGTATTAAACTCGATAAATAATTGTGTATAACAGTTAAAGGGAAGTGCCATGTATGAAACAGTATCGGTTGAACAACTATATGAAGAAGAGCTTGAAGCACTTGAAGAACAGCATCAAAAACTACTAGACGAGAACACTTTTGAAAGCAGACAGACTGCACAAAAGATAGCAAATGTAATCGAATATTTCAAGGTGCGACTAGGCATAGTTAACGAAACCATAGATGAAGTTTATGGTGTCCCCAAGAACAATACGCTGCACTAATAAACACCAACTTATTAATCATAACCACAACATCTAAATAATCATACGGAGCGATATGATTAAAAGCAAACCATCAGCATGGAAACAAGTCAAACAGAAGGCACCAAAGGTTCCTGAGATAACCTGTCCAATCATTGACGACATAATCCGTAATCTTGAAAAACTAAGAGACGAAGGCAAGACCATTAACAAAACCAATACAAAAACAATTATGCGCAAACTGGAAAAGGTTAGAACCGCAAACGAACTTTTACGTGACGGTGGCGAATATTGGTATCTCCTAGCCAAGAAGCATCTAAGCAGAAAGAAAATCCTTTAAATATTCTCATGCAGAGAATACTCATAATGGGAGACAGTTGGGCCGATTGGCGAATTCCTCAGATACATGGAATAGATAGAGAAAATGATCAACACCATATTACGGGAATGCTCAAGAATCTTGGCCATCATGTGGTAAATTGTGCCAGAACAGGCTCCTCCAATATTAAGGCATTAAATCAAGCCAAAGCAGCAATAGTAGGAAAACAATTTGATTGGGTCATTTGGTTTCAAACTGAAGTATTCCGTGATGATCATATGTTTGATAGTGATAAGCCGTTCTATCTCAACTATGTTGCGGAAGAACTAGCCAAACAGCAATATATTGAATTTGAAATGTTCAGAAGCAACAACAATCTTAAAGCCATTGTAATAGGAGGGCAAGCACCCGTCTTTCCGTTTGTTAGAGACTACATAAAAATTGAAATGTTAATTGATGATTGGAGATCGGAAATTATGAATATTAAGTTTCCATTCTGTCACATACTATCCCTTAATGAAATTGCAGATATATTACAAAAGGATACCTGTTTGGACAGTCCTAGAGAGCGTATTAAAATGTTAGGCGAAGTGGAGATAATATTTAACATGTGTGATAAGAGAAGAGATTTATTCCCCGACAGTGGACATCCTGGTGAAAAGTCACACAAACAATTAGCGGATAGAATACACGACTTTATCATAACACAGGAATCCTAAAGGCATGGCGAACATATGGATACTGGGTGATAGTTGGGGAACCAGAGACGGATTGCCCGAAAGGTTAAGACTCAAAGAAAAACATCTGCATCAATATTTGATCAAGGCAGGACATTCTGTTAAGAATTTTAGCATACCAGGAGGTAGCAACGGCAATTCGATTGCTCTTGCCCTCAAGAAAAAAACCAAAATCAAACCAGATTACCTCATATGGTTTCATACCGAGAGTCTCAGAGAAAGAACACCTGGTATGACCGACAAACCATATACCATACAGAATCTCACACGCCAACAAGCTCAGGTGATATACAATAGTTGGTACGAACTTGTTAAAAAAACAGGAGCACGTGATATTATAATAGGAGGTCAAGCACCCGTAATAGTTGATCTTCTTGTTCACGAGCCATATTACATAATAGAAGACTGGCGCTGCGAACTATTAGGAATACCCTCTATATCAACTCACAGCGTTTGCCACACAGATCTATTTGAGCATCCTAACTGCAAGGATTCCTACAAATTTAGAGTGGATATGTTATTACAAAATCAAACAATTGTGGATATGGAAAGAGACAGTGATCTATTTCCTGATAATGCCCATCCAGGCTCAAAAGCACATCTAGCACTTTTTGAGCGCATTTCCAAACTATTATGTTGACAACGCAGGACAGATATGCTAAATATGTATACAACGTTCGAGCATAATGCTTGGAAGTAGACACAAGATGTCGAAGGAACGCACCTAACTTTAACAGGGAGGGTGACATGGATAGACACACATTCATGCTCAAAAATTACAGTGAGCAACAACTACGCAAAAAGAAGGAAGGCATACTTCTCAAGGCTAGAGCAGAAGTCGGAATTAACGACAACGGCACTAGTGGATATGTAGTAAAGAATGGTGCTAACAAGGACAAGGTCCTAGCACACAAATCTACTAAATCTACCAACAACTGGTAGTAGAATAATGTGGGGGTGAGATTCCCCCACACAAAATAATGAAAAGAAAAAATAATAAACCTCGTAAACAGAATCCTATTGAGATAAGAAAGCAGATACTTGAGAAGTTAAAGCGTGAGCGTGACCCCATGGAGCGTGAAATGCTGCAACAGCGTCTACATCATTATAATACTCTAATTAAAGATTAAGAATTTTATCCATAGCACTGACTATTTCTTTTGTGCTATAGTTATGTGGCCTATCTGTGGATAATTCTTTTATATCAAATTCTCTATCAAGATATTTGTGATCTATTTTAACAGGTTGATATTGATTTAACCAGTCTATAACAATTTGTGGTTCTAAAGGTCCACAGGTATAAACATCCAACTGTATCACAGCAGGATCAGTTTCATCCCAGGTATGCATAACAACATGTGATGTTTCTATTATGGTAGCAATTGTTAGTCCTCTGTTGCCTTCCATGTTAACGTATTTCGCATAAGGACCCATGAGTATTTTCATGCCTATGCGTTCAATCAGATCAGTAATCTGTTCGCTTGTTTGTTTTTCATCACGTGGCGGATTAAGGACTTCCGCTCTTACTATAAGGTGTTTGTGTTCCAATAGGACCATTCCGTATATAAGGTAACTCTATTTATTACAATCGGTAGTTAAACACGCACTTATCCTGGCTGTTTATCTCTGTTAAATATCTACAGTGTAAGGGAGATAATGATGCTAGAAATACAGCAGCAATTTAGATTACACATACAGAGACACTGTGATGAAACTGGCTTCAACATGCCAGAACTGTTGGAAGACTATTTGGTAGGACTGCTATCAACCAGACTAAAAGAAACTGAAATTATTCCAGAACCATCCTTTGGCGAACGCTATCTACAACTACAGCAACTAAACAGGGCATACCTATTCCAGGAATATGCGGATCAATGCTTGTTCTTCGTGTCCTTGCTGCCCGAATATGGTAAACGAAGAGGTTTAGATATAAACTATTATGCTTCTCTAGGCATTGCTTCATATTATACAGTAGGTGACACTATAAAAGATACTAGATTTACCCAGTTGGGCAATTGGTTTTATCATCTCCAAAAGTTTCTAAATTCTGCCATACATCCCAAGGCTCGTTTAGAATTATTTGACTTTGTGGACAAGGATAAATACTTGTAAGGAGAAAACGTTGAGAGAAGTTCTAGAAGAATTAGCAAACAGTGATAGACAGTGGGCAAGTTCACGTGCAAAGATGGCCCTGGATGTTACTGATCAATTTGCAGGCGGCGGACTAGATGAATTAGAGTACCAAGATATCATGCTTAGGATTATAGAAGATAAAAAGTTAGATCAGGAAGCAGACGATTTAGAAACAAAATCTTTGCTGATATCAGCAGTGCACCAAGTGTCAGGATTTTTATAAAATGAAAATATCAGAAGTTATAGGATACTTTGTAAAGGAAGAACCGGCAAGCAGAGCATTATGTACATCCGGTAAGCCGGATAGTGCCTTGGGTGCATCACAACTTGCTTCATGCAAGAGTCAAGGTTATAGAGCCAGAGACGGTGGAAAGAGCCACAAGGTAGGTTCAGATAGAGTTAAAGTCCGCGGTAAGAAAATCAAAGGAAAGAAATACGGCGGCCCATTACCAGACTGGAGTTAACATGAAACCGGGTCCGGGTTCATTATTAATTGCACCACCTTCCATGCAGGACACTAGATTCGCCAAGACTGTCCTTTTTGTCACACACAATAACAGCGCAGGAACTTTTGCACTTTGTTTGAACAGACCTACTAAACACTCCGCAAAATCCTTATCCAAGGAACTAGAACTAGACATAGAATTACCATTTCAAATGCATTGGGGAGGTCCGGTCAATCCAGGTAGCATATGGATGGTTCATGACAATACCTGGCACAATAATTACACCATGTTTGTAAACGATAAATGGAATGTAACAAGCCACGAGTCTATGTTCTATCACATGGCAGACGGAGATGCTCCTAGAAACTTTAGATTGTGTTATGGTTTTTGTTCGTGGATGCCAGGACAACTACAAATGGAACTGGCAGGTGAATCTCCATTCTCTAAAAAGAGCAGTTGGTTGATTGCTGAAAACATAGATCCTGAATGGGTATTTGAAAACCCAGTTAATGAACTATGGGACGATGCAACTAATCTTGCCGCTGACCAAGCAATAGATAATTGGTTTTAACTGTCGACATATTCAACATCGTCGATATCCCAGATATTATCAAAATCAACTCTAAATGTTTTTCTTGCTGTTGTATCGTAAAGTTCAACCAAACGACTCTTTAGATCTCTAACTTGAATAACACCAAAGCCTTCATACTCGCCAGGACCCTTTAGAGGAACGTCACTTAGATTAGGAGCAGGCCTTCCCATGGCGTCCAACATTGTTGTAACCTTAAACTTACAGCCATAACTCTTGCCTACTTCAATATCTTCAATTTTCATCATAGTTTTCTTTCCTTTCAAATAATATATCAAACGAAAAACTTATTCTATTTGATTGTGTTTCGTTCGTTACTGTACCATGCAATAACCAAGAAGGAAATAAAATCAATTGTCCTTCTTCTGGAATGATACTTACATCTTTTTTATTTTTGATATAGTATGTTGTGTCTAACGCTGTAATAGGATTGTATAAATTTAAATTACCGTCTTTTCCATTGGTTTGTAAATAATATACACCTGACATGTCTTTTCCTCTGTGTGTATGAGGAGGAATAAATTGTTTATTTTTTGTTGATGTAAACCATGATGCGACAAAATCATAATCATTTCCTGCAAGTTTACGTCCTGCAATTTCTGATATATGCTGTGTTATATATTTTTTTAATATCCCGCAAGTTTCTGATAATCCATCTTGGTGTAACAAATTGTCAGCAAAGTTAGATAGTGATGCACTCGATGACGCCTTATTAACGTCTTTAGCATGTTGCATATTCTTCTCTGCTTCTACATTGTTGTAAGCATTCCACAATTCATTATCGACTATTGTTCTTTGATATCCTTTTATAGTTTCTACAAAAATAGGAGTTTGTAATATGTTAAATGTGCCCATTATAATCCTCCCACTCTTCTATTTGATCTGGTGTTAACATTTCTAATGTTACCGCTTCTGCCTTGCCGTAGTCTTCATAGCCTACGTTGTAGTATCTATTTACTTTGGCAATTATTCTATCATAGTTCATGTGAACTGTTTCAGTATATTCACAATACTTCATTGGCACATCTGAATTGTATGTTGATACAATCCTATACCATACCTTATTCTTTTTCTTCCTCTTTTTTGTTTTCATTGCTCTTTTCTAACTTACCCAACAGGACAAACAATCCTATTGATAGAGTTACTCCCAAAAACAATAATAGCAATCCATGTCCTAGTGTCATTTTTTCCTCGTGGTTGATCTTGCTCTTGCTTGTATCTGTGCAGGAGTCATCCCTCCTGGTGATAGTTTATCAACTCTGCAATTGAATAGATGTTTCCTCCCACCATTTGATATAATGACAGGCTGACCGTGTTCATCAAGTTGAATGTCTACCACTTTGATAGGAACATTCTTAAACTTTCCTACCATTATGGTATCACCAACATTGATGTCCACAGTAAACTTTTTCATCTTTCTTTTTCAAGATCCCATAATACTTTGTTAGATTTTCTCTCCTGCTTTGAAACCTCGGAATCGTAAGAACCTAGGAAACCTAAGCGAATAAGTGCCGTCTTGATTTTGCGTAATAGCATCTGCTCGTACCTCTACAATTTGTCCAGGAATAGTGCTACGAGTATTCCAAAACTCGTCCCTATTAGAATCAGTAAACCCAGAGCCAACATTGACTTTGATATCTCTTCCGTCATCAGTGCCTTCACAAATGAATGCACCAAGTTTACCTTCGTTTCGTCCAGTTCCTTCTTCGACATCTTTTACCTCCAATGAAACCTCAATAAACGGTTTCATCTTAAGCCACGAAGTTGATCGCTTACATTCATACGGATTATCAATGTCTTTGATCATAATACCTTCGTAACCTTCTTCGACCATCTTCTTGTTATAGTCTTTGAATTCTACTTCACCTACCATTGTGTCTAGATCAACTTCAGTATGTGGAATTATTTCAATACAGCCTGTATCTGCAAAAATGTTTTGAAATGTTTTCAGCATATTTGATCTACGTCTTTGACCTTGTACACTCTCACCTGCTTTAAATTCAACAAGTGGTACAATATCAAACAAACATAGTTTGGCATCTTCTGCGTGTACATTGTCTTTACGATGTACCTGCTTCATAAGATCCTGGAATGAGTTAGAAACTACTTCACCATCAAGCACATATGAACGTCCTATTTCATCCATATAACCTTCTAGTGCTTCTGTAATATGTTTGAAGTTTTCTAGTACTTTACCATTACGAGTATACTGTGTTACAGTTCTACTTTCATGGTCTACAACTGTAATACAACGAACACCGTCAAGTTTAGGTTCTAGTAGTTTTTTACCTGTAAGTTTCTTTTCGTGATTAGCACTGTCGTGTGCCAACATACATTCAAAAACTGGCACTTTGTATTTGTCCAGTTTTAATTTCTTAGCAATTTTGTTTACGGTCTTTTCACTTACACCACAACGTAGATCCTTAATTAGAATCCTACGATAAAACATATTCCACTGTTCTTGTGTAGCAACACCCATTGCAAGTTCAATAGCATCCTTGGCTGCGTGTCCTGTAAGTTCTCTCTTGTATAGACTGTCTGCCAATTCCGTAAATGGTTTCCATGCAAGGCCCTGTCCGCCTGCTTCTTTCTTTTCTGGAACCTGCTTGACACCAAACGTGTGCAACTTATCCAAACACATTGCAACGCCTTCAAAGAACTCATCAAGTCCTTCGTTCATTGCTTCTTCGATAACTTGTTCCTTTGCTAGACGACTGTTGTCTGCTTCCAGTCTTGCGATAATATCTTGTGGTTGGGTTCTCATTATGCAGCCTCCACAACGTCCATGGCCCATTGGTCCCAGGGTTCTGTCTTGGTTGCCTTGAGGCAGTTAAATTGGACTGTGAAGCCCGGAGCAAGAACATCTTCAATCATTGCTTCTTTAATTATGTTTAGCTCGTCCTGTGTAGGATAATCAATCCACAGGGTGCCATATTCCCACCACATGGTAGGAGCCTTTGCTCCCATCTCATTAAAGTGTCTGTTGATTCTATCAATTGATTTAGTTTCTAGTCCCATTGTATTGCCTTTCTATTTGCCTAATTGTTAAGTATATTATAGCAAATCATTCACTATCTGTCAACCTATTTATAAGCGAATCTATGCCGTAAATATCAATGTTTTCAGCGGCTTTGTACACATGAAAATGATAATCATTAATGGTTTCCTGTATTTTGGACAGTATCACGTCTTCTGGTTCGGCAATCCATTCGGAAAATCCCCTACCCTCCAGCATGATTGCGTATCCAAACGTGTCCTTTAGTACCGTTTCCAATCTGTTTACGGGGTTGGGCTTTCCGTACCACATGTGATTGAATGTGGCAAGATGGCTTGAAGCACTGTAACTGTTCTGATAGACACCCAGCCTTGTCTTGGCACTTTCAAAACCTGTGATGCCGATCTTGCAGTCACCACTGCCTAGTGGATCCTTCATTAGATATAAGAATTTCATATTACCACCTACACTGTGCTTGTGGAAGTTGGATGCGTCCAATTTCACTGTTATATAAATTTACAATGGCATCATACACTCGCCATTGATCGTGATCTCTAGGATGCGTAAACCCTTTGGAGTTTAGAGCATTTTCATAATTTTCCTTGAGTCCAAGTTGCGTTGAACTAGGATCTCCCCACTTCTTGATAAAGTGTTTGCCCAGTTCCTGATCAAAGGCAGCATCTATTGTGAAGCCTTCAACTTCTGCCATACGATATAACAATGCCATCGGTCTCCAAATCTCTAATTCAGCCGCTGCCTTCTTCCAATGCATGTTATGGAATGCCAATGCTCGTTTAAAATACTTTCCTTTCACACCATAATCATCTGCCATTTCAAATATTGTCTGTCCACTCTTTATCTGACTAAACGCATTTGGTGTGTTTGCGTTTCGCTTGGGACTAAAGCCTGTTGCAGTTAGGATGTTATTCATCGCTACTGTGGGGCCATCCTTGGTCTCCAATAGAATCATAAACTCATCATAGGCATGCAGTTTACGCTTGTTACGACTGTTAATACGTATCATGTTCTGTCCAGCCAACCACACTGCATATTCTATCTTGTCATCAAAGCCTGCCGCTTCGATAACTTCCTCTGTGATCATTTCAACATCAATGTACCAAATAGGGTGGCAGGTATAATTTTGCCTGTGCATTTCCTGTGCTGTGTGATGTCCGTCCCACAGCATGTACATACCATCCACCTTGATTGCAGTTGGTAGTAGAACTGAAGTGTGTTCAAAGTCACACTCAATTTTATACAAATGGTTGGGAGCAACGTCACGCTGAAATCTAGGCCATAGATACATGTCCTTCCAATCTACCCAACCAAATTTCACTATGCCTTGTTTTGGATCAAAAGGATCCGGATTATCCGGTTTCTTATCCGGTCCTAGTACTACATCAATTGCTTCTGCTATGTCCTGTAGTGGAATGATTCCTTTTGGATAATTGTCAGCCATTGTTCTAGTGTCAATAGCATCGTCCTTCATTTCAAAAGGAATCTTGAATTTCTTTAGATATTTGTTGATTTCGGTCTGACGATTGTAGACTTTAGTTTTCATTTGCTTTCTCCAATTGTGTGCCTGTGTAACGAATTACTAGGGCATCAGTTATGCACAACTGCTTGACGAATCAATGGGTTAGTGCTTCATTGTTCTTACAGTATAGTTTCAGTTTATAATTGTGTCAACCTAGATTTTGCTAAAATATAACATATAACGGAAAGATGTTTTCAAAATAGGAATTGACATTTTCTGTCTATCAAACTATAATAAGTTATGATTAATAAAAAGGAAAAAACACACATGGCACTAGTTCCAATGGTTATTGAATCTACTCAAAAAGGCGAAAGAGCCTTTGATATCTACAGTAGATTACTCAAAGAAAGAATTGTTATGCTAAATGGTCCTGTCGAGGATCATATGGCAAACCTAATCGTAGCACAGATGTTATTTTTAGAAAGCGAAAACCCAAGCAAGGACATTTCTCTATTCATTAACAGTCCGGGCGGAGTGGTAACGGCAGGCATGAGCATCTACGACACCATGCAGTTTATCAAGCCCGATGTGGCAACATTTGTCATGGGTCAGGCATGTTCAATGGGTTCATTATTAGCACAGGCCGGAGCAGCAGGAAAACGTAATATGTTACCTAACGCAAGGCACATGATCCACCAACCAAGCGGAGGCGCCGGTGGTCAAGCAACTGATATGCAAATTCAGGTTGATGAGATTCTCAAGATGAAGAAGAATCTTACTGAAATCTATGTTAAACATAACTCAAAAGGCAAGAAATTTGAAGAATTGAGTGCTGACATGGAACGAGATAAGTTCATGAGTGCAGAAGAAGCTCTTGAATACGGATTAATCGATACAATTATTAAAAAGAGAAAATAATGGAACTATCAAAAACAGGAAAGGTTGATAAGGAATGGGGCTATGAAATTATATGGGCCAGCAATGGGTTTTACTGCGGTAAAATACTAGTTTTCAATAAGGCAGGTTCCAAGACAACCCTTTCCATTTCAAAAAACAAAAAGAAAAGTTGGTTCGTGCAGGCCGGCAGATTCAAAATTGAATTCATTGATATACAAACAGGTAACACACAAACTGCGATACTCGAAGAAGGAAAGACCGTAGACATTGCTGAAATGAGTCCCCATTCATTAGAGAGTCTCAGTACTAACAGCATGATATTCGAAGTTGGTACTCCTGATGATTTACGAGATAACTTTAGACTCAGTCCTGATGATACTCAAAAGTCTTCTGAAGAGCTAAAATAAGATCCTCAATCATACCATCATCATGATAAGGCGTAGGAGCAAATCTTAGTCGCTCCGTTCCCTCAGGAACCGTAGGATAGTTAATGGGCTGAACATAAATGTTGTGTTCATTAAGAAGCGTGTCGCTCATGCTCTTACACTTCTTGGCATCACCCACAAGCACTGGAACGATGTGTGTTGTGGAACACTCCATTACTTCTATGCCATTCTTCTGTAATCTGTGTTTTAGTTTCCTTGCTCGTTCCTGGTGCTTTTCTCTTACCTCATTGTGATCCTTTAGATACTTTATGGCTGCCATTGCACCAGCGCAGGCAACAGGACTCATTGAGGTGGTAAAGATAAAGCCGGAAGAGACCGAACGGATGGCATCTATAACTTCAGCGTCAGCCGCAATGTAGCCTCCCTGCACACCAAATGCCTTTCCAAGGGTTCCGTTGATTATATCAACACGGGATTGTAGCCCTAACTTCTCCGTCCAGCCTCCACCGTGATCACCGTAGAGTCCTACTGCATGAACCTCGTCAATATATGTTATCGCATTGTATTTGTCAGCAATGTCACATATTTCCTTCATGGGCGATATATCACCGTCCATGGAATAAACTGATTCGAACACTATGCAGGGTGTCTGGCCCGCAAGCACAGCACTCGCACAGAGTTCATCCAACTGTTCCAAATCGTTGTGCTGCCATATAACCTTGGGCGCCTTTGAGTGGCGTATTCCCTCTATCATTGAAGCGTGATTTTTACTATCACTAATGTATATAAGATTAGGAATTATCTTGGGCAGTGCTATTAGCGTCCACTCATTGGCAACATATGCACTCGTGAATAGCAGGGCACGTGCCTTGTTATGTAGCGTGGCGATCTCATGTTCTAGAGCAACGTGATAGTGCGAAGTGCCACCAATGTTGCGTGTGCCGCCTGATCCTGAACCAGTCTGATCCAGCGCGGTGTGCATGGCATCTATTACAACCTTGTGCTGCCCCATGCCCAAGTAATCGTTGGAGCACCAGTTCACAATCTTCTTGATGTTGTAGGGACCATACCAGATTGCGCTGGGAAAATCACCTCTCTCGCGAATTATGTCGTTGAACACACGATAGCGACCGCTATCTCTTAGACTTTTTAGTAGCTCGTTTACTGGTTTTTTGTCTATCATTTTCGTCTCTGCAAATGTATGTGGGCTGTCCAAATGCGTTATTAAATGTGTAAATCCCCAGTCGTGCCAGTTCTTGCTCGCACTCTCCCAGTTCTTTCCACCACTT
>Ga0181568_10004671_pt1 | contig 12165 bp, 5 predicted proteins | sample 101ome_20_FD_133758 | JGI IMG/M metagenome (GOLD analysis project Ga0181568, IMG submission 133758) | Coastal salt marsh microbial communities from the Groves Creek Marsh, Skidaway Island, Georgia - 101404AT metaG (megahit assembly) | ecosystem: Environmental > Aquatic > Marine > Intertidal zone... | reverse complement strand
TCCCTTTCAACATGAAGATTTAGATAAATGGAGAGCTAATTTCACAGGTGTACAGTTTCATCATGAAGAAACAGATTTACTACTTACTGGTGCAGTTGATGATGTTTGGATTGATTTAGATACAGATGAGTTAGTAGTAGTAGATTACAAATCAACATCTAGTAAAGATGAAGTGAATTTAGACAAAGATTGGCAGATTTCTTATAAACGGCAGATGGAGTTTTACCAGTGGCTACTAAGGCAGAATGGATTTAAAGTCTCTAATGATGGATATTTTGTTTACTGTAATGGCATAAAAAATAAAGAGTCTTTTGATGAGGTGCTTGAGTTTAAAGTGAAAGTTTTGCATTATGAAGGAAATGATTCCTGGGTAGAGCCAACAATTCTTGAAATCAAAGAGATAATCAACAATGATGAAACACCAGATGCAGATGAAGAGTGCGACACTTGTTCATATGTTGGCACAAGATTTGAACTAGAGCTTTAAATTGAATAGCTATGAAAAATATTTAGAAGATTACCCTGGATATAAAAAATTAATTGAAATACTTGGCGAGCATTACCTAGAATCTCCTGAAGAAGAAATTTCATTTCTACTGGATGAATTTGAGCTTAATAATCTACTTGATACAGACATATCTCTTGAAGAAATAAAAACTGCATGCACCAATCTTCTTACTGGCAACAATCAAAAAGAATTATCTAGTGGTAAAATTTTTGGAAATTTAATTAACCTACATAAGCATTGGGAGGACAGTAATTCTCCAGGATACCCACCACAACTTCCCTTAATTATTTTCTTAATTATTGTTGCAAGCGAGATGGGAAGTGTCGATTGGTACTCAGCATATTTTAAACCTCTATCAAGAGCTTTGAGTCTTGATGAAACAGATGAAAACCAAAGAACACGACTAAGAAATCAATACATTTCAACGTTTTCAGACAATGCTCTTTTTGAAGATATTAATAACTGGGTAGTACATAATAAAGGTAAAGACACTTCTTTTAGAGAAGGCTCTACCAATAAACACGTAGGCTGGGTTGTTGAACAAGCAATATTTAATCAAAAAGATCTTTACTCACTTACAGATTTCTATAAACAATACGAAATAAATGAGTTTCAGCATGATATAACTAAAGAATTTGTAAAACATCCAATTATTCATCAATTAAAGCGTTATTTTTTTACAAATGCTTACAGGGAAAAAAGGTTTTCTACTAATTTTAGAAAAGCAATTAAAGACTTTGATCGAAATGATACATCTTTACAGAATTTAATTATCAATAAGTTATACAACCATATTAAAACCTGGGATGGTACAGTAGTGTCACCAATCGGACTACAAGAGCTTCACAGCAGGTTTGCCTTTGAGTTCAATAGAGCAGACAACATATGTATATGGAATAGGCTAATAATACTTCCAGGTAGTAATTTAGAATTATCTAATGAAGAAATAGCGACTAACGAAAATACAAATGAGGAAATAACTTATAATAAAGACCCACAGGGATACCATTTCTGGGAGACAGAGATTAACGATCTTAATTCAGAAAGAAATGATAGTTTTCAAAATAAGAAATTAAGAGCAAGTTTTAGAAGCAATCCTGTGAGAATCTATGAAAAAAAAGAGTCTGGTGATTTATCTATTCCGAATGTTTGGGTTGAACTTGACCAGTCATTAAAACCACAAAGAAACGAAGAATATGTAGTTTCATGTTCTAAAGAGTTTCTAGATGAAACAGAAACGTATCTAAAAGAATTTGCAATCGATTTTGATGAAAATAAATGTTTTTCAATTTACGATCATAAATTTTATTATGATATTGAATTCTACGAAAATAGAATGTACAAAGATAATGAATTAGATATCTTTAACCCAGAGAAAACTGACACAAAAAGACTAAAGCTATCTTATGGATTAGAAGTCTCAAACAACTCTTACTTAATTAATTTTCTACCTACCTTATTTATTCCAAATGACTTTTTTCAAGAAAGTGAAAATTTAGAAATAATAGTTAATGAATCACCAATCTCAATAGATAAAAATCCAGAAGGCAACACAACCGAATTGGATTTAAACACTGTAAGCACACTAAACAATTATTCAGGTGAGGTTAGAGTAAATTGTCTTCAAAATATTAAATTTAATGTTGAAAAACACAAAACATTAAATGAAATTCGCAGTGAAGAAGAGTTGAAAATTCTTGGTTGGAATATAAAACCAAAAGATGGAGAGCTGAGTTTAGATAAAATTTCCGCTCATGAAATAAATACCCAAGAAAGATTAGATGGTTTTATTTCTGGTGGTGAATTGCATCTTACTGATGAATATAAAATAACTGAGGATTCTATAGTCGTTAACAACGTAAAAACAAAATTTGATACAACTTGGATTATATGTTCACAAATTGGTCATTTTAGAAAAGTTGAAAATACAATTGATTCGTGGGGTATAAATCAGAAAAAATTTAGATTATTTGATCACCTTAACGAAGAAAACTTACTTTGCAGGATTAATAAGGATACTTTTGTAGAAGACTTTGACATTTTTGACGAATTTTTTGAAGAAATTAGCCTTGAACTGCGTCCAGGAATGTCTCAACCAGTTTGGGAAATAAGTCAAAAAGATAATTATTTTTACATAAGGCAACTATCTGAATGTGAACCTATACATAATGAGCCAGACTTGAGCAACATTAATTTAGAGTTGTTAAAAAAATATTCAGAGGAGTATTACGCACCTATTAATAAGCGCAACTTAACAAGATATCAAGTAAGTAATTGGCTAGGTGTTGAATTAGCAGACATTCACCAATTTCATCAATTAACCAAAAACCAAAAAAATAAGGAAAGCTGGAAAAGAATTATTTTAAAAGCTCATAAATCTATTACAGATTCAATCAACTTACCACATAATCGTGAAAACAAGAATTTAATACTTGGAAACAAAGTCTGGATGCAGTTTTTAGAAATGGCAAATTCTTAGTACCATGAATAATCAATTCAGCTTTCAACATGAAACTTTTCCTGGAAATATTTTAATTAGATGGATGACACAAAAAAGAAAAGGAACAATCAAAGAGTTTGTAAGTACCTTAAATTATTTAATATTTAATCATTTAGGTCTAGAAGAGGTTCACGAAGGAAAAATTCAAGAAGAGGCTATGTATTTACTTGATGATTTAGCTTCTTTATTATTAATTGAATACAATGAAAAAGAATGGTACGTTTCAAAACCTTGCCTTAATTTATTTGACGGTCTTTCGAATAAGGCAACAATAACTGGTGCAAGGTCGCCAGAACTATACAGAAAGCTTTTAAATTCAACAAATATACAAAACTATTTTTTTATTGATAATTCAAGAACATTTTTTACGAATGTTCAAAAAGATTATTTAAGAAGAAACTTTCTGCCGCCAACAATATTAATAAGCTATAAAAAAGAAAACTTAAAGAAAATTTGTGAAGAGTTTTCCTTAGAATTAATTGATACAAAACCAATTGATTTTTTAAAATCTCTTCCATCAATTTCAAAGTTAGTAGAGAATGTTGCACATGGCGGTCAAATAAGGCTAGACGGAGAAATAGAATCTTTTGTTAACTTTAAAGTAGAAATTAATAAAGGTGAAGTAATTTCAAGTGATAATAGCCATATTAAATCTGAATTTTTACCTGTATTTGAACGTGCACTTTCTTCTGATGAGGGTTATAAACAAGGAGTACTGCATCGACGAAGAGATTCAAAAAACACCTGGTCATATTTTATTCCTTTTAATGGGGAGTATAAGTCAGTAACTAAAGAGATAGGACTTTGGTATGCCATTTCTAATAGACAAAAAATGACAAGCTACCATTCTCCTAACTATTTGTTTTACAATATAACCGATTTACCAAACCCAACAGTAACAATACCTATAAACATTAAACTGCCAAGAATTTATTCAAAAGCTCTAAATCTTTGCTCAGGTACAATTCCATATCTATATAGACCTGCAGGAGATGGTAAATTTCCAGTTTTTGCTGACTATTACAACATTTCAAGAGAATTTCTAGATGTTTTAACAGATAAATTAGAGCTAAATTCTAAAAGCACCGGTCAACGATTTCACAATAAAGTATATTATGAATATGGAGCACAAGCCGACCAATATGGTAGAAGTTTAAAAAATATGTTTACACAACAAGTAGAAAACGAAGTACATTATCCCATATTAAACCATGAGTGAAAATCCAATAAAAATCCTTAAAGAAATGAGACAGGGTTTTCTAAAATATTACCAAACCCAGTTCAACATAAAACCTCCAGAAGTTTCTGATGAATTAACTTCTTTAATAGACCAACCAGGAAATCTTTGGCAGTGGCCAATAGTTGAGATATTAACTAAATACAAAAGCATAGAGGAGTCAAGAAACCTAAAGAATGTCGACATATATAAAAAACATTCAAATACTGATGTAGAAGAGTTAGATAGTAGTTTTTTTGATTTTATGAATCAATCCTTATTTTCAGATTCTGATGGAAATAGTTTTTCAATGTATGAACATCAAGCACAGGCTTTTGAAAAAGGTTTTAAAGAAGGAAAAAATATTATTTTGACCACAAGCACTGGCTCAGGAAAGACTGAAGCAATGTTCTTACCAATTATTTCTTCTTTACTAAATGAAGCTAAAAACTGGGAAAAGCCACTGGCGAAAGAAGATTTTAGGTGGTTTGAAGAAACGGAATTAACTCCTAGCAATTTATTCAAAGAAACAAACCTTCAAAGAAATAATGACACTAGGCCATCTGCTATTAGATGCCTAATGATGTTTCCTTTAAATGCATTAGTTGAAGATCAAAAAACAAGGCTACGAAAAATATTTTGCGAAGAGAATGGTGGAAAGCTTCAAGAATTGATTAATGGTAACAAAATTTACTTTGGCTCATATAACGGAAATACCCCCTCTTCTGGAAAGATAGATAAGAAAACAAAAAATCTTTTAAATGCTAATTATCAAAGATATTTAGACACTAAAACCTATGCCAAAGAAAATAAAGAAAAAGAATTTTTATATTATACAGAAAATTTTAGTGGTGGAGAAATGTGGTCAAGATTTGATATGCAGAAAGCTCCACCAGATATTCTCATTTCTAACTATTCAATGATTCGATTAATGCTAGGACGTGATCATGAAAAAGAAATGTTAGATAAAACTAAAGAGTGGTTAGAGATTGAGGGAAATAAGTTCACCCTTGTTTTAGATGAGCTCCATTCTTATAGAGGAACTTCGGGTGCCGAAGTTTCATATTTAATAAAAAGGTTTTTGGACAGAATAGGGATACTTAATAAACCAGATAAACTTCAAATTATTTGTTCTAGTGCATCAATTACAAACTCTAATGAAAGTTATGATTTTCTTGAAGATTTCTTTGGAATCAAAGCCGACTCTTTTCAGATTATTGGTGACGAAGATGAAGAAATTGATTCTAAAAATTTAGATATAGAAATAGATTTTGTAAAAGATATTTTAGATGAAAAGCCTGACAGATTAGATGAAAAAGATATCGAAAATCTTAACAATTCATTTTATGAAATTATTAAGATGCTTCCAAGAGATAAGAGAGATTTAAAGAGCATAAGTCAAACTATATTTAAAAACAATGAAGACGTAATGAATAATCTAGAAAGGTTATTTGATACTATATGCAGGGATATCAACTCAACAAGTAGATATAGAATCCACTATTTCATTAGAAGATTCAGGGAAGTTTTTGCTTGTGTAGATAGGGATTGCACAGCTGTTGATAAGAAAAATACTTCATCAAAAAGAACAGTTGGGAAAATATACCTTGAACAAAGAAATAGATGCATTTGCGGTTCAAAAGTTTTAACACTTCATTATTGCGATTCCTGTGAACACCTAGCATTAGGGGGATGGATACTTGATGAAAAAAATGATGACTATAATCAGAAAATTTTAATGTCTAACAATCCACTTGCACTTGAGAAAAATTACAAAAGCTATAAAGTATTTTGGCCAAAAATTGAAGGAGTCGAGTTTAAGGGAATTGAACAAGAACGAATTCAAGGCAAAAATGCACAAGAAAAAGCAGATTTTAAAGTATCTTATGACTGGTTTAAGGGCAATTTATCAAAAAATGCAGAACTAAAAGTTTCAAAAAGTCAAAGAGATGAAAGCTTTATTGAAAATGGTTATGTATTTTCAATAAACCCTTTATTTACAAAAAGAAATTTAACAAACTCTGAAAAAGCCGAGCAAGAAGAAGAATTTAGTAATTTTCTACTAGATAACAACTTGAGTTATTCATCCCCACACTGTCCTAGGTGTAGAGCAGGATTTTTAATTTCACCAAAAAAGATATCAGGTTTAGGCAGAGAAGACGCTCGATTACCAATAACAATGTCGGAGAAATTAGCATACAACACAACACGAGAACTGTCACCTGCAATCACCAAGCCACTACAGGTATTTGGAAGAACACTTTATAGTAGTATTAAAAATTCTAAGACAGTTGTTTTTAATGATTCTTTGAAGTTGACTTCTGATTTCACTTATGAATTTTCAAAAGAATTTTACAGAGATCTCCTGAGGGCTTTATTGTTTGAAGAAATTCTACAAGGCGAAATCAAAATAAAATTTAATCACGACATAATTTTATTTATGGCTTTGGGTGAGGAATCTGAACAAACAAAAAAATTAAATAACAACGAAAAAGAATATATTTTGAATTTTTATAGAAATCTAACACTAGATGAGAACCAAAGACTTAATAGTTATATTCAAGATCGAGATTTGAATAAAATAAAAGATCTTAGTGACAGATTTCAGGCAAAAAAAAGTAAATCAATAAACGACTTAATGGATTCAATATTTGAAAAATTTGTTTCTTTAGGAATGAACCCAACAAATTATTGGCACGAAAACTACAATGATGCCAAACAAAGCTTAAGAGAAGACACCCATACAATTAATTATCATTGGTCGGATTTATTTGAAAGTATCGGTGAGAACACCACACTAAATAAAGACTTTTCTTACGTAGATCAAGAAGAAAGAGATTATTTAAAGGACTGGTATGACAAAAATAAAAGGCTCGGTCTATTCAGTCAAGTTTTAGAAACTTTATCAGGTAGGTATTCTTTCGAGAGTTTATTGTTAGGAAATTTGATACCCTCAAAAGACATTGAGAACAAATTCCCAGAAATTATAAGTGATAATTATTATAAATTTCTAGTAAATTCTTTTATAAGATTTTTAGCAGATCGGAAGAAATGGTATCTTTCTGGAGCAGATGATTGGGTAAAGAGCGACCCAGATTCACCTCATTATAATTCTGACCTACTTAATTTTTTTGAAAAGGTTGTTATAAAAAATAATTTCGAAATTGATCCTCAAATTCTTTATTCAGAAATACATTCACAGCTTAAAACAAAAGGTGTATGCAAGGAAGGTATTGGTGAGTTTGACAAAGGATACTTATTGGATCATAAGAATATATCTATAGAAGCAACAAGCTTAGAAGAATATCTTAAATGTATAAATTGTAATAGAAAATTTTTAAGTAAAGTAGCTGATGTATGTTTGTATTGCTGTGAAGAATTAAATATAAAAGAAAAGATAAAATATGATAGCTACTTTACATCTTTTATTGGTAATAAGGATCTTAACTCCACTAGATTAAATGTTTCCGAGCTAACTGGGCAAACTGACGACAAGGAAAAACTAACTAGACAAATGTTATTTCTTGGCTTAATCAGAGACGAAGAAAGAAAGTTCACTACAGCTGATCAAGAAAGAAACTTAATAAAACATATTGATGAAATTGATATATTAAGTGTAACTACAACACTTGAAGCTGGTGTAGACATAGGATCACTCCAATCTGTTTGGATGAATAATGCCCCTCCAGAGCGTTTTAATTATCAACAACGAGTAGGAAGGGCTGGTAGAAGAGGGCAACTGTTCTCTTTTTCACTTGTAAATTTTAGAGACAATTTGCATGATTCATATTATTATTCTCAACCCAATGAACTGGTATTTGGTGATATACCAAAACCCTTTATAACCATTAATCAACCCGATATTTTTACTAGGGTTTTGACAGCTGATATACTTGAAAATTTTCAACTAAATCATAAAAAAAAGGACCAAGGAAGAACAAGAAGTACTAAAAGTAGCGGTGGCGACAGTGGAGATATAGGATATGTTTCTAATTGGCAGGATGGAGACAATATAAAAAAAATGCTAACTGACCACTTTTCTAATATGGATGTTCATGAAGTCTATCAGAAATATCATCACTCAGATAAAAAAATTAATGAAGAATATATGAATCAACTTAAAAACTCACTCTCAGAAGATGGTTTGGTGCAAGAAATTAGTGAAATTCTTGAAAATAATCCAAAAATTAGTGAAGATGATTGTTTAGCTACTACGCTTACACAAGCTGGATTTTTGCCACTATACGGATTACCTTCTTCTTCAAGGAGCTTGATCTTAGATATATTCAATCCAAGAAATGGGGATAAAATTGATAGATCAAATGAATTGGCAATTATGGAGTTTTCCCCTGACACCAATTATAGAAGAGACAGAAAAGTGCATACTTCAGCTGCAATCTCTGATATAAGTTTTAAATGGGGAAACTATGAATATAACGATCCATCTAACAGTGCAGTTAGTTTTGCATATTGTGAGAATTGTAGATTTTTTCATAAAGAGTTTGAAGATGATTTTTGTCCCAACTGTTCTGAAATAATTGGAAATAAATACCACAAGGAACTATTTGTAGATCCAAGATTCTATATTTCTGATCAGTACCCTAAGGTACATGAAGACAAAACTGAGAAGAACTATTCCTCAAAAGTATTTGTTGAACAAACAGATAAGGATTTAAATTATGGAAGCTTACAGCATATAGAATATGATTTTGGTTTTAGAAATATTTTTACCTTAAATGATAATTACAATAATTTATTTGAATTTAATCTAAGAAGTCAATCTGGCAGTCCTAACAACAAAATTTTATTTTCTACCGGCTTATCTAATACTTACTTTATGGAGAATGGAAAATTAAGTAAATTTGCAAGTATATCCAAAAGAGATATAAATTTAGGTCTTTTTGATAAAAAATTAACTAACGTTTTGCAAATTAGACCAAAAAAAGAAGATAATTTTATTGCTGATTACGATCTTGACTACTTAGATCAAGTTGAAAATGTAAACGGATTAATAGTAACCAATAAAGATTTCAAATTTAGTAAAGAATCTGCTTGGCTATCAGCAAGTGAATTAATTAAGCAATACCTAACCAATATAATTTTTAACACAAGCCCAAGAGAAATTACCAATTTAGTCTCATATACATCTGCTAATAATAATGATCAAATTGTTCCAACAATGATATTTGCTGACACCTTACTGAATGGAAGTGGTTTGATGAGGTATATATCCCAAGAAATAAATATCAATAAATTATTTTCAAATACCGAAAATAATTTATTAGATTTTATATCTGAAAAAATTGATGTAGATTGTTGTGATGGAGCTTGTTATAAATGTATTCGAAATTATGACAATAGATTTATTGCTGAGAATCTTGATCTTAAACTTGGTTATCGTTTAATAAACTTACTCTGTGGAATTAAAGATGATATTGATAAACAAGCACAAGAAGAAGAAGAATTAGCTTATATATTTAACAACGATCTAAACGAGGTTGGAATTACATCTGAAATTATTAAACAAGATGAAATACCCGCTCAAATATTAAAAACTAGTACTAATGAGGAGTCAAATAATTTTATAGTTTTGTTGGACCCATTTGAAAAGAGTTCTTTTCGATACTACGACACCTTGTCTTTTTTAAGCAATACTTTTAGACCATTTTCACAACAACAATTAAGAGTTGTAGACAGTTTCAACGTAAAGCGAAATTCAATACTTGCATATTTCAACTCAGCAAAAGAATAATAATGGAAAAAATAGCTGCTACTAAAGTTCAACATCTATTGAGGTGTACTGAAAAATATAATTTCAGAAAAACAAAAATAAAATTATTTACTTCAAATAGCAATCAAATTGTTAGGTTAGACGGAATAATTTTACATGCTCTCATGGAAGATTTAATAAATAGTCGAAACTACTCACCTTCAAGCCAAGAAATTAAAGATCTGATTGTTAACGAAGAAAAAAAGCATTTCGAAGATGAGTTATTGTATACATCTTTAGATTTCATAAGAACTCAAAGTATTGTAGATGCTGTAAAAAACACATTATATAATATTCAAAATAAATTTAATCTTGATGAATATAAAGTCGAAACTGAAAAACAGTATATTAATAACAATCTTTTCATAGGTACTGCTGACTTAGTATTGAGCAACGAGAAAGATTCAGTTGTTCTAGATTATAAATCTGGGTATGTGCTTGATGACTCAAATGAAATTAAAACTAACTTTTCAGACCAGGTTTTGGTATATCAGTACTTAGAAAGTTTAGAAAACAAAGGTGCAGTAGTTAAAGGATACCTATCTGATAAGTATGGCAATTTACATGAGGTGAAAAATGATATAGAAGACTTTACAAAACTGAAAAGTAACGTAGAAGAACATATTGAAAGTATTAAATTAAACAAGCAAAATATTCCTAAAGATGATGAATGTAACAAGTGCTCATTTGGAAATATATGTAAATTTTACAGTTTCACCACTGATGACATTCAAAATACAAATTTTTTGAACGGGAAAGTTGAGAGCATAAGTCATACTGCAAAAGATTATTTGATAAATATAACGGGAACGAAGGGATTAATTGATAATCAGAAAATAATTATTCAAGTTCCAAGGGTGCAAATATCTAATTTAGAAAAAATAATTGAGTTAGATCAATTAATAACAATAGGTCCAACAAAATTTTTACAAGCTGTTGAGGATAAATTTTATTTCAGAGTTTTTAATTATTTTGATATATATATAGTTTAAATTTTTGTATGTAATAATTGAGATATGTTTAATACTTTAGACGGTTATGTAAGATTAGTTAAAACTAATATAGTCCAAGTAAATACTCATGAAGAATCTTCAATAAGAATCAATAGAGTAGGTGACTCTTTGGAAAGGTATGTTAAGGATGGATTTTGCAACATACTGGATAAAGATTTAGACGATAACAAAAGACAAGAATCCTATAATGAAATATTTTCTTACACAGGAACTCAGAATCAACCTCCAGATTTAATGATCAAAGCAGGAGACGCTATAGAGGTTAAAAAATTTAAATCTTTAAATCCAAGAGAAATACAGCTTAATAGCTCACCTCCAAGAGTAAAATTGTCATCCGAAGATCCTATGCTTAGTGAAAGAGCAAGAAATTGTGAAAATTGGATTCAAAAAGATGTTGTATATTGCCTTGGTTCAGTAATAAATGGAATTATTAAAGAATTATGGTTTGTTTATGGAAACTGTTTTGTATCATCATCAAATATTTATAAAGAATTAAAAAATAGTGTTAAAGAAACACTTGAAAGTGGTAGTTATAATATGTCACCGACAAATGAATTAGGAAGAATAAACAACGTAGACCCTTTAGGGTATTCATCATTTAGAATTCGAAATATGTGGCTTTTAAAACATCCAAAAAGAATGTTTGCAGACTACACAAATCAAACCAGTAGTGGCTTTTATTTAATTGTTAGAAATGAAAAGTATGATACCTTCGATCAAAAAACAATTGAAGAACTAAAACTTACCAAAGAAATCACAACACAAGATATTACCGTAGAGGACCCAGACAATCCTTCCGAAACTATTGAATGCAAAATTTTAAAGTATGAGTTTTAAAGTAGCATCATTTTTTGCTGGTGCTGGTGGTTTAGATTTAGGATTTGAACAAGCAGGGTTTGATATTGTTTATTCAAATGAATTTGATAAAAAAATAACACCTACATTAAAAAAGAATTTTATACACTCACAAATTGATGACAGAGATATTAATAAGGTAAGTAAAGAAGATATCCCAATTGTAGACGGAATTATTGGAGGTCCACCATGTCAGAGCTGGAGTATTGCAGGTAAAGGCAGAGGGCTGAATGACTCAAGGGGCCAATCTTTTTTGAAATATATTCAGCTCATTAAAGAACTAAAACCAAAATTTTTCTTAGC
>Ga0181568_10004667_pt1 | contig 12169 bp, 6 predicted proteins | sample 101ome_20_FD_133758 | JGI IMG/M metagenome (GOLD analysis project Ga0181568, IMG submission 133758) | Coastal salt marsh microbial communities from the Groves Creek Marsh, Skidaway Island, Georgia - 101404AT metaG (megahit assembly) | ecosystem: Environmental > Aquatic > Marine > Intertidal zone... | reverse complement strand
TAATTTGTATATCCTTTCGCAATCTGCGAAGTTCCTTGCTGCTCAATTGAGTGATGTCTTTGCTGCGATAAAAGACACTTCCAGCACTGGCCCGCTCAAGCTGGAGTAGGGTCTTGACCAAAGTCGTTTTTCCACAACCAGATTCTCCGACCAGACCCACGGTTTCTCCTTCGTACACCGAAAATGAAACCTCATCTACGGCCTGCGTGGCAATTTTTTGACCGAATATAAAAGGCTTTTGGTAAAAGGTTTTAGACAAATTGTGCACCTGGAGCAGAGGGGTATTTAAATAAATGCTTTGATGCCGAGCGGCCCGCTGCTGCGCACTCAAGATTTCTGGCTCAAACTCATTTCGTTCGATGGCGCCTACCGTGGCCAATTTCTTATAACGAACCCCTCCTGTTGGTCTTGAAGCAATTAGGGCTTTGGTGTAAGGGTTTTGCGGAGATAAGAAGATCTCATCAGGGGCATTTTGCTCTACAATTTTTCCTCGGTACATGACCAAGATTTGGTCGGCAATCTCAGAGACCAAAGCCAAGTCGTGGGAAATAAAAATCATCGACATCTGGGTGGTTTTTTGGATGTCTTTTAAAAGCGCAATGATTTCTTTTTGGACCGTAACGTCCAATGCGGTTGTGGGTTCGTCAGCAATTAAGAGTTTAGGTTCACAACTGATGGCCATGGCAATAATGACGCGCTGCATTTGTCCTCCACTGAGTTGATGTGGGTACCGGCGATAAAGTTGTTTAGGCTCTGGCAATTGGACCTGTTCAAATAGGGCTAAAGTTTTTTTCTTGGCCTCAGATGCGCTCAGATTAAGCTGAATTCGGAGCATTTCATCAACCTGGGCCCCACAACGCTTAGCAGGGTTCAAAGCGGTCATCGGGTCCTGAAAAATCATGGCAATTTCACAGCCACGTAAGGAACGAGCGTATTCTTCTTTACCTGGAAAAATCGGTTTGCCCTCAAATTCAATTTGTCCTTGTACTTGGGCGTGTTGATCATCCAGTAAGCCCATTATGGACATAGCTGTAAGTGATTTACCACTTCCAGACTCACCGACAATCCCGATAATGCTATTTTTTTTCACTGAAAAATCAATTTCAGACAATGCCAACTGCGGTGTTGGTCGCAAAAACTTTACATTTAATCTATTAACTGATAATAAGCGGGTTAAATCCTCAAACATCTTAGAGCTTTTCTTTTGAATTGCAGTTGAAAAGTAATACTTTCCACATTAAATTGTGTATTAAGGGGTGTGCTTAAATGACATAGTGTGATATCAGAATCAATCAACAAGGTATATAATAATAAGACACCCGGAATCAACATAAGATACAACTATAACACCAATACCGTATGAAAAATTACTTTAATCATTGGGGGATTTCAGTCATTTTAATTCTATTGTGGGCCCCATTACAGGCTCAAAAACCACCTAAAACCTTAGTCTACGAAGCACAGCCAACACTAATCGTATTGCCTGAGGGTCAAAGTTTTAATCGCACCAATGTCTCTGTTCTAGGGCAGGAGGTGTTAGGACTCAATCAGGATTCGAGCTTTGAATTAGATCGGCAAAATACGGACGAGCTGGGGTATACGCATGATGTTTATACTCAGTATTATCAGGGGATTCCAGTGGCTTTTGCAAAGCTCAAAATCCATTCTTTTCAAGGGCAGGTCAAGTCTTTGACCAACACGACAGTTCCTATTGAAAACATTGAGCTAAGACCGGTTTTATCATCCACTTCTGCCTTTAATTCGGCTAAGGCTCACGTCAATGCCCAGACCTATCTTTGGGAAGACCAGGTGAGTAGTGAAATGATGGATTACAATATTCCACAGGGGGACCTTGTAATCATGGCGCCTTTAAAGGATGTATTAAACGAACCAAGACTGGCCTATAAATTTGACATCTATGCTACTGAGCCATTGTATCGGGCCGATGTTTATGTCGATGCGACCAATGGTCGAGTTCTTTTTGAAAACAAAAAAATTCATCATGCCGACACTCCTGCCACAGGGACCAGTCTTTATAACGGGACCGTATCTTTTACAGCAGACAGTTTTTCTTCGGGCTATCGCTTGCGTCAAACCACTGATGGGAATGGGATTGAGACCTATGACATGAACAGTAGTACCCAATATCAAAATGCCACTGATGTAGTGAGCGCCACCACGACTTTTGGTGGTAGCACGGATATTGGGGTTCAGGCTCATTGGGGCGCTGAGCAGACCCACAAGTATTTTTTACAAAACCACAATCGGAATTCTTACACAGGTACTGGAACAGTCATCCGATCTTATGTGAGCTATGGCAACAACTATGTCAACGCTTTTTGGAATGGGTCCGTCATGACCTATGGAGACGGTGACGGCAATAATTACGGCCCTTTGGTTTCTCTGGATATCGTGGGTCACGAAATTACCCATGGGGTCACCGAATATGCCGCAAACTTGGTTTACAGTTATGAATCCGGCGCGTTGAACGAGTCGTTTTCTGACATTTTTGGCGAAGCCATAGAAAACTTTGGCGCAGGAACGAATGATTGGCTTATGGGTGATCAAATCGGTGCTGGCGGAAGCGGAGGCGCTTTGCGATCCATGAGTAATCCCAATCAATTTGGCGACCCGGACACTTACCTAGGGACTAATTGGTATACAGGTTCTGGCGACAATGGTGGGGTGCATTATAATTCTGGTGTTCAAAATTATTGGTTTTATTTATTGACCGTGGGCGGAACCGGGACCAATGATTTTGGTGATCCATTTGATGTCATGGGCAGTGGAATGGAAAAAGCTGCTGCCATTTAATATAGGAACTTAACGGTTTATCTTGGGGTGAATTCTCAGTACACTGATGCCCGAGACGGTGCCATCCAATCAGCGATTGATTTATATGGAGAAAACAGTGCTGAGGTGACATCGGTTATTGCCGCCTGGGCAGCCGTCGGTCTGCCACTACCTGCACCACCGGTGTGCCAACCTAACCCAATAGAGCTGAGCATAACTTTTGACAATTATCCCGAGGAAACTTCTTGGAGGCTTACCGATGCAGATGGAAACACCATTACATCTGCGGCCTATTCCACTGCCAATCCCGACGGATCCACAGTCAATGTGACTTTTCCTACTTTGACTGAAGGGACCTATTTCTTTACCATATCAGACAGTTATGGTGATGGAATCTGTTGTGCCTATGGTAGTGGGTCATACAGCCTGTCCAGTCCGAATGGGGTCTTTAAGACCGGGGGTTCATTTGGCAGTTCTGAAACAACAGAAATGTGTATTGTCCCAGAAGTGGATACCACCCCGCCCGTAATTACCTTGTTGGGAGACAATCCAATGACGCTTTATGTGGATCAGACTTTTGACGATCCAGGGGCAACGGCCGTAGATAATGTCGACGGGGACATCAGTGGCGCCATTGTAGTTACAGGTTCTGTCAATACGGCGACGGCCGGGACATATCCCTTGCTTTACGATGTGGCTGATGCGGCTGGGAATCAAGCGGATACCCAAACCCGAACGGTTAATGTTTTAGAAGACACCACAGCTCCGTCAGTACCTTTGAACCTTTCAGCTTCGGGGATTACCACGACAAGTTTTACTTTGAGCTGGGAGCCGTCAAATGACAATGTCGGGGTTACTGATTATGAAGTTTTTATCGACGGCATTAGTCAAGGAACTCAGCCTGGGACCAGTGCTTTGATTGGAGGACTCAACCCGTCAACCGCCTACTCGGCAACGGTTCGTGCTTTGGATGCTGCAGGGAATGCTTCGGGGCTTTCTAATGCTCTGACGGTTACTACGGCTACCCCGCCGGATACCATTGCACCAACAGTTCCTGATGGACTTATCGCCAGCAATATTGGCGAAACCGCGTTTGATTTGTCATGGAATTCCGCTACAGATAACGTAGGGGTGAGTGGCTACGAGATTTTTCAGGACGGAAGCTCCATTGGCACTTTGGCCGCCACCAGTCAAAATATTTCGGGCTTGAGCCCAGACACTTCATACATCTATACTGTTCGAGCTTACGACGCAGCCGGTAATTTTAGCGCGCAGAGTGCTCCACTGAGTGTGACTACCTTGGCCCCACCTCCTGATACTGAGGCACCGAGTGTTCCTAATAACTTGATCGCATCTGATGTGACGCATGTTTCGTTCCGCGTGGATTGGGATCCCTCTGGCGACAATGTTGGGGTAACTGGATACAATATTGTGCTGGACGGGCAATTCGTAGGCACCACGACCAGCACAAATTATCTGTTTGAAAATAGAGCCTCGAGCACGACTTATGGCGTCCAAGTTTCGGCTTTTGATGCCGCAGGCAATACTTCTGCGCTGAGCAACACCTTAAGCGTCACCACTCAGGATCCCCCTGATACGGAGGCCCCTTCTGTACCGACAGAATTGACCGTAGGTGGCGCGACCGAAACCACGCTCGACGTGAGTTGGAACATCTCAACGGACAATGTGGGTGTGACGGGATATGAGTTATTTCAAGATGGACAATCTCAAGGGACGTACACATCAAATTTTGCCACGGTAACCGGATTAAATCCGGGCACAGTTTACAGCTATCAAGTGCGTGCTTTTGATGCGGCTGGAAATCAATCTGCTTTGAGTGCCGCAGTTACAGGAAGAACCTTAGAACCAGCGCCGACCTGTGATGACGGCATCCAGAACGGCAATGAAACCGGAGTCGATTGTGGAGGACCTGATTGTGCGCCTTGTGCCACCACAGTGACCCTACACGAGGGTTATTTTGAGTCTGGCTGGGATGGCTGGATCGATGGAGGTAGCGATTGTAGTCGCTATACCGGAGGGACTTATGCTTTTGAGGGCAATGCCGCCATCAACATACAGGACAATTCAGGGAGCGCTTCCTCGATGAGGCTCCTGGGCTTGGATTTAAGCCCCTATGAAAGCGTGGTGATTTCCTTTCACTTTTACGCCAGAAGTATGGAGTTCAATGAAGACTTCTTCTTACAGTATTACAACGGCTCAGCCTATCAGACCATTGGTCAATGGCGAAGTGGATTTGAATTTAATGGAAATGGTTTTTACAGCGATGAACTTACCATTAATGCCTCAGACTATAATTTTTCGAGCAACTCAGGTTTCAGATTCTATTGTGATGCTTCGGGAAATGCGGATGATATTTATATCGATGCAGTGGTCATTGTCGGGGACATAGGGGGGCCAGATACGGTACCTCCTGTAATTACCTTAAATGGAGACAACCCCATGACTTTGACCGTTGGGGATACTTTTAGTGAACCAGGATACACGGCTACAGATAATATCGATGGAAACATTACCGCAGATGTCGATGTTACAGGATCGGTGGATACTTCTGTCGCAGGCACCTACACGGTGAATTATTCTGTGACCGATTCAGCCGGTAATACTGCGAGTGTAGATCGTGTAGTTGTGGTTAATCCAGATACAGCGCCACCGGTGATCACTTTGAATGGTGAGAACCCTATGACGGTTTATGTAGGCCAAAGTTATTCAGATCCAGGGGCTACAGCCTTTGACAATGTGGATGGAGACTTGACCAGTCAAATCCAGACGACTGGAACGGTCGACACCTCAATTGTGGGGACTTATGTTGTGACCTATACGGTCAGTGATGCTGCTGGAAATTCAGCCTCTGCAACCCGCACCGTAAATGTCGTGACAGACACTGTCGCGCCGGTGATCACCTTAAATGGTGAGAACCCCATGGACATTAACTTGGGCGGTACTTATGTCGAGCCCGGGGCGACCGCAGTGGACAATTTAGATGGCGATTTAACTGCCCAAATCGAAATTACTGGTGAGGTTAATACCGCTGTTGCTGGTCCCTATGTTGTGAGTTACTTAGTGACTGACTCCTCAGGAAACACAGCGTCTGTAGACCGTCGTGTTAATGTCATTGCTGACACCTCTCCTCCAGTAATAACTTTACTCGGCGAGAATCCAATGGCGTTGACTCAAGGGGATCCTTATGTTGAACCTGGGTACACAGCAACAGATAATGTCGATGGAGATTTGACAGGGAGTGTTGTGGTTTCTGGGACCGTAAATACTGCCGTTGTTGGGACTTATACCTTGACTTACTCGGTTAGCGATAGCTCAAACAATGCGAGTTCTGAAACACGGACCGTTAATGTTAATGAACCCAGCAATAGCGTTATTGTTCATCAGGAGTGCTTTGAAAACGGTTGGGGCGATTGGATTGATGGCGGAAGCGACTGTCAGTATTACACAGGGTCTTGGAGTCCTGAACCGACCGCTTCAATTAGAATTAGGGATAACTCTGGCGTACGTTCTTCGACAACATTAAACGGGGTTGACCTTTCGGCGCACACTACCTTTAACATCCGATTCTTGTTTGTCGGGGTTGGTATGGAAAATGGTGAAGACTTTTGGCTGAGAATTCAAGATGGAAGTGGGTCGTGGAACACCTATGTAGTCTATGTTGCAGGCAGCGATTTTAGTAATGGTACGATTTACGAGGCTACCGTAACCTTTAATACGGCAGACTTCAACAATCCAAATAATCTATCGTTCCGCTTCCAAAACGATGCTTCCAATAATAACGACCAGATTTATATCGACTGCGTTGTGATTACAGGAGATCCGTCTGCAAACTTGATTGATGGAATAGTGCCCATACAGTCGCGTGATCTCGGTCAATGGGCTAACAGCAGTGACATGGAAGAACTTTCAATAGCGCCTGTGCCGGCTAAGACTTATATTGAGGTCCTTATCTCCGGAATGACGCTTAATACGCCTTATGTCATTTATTCTACCCTAGGCCAAAAGGTCCAGGAAGGGGTAATGTCAGAGGGAATCATTGATGTGAACGCACTGCCTTCAGGGCTCTACCTCTTTGAGACCTATGACGATGAGGAGCGGGTGATTAAGTCCTTTGTGAAGGAATAAATAAAGCAACAGAGAGATTAAACCATCCAATAAAAAAAGCGGACTACTTAAGTCCGCTTTTTTTATTGAATCAGTGTTGCCTCAGCTAAAGTCCCGCTTGCTCGAGGATCGAATACCCTTCTTCAATGTAAATAGGAATGTCCTCAGTAAACTGTACACTTTGATGATGAGGGGCCTTGAGATGACCCAAACGAATGATCATGACATTGTCTTTAGGATTTACGATGACGTATTGACCTAAATGTCCTCTCATCATAAAAAAGTCACGACCTTGATGGTGGTGCATCCACCAACCATAACCGTATTGGGGGGATTCCTCAAAACGTGGCGTGATGCTTTTGGCAACAAAAGCACTGTCCAAAATTTGTTGACCAAACCAATTGCCGTGATCCTTATAGAGTTTGCCAAATCGCGCAAAATCCAGAGCATTGGAGGCCAAACAACAATAGGCTTTTTCAATGCCAGAGGCCTCTGAATCAAGTTGCCAATACGCCTGGTGCTCTGCGCCCAGTGGCTGCCAAAACGTTTCGCTGAGTTGCTCAGTTAAGGTTTTTCCATTGGCTTTTTCTAATACCATTCCAAGGAGCTGGGTGTCGCCACTGGCGTATTTGAATTTTTCTCCAGGCGTGTCCACGACTTTCAAATTGAGAATCACATCGCGGAGGCGATCGTCAAAATAGGCGCGAGTGGTAATAGAAAGCGGAGAGTAATAGTGTTCGTCCCAGTTGGTTCCGGAAGACATGGACGAAAGGTCCCCTACGGTCATTTTTGCAGCTAGTCCCTCTGAGAATTCGGGAAAGGAGTCTCCCACGGGCTGGTGCAAGCTCTCTATAGTACCGTTCATGATGGACTTACCTAATAGCCCCGAGACCATACTCTTAACCATGGAGAAAGAATTGGTGTTCGAACGGTCAGAATACCCTTGGTAGTATTGCTCATAAAATACACTGTCGTTTTTGATCACCACATAGGCAATGGTTCCAAGGTCCTGGTGTGTTTTAATCAGGCGCTCGGAAGCCTCACTGGTGTTGTAAAGGGAGTGTTTTGGCCAAGAATATGTCGAGTCGCCGATCTTTACTGTCCGATTGTCGAACTCATGGTAATCGTCTAAAAAAGCAGTGGTATGCCCTTTGAGATAAATGGTGCGTACGGCTTTAAGTAAGTAATCCGTATTGGTTGCATAGGCCAATAAAACGAGGCCTCCGATCAGGGCGATTGAGTAGATGATTATTTTTCTTAGCATAGTGACAAAATTTTAATTCATTAGTCTGTTGGGGTTAGCCATGAGCTCTGTGTGCTTGAAAACGCTAATGGCCGCTGCACTAACTGAAAGGGGCAAAACGATAATTACCCCGACAAATGGAATTAGGGCCAATAAGTTAAAAAGAAATCCGTTGCCTATCGCCAGGCCGCGATATTGATTCAAGAAGCTTTTACTTTGACGGTAATTGAAGAAGGCCTCAAGACTGTAGTCTAGGTTACCTACCCCGACAAAATAGGCTTGTATTAAGAGCAGCAAGGGGGCCGTAATCAAGCCAAAGGGCGGAATGACACTAAGCATAAGCAACAAGATCGTCAGGCAGAGTTCACGGATTAAGTTGCCCAGATTTAAACGCAATCCGCGCCAAAGTAACGTCCAAAATTGATGGTCATTTTTGGGGTGTAATTCGGGGGCGTAGTGCATTCTGATGCGATCTGCAACCCCACTCATAAATGGGGCGCTAAGGGCCAAAACCAAATACTTGGTCAGGATGAATCCCAAAAACAATACACCCAGCGAGCTCAAAACACCACTGAGTTGTGCCATAAAATCTGCACCGAATTCCCAAGGCCAGAATCCTTTAAAATAAGCCGTGACCAAAGACTTTATTTGCTTGGCCAAAAGGCCAATGACAAGGGTTACCGTTAGACTGATGCCAAGTGGAATGGCCATGTACTTGTAGAGCTCAAGAGATCGAATGAGCCTGAAGGCTTCACTGTAGGCGGCCAAACCGCGCCCAATGTCTTTTAATGGTCGCATTGTTTTATGAGGTTTTACGGTCTTTATTGACCCCTTGGTTGTCTAGGCGATCCTTTTCAACTTTTTCATTGATGTGTAAAACAAATTCTCGAATGCTCTGATGCAATTCCAAAAGTTTTTCTTCTACCACAACGGAATCTGGAGTAGACTTTTTGGTTTCCTGATTAAGTAAGTTGATTCGCGTGGACACCACAAGGAGTCTAGAGGAGATAATGGGTGAATTTAACGACTCGGGCAGCGTCGTGGTTAATGAATCGATTCGAAGACGCAAATTGTTACTGCGATGTTTTAGATCTTCTATGGGGATGGTTACAAGGTTTTGAGAAATACGCTTAAAGTCCTTAAAAACCGGCCAATCGGTAATAAGATCCTGTGCCTCTACAGATAAAGTAGGGAAGTTGAAAGGCGTTTGTGCGTAAATTTCAACGCGCTCTTGGGTGCTTTTTTCTGCAGCGGTTTGGGCCACATCGTTACAACTCGACAGCCACCCAAAACACAGCAAAGGCAAGATTAAGCCTCGATGGGTTAAGTCTAACATGAGGTAAAGATAAGACATTGACCGAGTGGAATGAAAAAAAACAAAAGTGCTCGTGAAATATGTATCTTTGACTAAACTAACGACCATGCCACCCACCAGAATTTTGATCATCGGGGCACTGGGTCAGATCGGTACTGAACTCGGCCAATATTTACGCAACATTTACGGTCATCAAAACGTCATCACCAGTGACATTAAGCCCGTAAGTGAGGTCGATAATGTAGTCCAGCCCTATGTTTACCTGGACGCCCGAGATGCTTCCGGGCTAAGGGCCTTAATTCAAGAGGAGAAAATCAACCAAGTCTACCTAATGGCCGCCATGTTGTCGGCCACTGCAGAAAAGGCACCGATGAAGGCTTGGGACTTAAACATGAATAGCCTATTTCACGTTTTAGAGGCGGCCAAAGATGGCCTGATAGATCGCGTTTTTTGGCCTTCGAGCATTGCGGTTTTTGGTCCAACTACTCCAGCTGACGAGACCCCTCAAAAAACAATTATGGAGCCCACCACGGTCTATGGGATTAGTAAGCAAACGGGGGAACGCTGGTGTGCTTATTACCATAAAAATTACGGTGTTGATGTCCGGAGTTTGCGCTATCCCGGGCTGATCAGTTACGCGGCACCTCCAGGAGGTGGCACCACAGATTATGCCATTGATATTTTTCATCAAGCAATTAGTAGTGGTTGCTACACATCTTTTTTACAGTCTGACACCGAGTTGCCGATGATGTACATGGAAGACGCCATTCGGGCCACACATGAGCTCATGGCTGCGCCTGAAGATCAGATTAAACAACGTGGGTCTTATAATTTAGGGGGCATCAGCTTTGACCCTAAAACTTTGGCCCAGGCGATCGCTGAAGAAATTCCTGGATTCACCATCGATTATGCCCCAGATTTTAGACAAGCCATTGCCGATTCATGGCCAAACAGTATTGATGACAGCGCGGCCCAAGAAGACTGGGGTTGGCGCCCGAAATACGATTTAAAAGCTATGGTTTTGGCCATGCTTGAGGGTCTAAAAAAACAGTAGCCTCGCCAGGACTCGAACCTGGATCTAAAGTTTAGGAAACTTCTATTCTATCCCTTGAACTACGAGGCCAATTTATTATTATATCTAAATGGAGGAAGGTTACGCAAATAAATTATTATTTAGCGAACCATAAATGGCTTGCGCAAGTCTTCCAGACGCTGATCCCAATTCAGTCGGCCCAGAATTTCATAGGAGATGCCAAAACTGTGATTGCCATAAGAATATTTGGAGAGTGGCCCTGTCCCCACATCGTAGGTATAAGTAAGGCTCATACCATCAAAAACTTCAGCACTCAGAAAAGCACCTAGCAATGCCCCAGGATTATATTGTAAGCCCAAAGTGTAGCGATACTGATAGGTCGCCCGACTCGTCACAAGGTATTCTAGAGGGGATCCACTTACCATTTGTAAAAGCAGGCTATTGTGCCAAATAAAGTCCTCACTAATCGGGTAAACGTACCCTCCTTGAAGGTAAAAATGACTTGTTTTACTATAAACGAAAGTATTGTCCTCAGAGATTTTTTCACTGTTCAAAAGATTCGGTGAAGAAAATCCGATAAACCAATCTTGATCATAAAGATAGGCCCCAACACCCACGATAGGTCTTTTTTCTGAGAGATTGCCCTGGGCGTAAACAATTTCCGTTGGGTCGTAAATGTCCAAAAGACTGTAGTCAATTTGGAAGCTATTCACCCCTGCCTTAAGGCCCAGAGAAAGTTTTTGAGTGTCGTCGAGCTCGAGATGCAAGGCGTAATTCAGTTCTAAATTAGTGTTTTGGACGGCCCCAAATTTATCGTTAAAAATGGATAGCCCATAACCCGTCTTTTGATCACGAGTTAGGCGCTGTATATCGAGTACTTGAGAAGTAGGAGCTTGATCAAAGCCCAGCCATTGAGTGGCGTAAAAAGCCTTGACAAAATAACCTTCGGTTACGCCCACATAGGCAGGATTGTAGAGGATAGGATTGTGGTAATAATCGGTTAATTTTAGCCCGGACTGCCCCATATGGATAGGGGCCCCCAAAGCAAACACGTGAGTATTCCTAATTTATACAAGTAGCGCATTAGTTGCTATTTAGAGTTAGGAATCCTTTTAGTGTATTGCTCTCTTCGCGGAATGGGTCCAAATAGGTAAACACGTACATATAAGTCCCAGTAGGTAGCGGATTATCAGGGCCAAAAACACCATCGACGTTAGCAAATCCGCGGAAGATATTGCCGTTTGTGCCGTAGGCGTTTTGGGTATAAACCAAATCTCCATCTCGGGAGTAAATTTCCAAAGAATTGATGGGGTAAAACTCAATGTTTTCGATAATTAAAAAGTCATTTTGACCGTTACCATTGACTGAAATGGCATTGTATATTTTGAGGGTACAAGCAAATAAGTTAACCTGAACTGCCGCGCGGTCTTGACTCTCACAGCCGCCAATGGTCTGGGAGGCGTAATAAGTCGTATTTTGGGTCAGTAAAGTGTCTTCAGAAAGGCTTTGGCCGCCAGAAGGACTATCGTACCAAATAATATTTTCGCCTTCAATCTCGAGATCGCGAATTCTGGCTAAATCACAAGTCGTTTGTTCAGGTTCCGCAATCGGAGGTTCCGGTTGCTGCACAATGATATTTACGGCGAGTCTTAGGACACTT
>Ga0181568_10004666_pt1 | contig 12172 bp, 11 predicted proteins | sample 101ome_20_FD_133758 | JGI IMG/M metagenome (GOLD analysis project Ga0181568, IMG submission 133758) | Coastal salt marsh microbial communities from the Groves Creek Marsh, Skidaway Island, Georgia - 101404AT metaG (megahit assembly) | ecosystem: Environmental > Aquatic > Marine > Intertidal... | reverse complement strand
TGTTCAAGTGTTAGACTGACGGCTATTGTAGAGTATGTAAACAATAGACACATGTTACCAGATATTGTTGATAGTTCTCGTCAATATAAATGGTATAAAAATGACGAAAAAGATATCACTTTTGATTATTTTAAACACTATGATGAAGTATCTGTTGTTATTCCTATTGCAAAATTTCCTGTAACCTTCTATGAAAGAAATGCCGAAAATGTCGGAAAATCCGACAAAAAGAGTGAAAAGTTCTCCGAATACAAGTTAATAAACTTTGATATGATTACAAAATATATTTGTAAATATTTTTTACCATCCATTGAAGTGATGAAACAATTGACGTGTATTGAGAACTTGTATAAGATAGATTATAACAATAGTTTGGTTGTTTTTTACAATGAACCTGTAGATACGCAAACGCAAATGGAAACATATAAAATGTATTTGTTACAAGTAGAAGAATTAATAAAACAAAATTCTGGTTTACAAGTTCTCGTAAACAGTGTAGATAATGGATTTTTAGAATATATGAGAGAAAAGATGCGTGTGGATTGTGTGTATTTAGATAATGAGATGGAGTGTATGGTAGGTCTAAAAGAGCCATGTAAAGTGGACAACAAAGAGATATTTAGTAAAAAGTGTTTGGCAGTTGTAATGCTGATGTCAAAATGTAAATATATTGTGTGTAGTTCGGACGAATGTTCTCTATGGACGATGTATTATAGAGGGAATTCAACTAATGTATATCAGAGACTAGAGAACAAATGGGTATTGCCTGATTACAGAGAGAACATAACATACAGTAAAGAAGAGGATGAGTAGATAGGTGGATGTATTTAGGAAATTTAAACGTTATATTAATTATATAAAAAAATAACTAATAATTATACCAATGTCTTCTCAAATTTTTAGAACAGACGTTCCAAACATATTATTGTATAATTTGTTGGAAAAGATTTGTCTAAAAACCGATAAATACTATTTAATAGATACGAATGCTTATAAAAAGATGCTTTTCCATAACTATCATACACAATTTCTATCAGATTTGAGGGATTATTATCATGTAGGAAAGTATTTTTATTTGAATCGTGAAATGACGTATAAATCGTTTACAAATATCGTACGTCAAATATGTAAAAACAATACAATCATGTTTACATCAAAGATGAAATACAATGAATCAAAATACAATATAGTTTATTTTGTGTATTTTTAATTTTCCGCTTTTTTAAAATCTACTAAAATACTATATTAAAGCAATGTTTAAATCTAAATATTTACCAGGTTTTTTAATTACATTAGGAATAATTGGTATAGTTGCCAGTTCATCAAAATTTTTGAAAAAAGCTTATGAAACGGATGATACCTATGATTTAATCAAAGAATACTTATTAAATGATTCGCCGTTGTATGGTCAAAATCGTCCGAAACTATGGATTCATTCAAAATATGAAATGAATGCTCGTAGATGGAAAGATTTTTCTTCTAGAAATACTACAAATCTAAACCAAGATTATTTGCATTTAACGATTAAAACAATTATTAATCACTGTGGGGATGATTTTAATATTTGTCTTATTGATGATCAATCCTTTACGAAATTAATTCCCGGATGGAATATTGATCTCAGTAATGTACCTAATCCAGTAAAACAATATTATAGAAATTTAGCAATGACACAGCTAATTTACGCGTACGGTGGTATGGCAGTTCCAAATTCATTCATTTGTTTGAAAAATTTGAAACCATTATATGATGATTGTATAGCCAATAAGAAACCATTCGTAACACAAACCATTAATCGCACATCAAACTTACAAAGAGAGAACTTGGGATCCTATTTTATTCCAGGAATTGATATTATTGGTGCAGAGAAAAATGATCCGATCATTTTAGAATTAGGCGATTATTTGAAACAATTAAATATTGACGGACATATTTCTAAAGAAGACGCATTTTTGGGTTTAATTAATCACAAATGTATTGAATTCTCTATGCAAGATAAACTACATGTAATTGATGGAAAAGAAATCGGTATTAAAAGTAATAGAAACAGACCTATATTGTTGGATGATCTATGTGCAGAATCATATATTGATTTAGACAGTAGTGCATATGGTATTTATATACCTGCAGACGAAGTTCTCTCTCGTACAAAATATCAATGGTTGGCAAATATTTCTTCTGAACAACTATTGAACTCTGAATTAATCATTGCCAAATACCTACGCGCTTCTATTATGGATACTACAAATGAGTATTATAAGGGTAAAAAAGACAAATGTGTAGTAACAATATAAAAACGTAATATGACTTAAATTATATTACATTTATGGAGTCTAAAAACGACGAAGATAGCGATAAAGCAAAGTTATTTCAATCAGTGTCTGAACTATATGATACATACAAAGAGGATGAATATATGAATCAAAAACTACAATTATATATTTGTAATCAACTGCCTACTATCTTTCAAAATATGAAAGCCGAAAAGATGAAACGTCAAATACGCATGGAAGAGATGACAAGTGAACAAGATACCTTTATTCAATATTTTTTAGCAAATAATCAATATTTCTATGCAGCAAACACAAACAACTTCTTTTTGTATGATGGTTTACATTATCAGTTGTACAGTGAAGATGACATATTATACCATGTATTGTCTAGTATAAGTAAAGACAAACAATTAGTATCTTGGAAACATAAAACGAAGATCAATGTTATGAAAAGGATTAAAGAGAATAATTTGTTGTCTTCCATTCCAGATTCTTCTACGATACAAGATGTTTTGGAATCTCTTACAAAGAATTTATTTCATAATAGAGAACTTGTAAAGTATTTTTTGTGTATTTTGGGAGATAATCTATTGAAAAAGGAAAACCATCTAATCCATTTTATACATGTACACGCCAAGAATTTTTTGAGGAACCTAAATAACATTTCAAATCTGGTAGTCGGTTTAAATTTATCACAAACATTTAAACATAAGCATTATGAACATGATTTTAATAATTTTCGTATTGTACAAATAGAGAACGATGTTCATTTTGAATCCAATTGGAACCAAATACTGAAAGCACAGGCGATTGATATTTTATGTGTTTCGTGTTATTACTCTAACAGGTTCTCTAATTCTGATAATTATGCGTTACAACATTTAAATAATTCACATGTAGTAAAAAATATTTTTGCAATTAAGAATACAACACCCGAAACCTTACTAAAAACCTTTATTTCTTCTTATATAGACAAAAAATCCACCGAAACCGAGTCATGTTCTCCAATATCTTGGAAAAACATGCAATATCTTTGGAAATTATATTTAGATGAACAACAAATACCTTCCGTCATATTTATGAATCAATTAAAAACGATGATCTGTGAGAACTTGTCTGAATACTATGATACCACACAAGATGTTTTTACAAATATATACAGCCATAAATTACCTATTATAGAGAACTTCTTACAATTTTGGGAAAATAGTATTGTATTAGATGAAGACGAAAGTGATTTTGAAATAGAAGAGCTGTTAACCCTTTTAAAAAGATGGAACCAACTACAGAATAAACATTTCAGTGTATCGGATAAACAATTACTTGACTTTATTACTTTCTATTATCCAACAATTGAAATAGAAAATGATAAATACTTGTGTGGTATTAAATGTAGTCTATGGGATAAACAATATGATATTCACATGGCCATTGAAAATATGAGATTAGAGAACATTGCAAGAAAAGAAAACAATAATTCGCTCATTATTAACATTAGTGTGTACGAAGCCTATTTATATTATTGTAAATTCACTTCCAATACACTACTCAAACTCGTTGCCAGTAAATCTTATTTTGAAAAATACATATATGACCATTATGGCATATATCTATCGGAAAATAATTTTTTCAAAAATGAATGGTTCTCCTAACTTATTTCTTTGTTTTCTTACCTCTTGATTTTTTAGCAGTCTTCTTAACATAACCGAATTTACCCTTTTTAGCAAAATAGCCGGCCTTTTCTAGACGTTTTTCCTTTTTAGCTGTCTTGTGCTTCTTCAAAGAAACAATTCTGTTCCACTTGTTCATCATCAAATCATCCTTTTTCAATTCACCACTTGTCTTGTATGCAGTTCCATTCATAACTTGTTGTCTAGATCCAAACAAATTAGGGTATTTTTTACCATTAATATGGTATGTTCCATCTTCGTGACGTACAGGTCTCTTCATAATATATATTATTAAGATAAAATATATTTGTGCTAAATAAATCATTAAACAAGTAATATACAACTAAACCACTCTTTTATAAATTTCGCGGAATATATCCAACTTGACCATTTGGTTGGTATAACGCGTCTACTACTGGAATACCCGGACCCGGTACTTCTGTAATCCTCGTTATTCTTTTATATTTTTGTGTCTGAATTCTTTCTGCAAAACGCATTCGTCTTGTAATTGTTGAATCATTACCCGAGCCGTTTTGTGGTGTATAATTTACTTCACATTTGTCTCTTTGATTTTGACAATATTTTACTATATTAAACAACCTCATATAGTAAATAGAAATAATAAAAAATTGAAAAACTATATAATTGTAAATCATGTACAGTATATATTATGTCTAAACAAACAAAATCAAAGACCATGAGCAAAACAGATGATGTATTGTCCCAACAATACCAACAGAAAACAGATAAGGAACATATTCTTGATAATCCAGATACCTATATTGGATCCGTTGAAAATGTAGATGCAAACACGTGGGTTTATAATGATTCTACAAATAGAATTGAATGGAAAGAGATTGAATACATTCCTGGTCTATACAAACTATTTGATGAAGGTATTGTAAATTGTCGCGATCATGTCATACGTATGATTCAATCTAACATTCTAGAAAAAAAATTCGTATCTTATATTGAAACACGCATTGCCGAAGATGGTACAATCACAATGACGAACGATGGAAATGGTATTGATATTGCAAAACATCCCGAATATGATGTATGGATACCCGAAATGGTTTTTGGACACCTCCGTACATCCACAAATTACAATAAAAATGAAAAACGCATTGTAGGAGGGAAAAACGGTTTCGGATTTAAACTCGTACTCATATGGTCCACATACGGCAGAATAGAAACAGTTGATCATATTCGTGGCCTAAAATACGTTCAAGAATTTCATAATAATCTTGACACAATAGACCCGCCTACCATCACAAAAACAACCTCTTCTAAACCATATACAAAAGTCATTTTTAAACCCGACTTCAGACGTTTCGGTATTCATGGATTAACACCAGACATGGTATCACTCCTTAAAAAAAGAGTATATGATATTGGTGCTGTCACTGATCATTCTATTAAAAAGGTTAAAATATCATATAATGATACAGTTATTCCTGTGAAGAATTTCCAACAATATATTGATTTGTACATTGGTCCAAAAGATACAGGAAAGCGGATATATGAAAATCCGGATGAGAGATGGGAATATGCAGTTGCGTTGTCTCCTACACATGAATATATGCAAGTATCTTTTGTGAATGGTATTTGTACATTCAAAGGAGGTAAACATGTAGATTATATAACAAATCAAATTGTTAGAAAGTTATGTGATTATATTGAGAAAAAGAAAAAGGTAAAGGTAAACAGTAATTCTATTAAAGAGCAATTGTTGTTGTTTTTGCGTTGTGATATTGAAAATCCATCGTTTGACAGTCAAACAAAAGATTATATGAATACACCGCATGCAAAGTTTGGTTCTAGCTGTACTGTAAGTGATAGTTTTATTGAAAAGATTGCAAAAATGGGGGTAATGGAAACCGCATGTTCATTGACGGAAGCAAAGGAAAATAAAATGGCGAAAAAAACAGACGGATCTAAAACCCGAAATGTACGTGGTATTCAGAATTTTATTGATGCTAATTTGAGCGGTACAGCGGCCCATTCTAAAGATTGTATTTTGATCTTATGTGAGGGATTATCGGCGTTGTCTGGTATTGTTTCAGGATTATCAAGTGAAGATAGAAACACGATTGGTATTTATCCTTTGAAAGGTAAGTTATTAAATGTACGTGGTGAACAAGTTAAAAAAATTAATGACAATAAAGAGATTAATGATATTAAGAAAATACTTGGTCTAGAAACAGGTAAAGAGTATGAATCATTAGAAGATGTACATAAATATTTACGTTATGGAAAGGTTATGTATATGACAGATCAGGATTTAGATGGTTCACACATCAAAGGTTTATGTATTAATATGTTTCACAGCGAATGGGCATCTTTAACCAAAATTCCGGGATTCATGTCCTTTATGAACACTCCGATTTTACGAGCAAAAAAAGGAACCACTATTAAATTATTTTATAATGATGGAGAGTATGAAGAATGGAAAGCAAGTCTCGGCGAAAATGGTACACACGGATGGAATGTTAAGTATTTTAAGGGTTTGGGTACATCCACTTCTAGTGAATTTAAAACCTATTTCCAAAACAAAAAAGTTGTGGATTTTGTATACGCCGGTCAATCTAGTGATGACATTATTGATAAAATATTCAACAAGAAAAGAGCAGATGATCGTAAGGTATGGTTGGAAAATTATGACAAGACAGCGTATTTAGATACAAATCAATCTAGTGTGCAATATGAACAATTTATAAATAATGAAATGATACACTTTAGTACATATGATTGTGCAAGATCCATTCCAAACATGGTTGATGGATTAAAAATATCATTACGTAAGATATTGTATTCAGCATTCAAAAGAAAGCTAACGAGTGAAATTAAGGTAGCACAGTTTTCTGGATATGTTTCAGAACAAAGTGCATATCATCACGGCGAGGCTAGTTTGAATGGTGCAATTGTAAACATGGCACAAAACTACGTCGGGTCTAACAATATAAATTTATTATTACCGAATGGTCAGTTTGGTACAAGATTACATGGTGGCGATGATAGTGCATCAGAAAGATATATCTTTACACAATTGAATCCAATTACACGTTTTATGTTTTCTGAACATGATGATCCTGTATTAACGTATTTAAATGACGATGGAACGATGGTTGAACCAGAATATTATGTACCGATTATTCCGTTTGCATTAGTAAATGGTATTTCAGGAATTGGAACAGGATTCTCATGTAATATTGCACCTTATAATCCACAACAGATTATTAATTATTTGAAAGACAAGATTGATAATAAGAATTTGGATGATTATGATTTTATTCCCTATTATGAAGGTTTTAAAGGGACGGTGCGGCGTTTAGAAGACAATAAGTATTTGATTAAAGGATGTTACGAAAAGATTTCGGATGATAAAATTCGTATTACGGAATTGCCAATAGGTACCTGGACAATGTCCTACACCAGTTATCTAGAATCATTAGTAGATGGTATTGTAGATAATAAAACCGGTAAAAAAGGTGCATCCTTATTACGAGACGTGTCCTCTGTATGTACGGAAGTAAATATTGATATCACAGTTGTATTCCCAAAAGGAAAAATGCAAGACTATGAATCTACGGTAGACAATAATGGATGTAATGGAATTGAAAAATTATTGAAACTATTTACTACAGTCAGTACAACGAATATGCATATGTTTGACAAAGATTGTAAACTACACAAGTATAATAAGGTAACCGAGATAATAGACGATTTCTATGAGGTGCGTCTGGAATTATATAGAAAAAGAAAGGCATATCAACTAGCCCAATTAAGACATAAATTAGTGCGTCTGTCTAATCGTGCGAAATATATTCAAGAGAATTTAGAAGGTACGATAGATCTTAGAAGGAAGAAACATGATCAAGTTGTTACTATTTTGGAATCAAAGTCATATGATAAGATTGATGGTGATTTCAAGTATTTAATTAAGATGCCTATGGACTCTGTAACTGAAGAGAACGCAAAGCATATTATGGATGAAGAAGAGAATACAAAACAAGAAATTACGAAACTGGAAAAGATGAAAGAGGAGACAATATGGAAAAAGGAATTGACGAATTTATTAGTAGAATATGAGAAATATAGGCTTACACGAATCAAATTACAATCTGTAAGTCAAAAAATTGAAAAGAAAACAAAAGTAAAAAGAATAGTAAAAAAGTAGAGCATGTATCTGGATTTCAAATATTTAAATACTCTTCCCTGTGAATTGCAAACTGAATATATTATACATACGGATAAACATATGAAAAAGATGAAGAGTGTTCATGAGACTATCAAAATTATCAGCCAACATAGTGAAGAAAACATATCAAAGAAGGATCTTATTCAGTCATTAAACCAAATTAAGACATATTAAACAGGATTATGAATATGATATTTACTATATTATTATTATAAGTATAATTATAATAATGTATGACATAACAAATATAAATGTTTTTTTAATTATTTATAAAGAATGCTTGTTGCATTAGTTACCGGAATTACAGGTCAAGATGGTTCATATTTGGCCGAGTTATTATTAAATAAAGGATACAAAGTGCATGGTATTATTCGTCGCTCATCTTCAATAAATACAGGACGTATTGATCATATATTTAAACATGAAAATTTGTTCTTGCATTATGGAGACTTAACAGATAGTTCTTGTATACAATCTATCTTATTCTCTATCAAACAATCATATAATGATCTGGAAAGATTGGAGATTTATAACCTAGCTGCACAATCACACGTGAAGGTTTCATTTGAATTACCCGAATACACTGCAAACGTAGATGCATTTGGAACATTGAAGATGTTGGAAGCGATTAGAAGTAATGAATTAATAGAGAAAACGCGATTTTACCAGGCGTCCACGAGTGAATTGTATGGATTGGTTCAAGAAATTCCGCAAAATGAAAACACACCCTTTTATCCTAGATCTCCGTATGGAGTTGCCAAACTATATTCTTATTGGATTGTTAAGAATTATAGAGAATCTTATCGGATGTTTGCGTGTAATGGTATTCTATTTAATCATGAGTCAGAAAGACGCGGTCACAATTTTGTTACACGTAAAATAACACAAGGATTAGGTAAAATCATTAGAGGAGAAGAAGACAGATTGGTAATGGGGAATATAGATGCCGAACGCGATTGGGGTCATGCAATGGATTATGTGGAAGGTATGTGGAGAATATTACAGAACGATGTTGCGGATGATTTTGTATTAGCTACGGGCGAGAAACACTCGGTACGTGAATTTATTGAAATTGCATTTTCCTATAAAGACATAGAAATATCCTGGAAAGGTTCTGGTGTTGATGAAATTGGATATGATAAAAAAACGGGTAAAGAATATATATTTATAGATCCGAAATATTATAGACCTGCGGAAGTTGAATTATTAATTGGAGATGCAACGAAAGCAAGACAACAATTAGAATGGACACCAAGTATTGATTTCACAGAGTTAGTGAAAAGAATGGTGGAAAATGATTGTTAATTATTCGTTCATATTTTCTAATTCAAATCCATTGAAAATTTCGTAGATTGTGTCCTCCATAAACCATCCATTCGTTTCCATAATATCTTGTTCAAAATTATTAAAATCCAATGCATCTTCGCAATTATATTCATCCTTGTTATCATTGTTACAAAACATTAATTTGTGAATCTCTTGGATCTCTGCATCGTTGTATTGTTCTTTGTTTTTGATTTGTGTTTCATAAAACCAACCGCTGATAAGTTGTTCTGTACATCCTCCCCAATCGTTTAATACAATATGATCTTCTGTTAACAACTTTTCTTTGTTGGTTTCATTTAAGTCAACTGTAAATGTTCCGTCGCGCCATTGTTGTACAAACAAAACAGTAACTTGTTTTCCATTAGACAAATGATTTACCCAGTGTTCTGTGGTATATACACAGTCTTTATTTTCAGGGTATACGTTATAATATTCTATTGTGTCGCGCATGATGATAATAGAATATACGTTATCGTTGATATATCAATTTTATCAACTATATAAAAATTGATTTAAGTTTAAAATGATAATACAATATAACAACAAAATGAGTAAACAGACTAATGTTGAATCCAATGAAGTAATTCCTGATTATACCATAGTGAATTCATGTTGTATAGAGGGTTTAACAAAGATGAAAAATGATAATAAAAAGGTCCATTTAACAATCACATCTCCTCCTTATTATAATGTGAAAGAATATGTTACTTACGATAGTTATAAGGAATATTTAAATACATTGAAAACTGTATTTGGATTGGTATATGATGTAACGGAAGATGGTAGAATGTGTTGTGTGAATTTAAGTAATATTTTAGTACAAAGGGAAAATCGTAACAGTGAAAGTAGTCGGATCCCATTAGCCTTTCATTTTGTACCTTTGATGGAAGAGATTGGTTGGAAATTTATTGAAGATATTATTTGGATAAAGCCGGAAGGTGCGGCGAAGAATAGAAATGGTGGGTTCTTTCAACATAGACAACCTGTAGCATATAAACCAAATATTATAAATGAATATATATTTGTGTTTCAGAAGCCGTCTTCGTTTTTAATAGATAAAATCGTACGTGGTTATGATGCGATAACATCTATAAATAGTAAGGTGCAAGATGGTTATGAGAGGTCAAATGTATGGAAGATGAATCCGGAAACGAAATCAAAACATCCGGCGCCTTATCCAGAATCACTTGTGGAGAATTTGATTAGATACTATTCCTTTTGTGGAGATACTATATTGGACCCGTTTGTGGGTTCGGGAACTACGTTAGTATCATCATTTAAATTAAACCGTAAAAGTATTGGTTTTGAAATCCATAAAGACTATATTGATATGTTTGAAAAAAGAATCAAAAAGGTTACAAAAGAAGATGTTCGTCAAACGAATATAACCATTTGTAAAGACGATTATGCAGATATGAATGAAGAACAAATAAAAAGTAAATTGTCCAAGTTCAATAAAAAATATCTTTATCAGATTGTTAATAATGATCCGAAACACAAAAATGATTCAAAGAATAAGTTAATTGATTTGATTTATGATTTACACTTTGTGGATGCGACTTGAATTTTTATAACCATTAAAATCCCCACTTTCTTTTCCTTTGCGTGTATGACAAATTGCACAAAATGTTTTTAAATTCTCTAATGTATTATTGTGGTGATTTCCATCAACATGATCCATGTGATATATATCGCTAGGAAACTCATGATAACGGTCTTTATCCATAGGACATACGAATCCTAATATACCTTCTTTATTTTCACAAAATGTTTTTTTATGAAAGACAACTCCTTGAATAGTTTTATTTTTTCTTCTAGCATCCGAACATTTTGAGCATTCTGTTTTTAATGATGGATCGCCTTGTGCTGACCAATGTCTTATAGCGACACAATTTGTACATCCTTCATTTATACATATTGGAATTGTATTTCCGCCTTCAATCCATTTAGTTAGATTGGCTTTACTTAAAGATATTTTTGACTCCATTTCACTTGTATTGTATAATGTTTACGTATACAACTGATAATCAATTTTTATCATCATTTTTAACAATATATATAAAGATATTGTTAGAATAAGTTTAATGATATATATTTATTTATTATTCATTACGAGTGTATGTGGTTATACAATGTATATGAAATATCCTAGAGAGACTAATTGGAATAAATTACAAAATAGTATGAAAGACAGTGCGCGGGGTTGGTTTATAAATCGTGCTGTAGATAGAGGAATTTCATGGTTTGCGTTATATGATAAGAATGAAAAACAGTTGGAAGGTTTTAAAGAAGAAATGAAGAAAAAAGAAGATCGGAATTTATTTTATCCGGAGTATTATACAAAACCGTTTCATGGGTATAATGAAGGGAATTTAAATTGGAAGGCTGCATTAGAGGCTGAAGCAGCTACATTAAGTATTGCAGCGGGTTATTGGAAGGGTGTAAATCCATACGAGGCGAGTGCTTGGATGAGACAAAATATAAGTGAAAATATAAAATCGTATGTAGATAGTGTGCATGATATGGAGTTTCAAATAGAAAGATGTTTTCCAAGAAAGGTCTTGGACATAGGTTGTTCAACGGGAATTTCAACATATCATTTAAAGGAAAGTATGCCCCCAAATACTACTGTATATGGGATAGATTTGAGTCCATTTTTTATTAGTGTTGCATCCTATGAATCAAATAAAAACAAATTAAAT
>Ga0181568_10004662_pt1 | contig 12177 bp, 13 predicted proteins | sample 101ome_20_FD_133758 | JGI IMG/M metagenome (GOLD analysis project Ga0181568, IMG submission 133758) | Coastal salt marsh microbial communities from the Groves Creek Marsh, Skidaway Island, Georgia - 101404AT metaG (megahit assembly) | ecosystem: Environmental > Aquatic > Marine > Intertidal... | reverse complement strand
TGCCGGCATTGAAGAAAGCGCCGACGATGATTTCCTCGCTGTGGAAGGACGGGCCCGGCCGGTTTTCATGCAGGTTGTGCGATCCGAAGCGTCCGCCCTTTTTCGCGTACTCGTCGACCGGCGGAAGCGGCAGGGTGCTGATGGGGACGAGATTCTCCTCGTTCCGGGCGTCCAGCACCCATGACAGCTTGGGCCAGTCCGCGCCGTCATCCTTGATGCACTCGTCCGTCACGACGATCAGGCCGCGGTCGAACAGCGGCATCACCGTGTGGGTGAACCCGGGGTAGGGGTTGTGCGGACTCCAGTGCGAGACGACTTCCGGGTTCGCCTTGTCGGAGATATCGAGAATGAAGGCGCCGCCATCGATGTATCCCAGATAGGCCCGGTCGGGATGGCTCGGATAGATGTTGGCGTTGTGCAGCCGGAAGGCATCGCCGCCCCGCAGCGAGTCCATGGGCTCGGGGATGATTCGCGCGGGCGGTTCCGCGTCGTCGCCCTCGCGGGTGCCGGGATACCACCAGCGTCCGGCCTCAACCGGCTTGCTCGGGTTCCGAACATCGATGATCTGGTAAATCTGGTCGTCGCGCGGATGCCGCGGTGTGAAATCGGGCGCACCGCTGGCCATGTGGACATACTCGCCATCGACGAACCACAGGCAATGCGCGCCGCGTGAATTCGGCCCGGCTGTCGAATAATGACTGATCGACTTCGGGTTGCGCGGGTCGCTCACATCGAACAGTTCGAAACCGGCGGGCTCAACGCCGAGCTCGTAAACCTGATAGGCCACCGCCAGGATGTCGCCCGTCACCTCGAGCGAGTTCGAGCGCATGTTCGTGTGCGGCAGTTCGGTCTGGCAGATCACCTTTGGATTGCGTGGATCGGTGACATCGACGCCGGTGAAGTTCTTTGGCGGCCCCTCATGAGCAATCCACAGAACACGCTCGCCCTTCGAGGTCACTTGCAATGCCATGCCTTCGCCGACACCGCCATGCCCGTTCAGCGGGTCTTGCGCGATCAGCTTCATGTTGTGGATCAAGGTTTCGGACATCACTCAACCTTTCGGTCGCGATTGTTCGGCGACATTCCCGTTCATCGTGCGTCCGACCGATTTAGAACGTTCCCTCGGACAAGTCGAGACACCCATCCGATTGTTTTCGCTAACAGCGATCCCATACACTCGTGCGATGCAGGAGACGAAAACGCAGCAATCGAAGGCGCAAGCCAACCGTGTGCCGGTCAGCCTGGTCACAGGGTTCCTCGGCAGCGGCAAGACGACGTTGCTGAATCACCTCGTGAGCCAGCCCGGCATGGAATCCACCGCGCTCGTCATCAACGAGTTCGGCGAAGTAGGGCTCGACCACCTGCTGGTCGAATCCGCGATCGAGAACACGCTGCTGCTCGAAAACGGATGCATCTGCTGCTCCATTCGCGGCGATCTGGTGGACACCCTGCTGGACCTGTTCCGCAAGGCGGACAGCGGCGAGATTCCGCGTTTCGACCGCATCCTGATCGAGACCACGGGCATTGCCGATCCTGTCCCCATCGTCCGCACTCTCGACAGTGATCCCGCGGCGGCAGACCGTTGCCGGCTGGACCTGGTGGTGACACTGGTCGACGGCGTACAGGGACTGCGCCAAATCTCCGATCATGACGAGGTGGTGGCCCAGGTGGCGGTCGCAGATATCATCCTCGTGAGCAAGTCCGACCTGGTTGACGAGACCGACACCCAGCGCCTCCGCGACGCGCTGGCCAGCATCAATCCCGCCGGCGGGATTCGATCAATCTCCCATGGCGAAGTCGATCCCGATTCGCTCTTCGCCGAAGGGGCGTCTCGGGACGCAACCGCTTCCGATAACGGACCCGGTCATGCCCATAACCACACCGATGCTCACCGGCACGGCGAAATTTCGACCTGTTCGATCGTCCACGGACCGGCACTCGACCCGGAACGATTGCGGGCATGGCTGCGGATGATCGTGTCGCTACGCCCCCATGCGCTGCTGCGCATCAAGGGATATGCCCATGTCCGGGGCATGGACGAGCCCTTGCTGCTACAGGCGGTGGGCCCGGTCGTCAGCCCGCCCGAAACCATCGGCTCTTGGCCGGACGACAGACCTGAAACCCGCCTCGTTCTGATCTTCAAGGGGCTGGAACCAGCGTCTATAAGTGAAAGCTTCCGACGGTTTGTCGTCGACACGGGCAGTTGATCGACAACGGAGATCAACGCAACCGGCTTGGCAATCGCGCCGGGCGGAACATGATGAAACGAAACTCAGTCCAAAAGAGGAGGGAACAAATGCCGATCTACAAGGGAGCCGAGATGGAGCCGACGCCGGATGTCATCCGGCCGCATATCATGATGAAGCAGTATGGTGGTGAGCTGATCAAGGCCGGGATCGTGACCTACGCGCAAGGGGACGCACCCCCGCCGCACGTTCATCCGAACGACGAGCAGTGGATCTACCTGCTCGAAGGACGCCTCGCGGCGATTCTCGGCGATGATCTCGACATCATCGGACCGGGCGACATGGTCTACATCCCGCGCGGCGTGCCACACGGAATTCGTCTCCTGGGGGACGAGTGCCGCTTCTTCACGTGCAAGAGCCCGGCGGGGACAGGCGCCCTGAGCGAGGACTACACGCCAATCCCGAACCTCGACGAGATGATCCAGAAGCTCGACGAGGCGGCGGCATCGGCCTGAGCCAGCTTTGACAGCGGCGCAGCCGTTTTCGAAACTGTCTTCTATAAGAGTGGACAAGGGTCGTGCCGCAAATGATAATCGTGCGATCAAGGTTCCGTGAGAAAGTTCGGAGTTCGAACCTGACCGGAATCGTGAGCGAGGCGAGCGCACGGCCCGCCTCGGAAGCACGATGCAAAAGTTCCTTTGGGAGGATACCTCAATGAAGAAACCAATCGTTATGGGCCGTATGGTCCTGGGCGCCTTCGCCGGTGCGATCCTGTCGGTCGCGGCGAGCAGCGCCATGGCCGACTTCCCCGATAAACCGATCACTTTCATCGTCCCGTATTCCCCGGGCGGTGGCTCCGACCAGCAGGCACGACGCCTGCAGCCGGGCCTGGAAGAGGCCCTCGGCGTCGAGGTCCGGATCGTTTACAAAACCGGTGGCGGCGGCGCTGTCGGCTTCAACGAGCTGTGGCGTTCGAAGCCCGACGGCTACACCATCAGCAACGTGGTGGTGCCGAACGTCGTGATTGCCGCGAAGGGCAAGGACGTCGGCTTCAAGCCGGGCGAGTTCGAGTATATCGGCATGACGGTACGTTCCGTCGGTGCACTCATGGTGCCGAAGGGCAGCAAGTACGGCTCGCTTTCCGAGTTCGTGGCCGCGGCCAAGGCGAACCCGGGCAAGCTGACCGTCGCCGGTGTCGGCAGCACCGGTGAACGCAACTTCGCCGAGCTCGCCAAGATTCTCGGGATCGAGACCACCTACGTGCCGGTCTCCGGCGGCGTCGGCAAGATGATGCCGATGCTCCAGGGCAAGCATGTCGATGCGGGCATGACGGCGTCGAACCACGCCGTGAAGCACAAAGCCACGGTGGATACGCTCGTCGTGGCCGGCCCGAAAGAGACCGCAGCGCTGCCGGGCGTGCCGAGCGAACCCCAGTGGACCTACACCACGACGTGGGGAATCATGGCGCCTCCGGGCACTCCCGCCGACCGTGTCGCGAAACTGAACGAGGCACTCTACAAGGCGACGGCCAAACCTGAAGTCGTCAAGATCGTGAACAGCCTTGGGCTGACGCAGATGCGCCAGACCCCGGCCGAGGCAGCAGCCTACGTCGGAGAGGCAATCAAGAAGTTCGCCAACTAGGCGTTCGAGCGTCAGGCTGTCCCGCACCGGATAAAGGTCGCGGGACAGCCTGTCTGCTTGCCTGACGAACGAATTAACGCCGCCGGACCGAACCGGCGGAGCTCCCTGTGCAAATACTCAAATTGGGAATGGCGCGGTGATCGACGGTCTGATGCAGACGCTCACGCTGACGGTCTTCTTTTGGATGACTGTCGGCGTCATGATCGGCATGGTGGTGGGCACCCTGCCGGGACTCACTGCGACCATGGGAACGGCGCTGCTCGTGCCGTTCACCTTCGCGCTTCCGACAGACGCGGGCATCGCCATGCTGGGCGGGCTCTACGTCTGCGCCATGTTCTCCGATTCCATCCCCGCGGTTCTGGTCAACACGCCGGGCACCCCGGCGGCCATGGCGACCGCCTTCGACGGCCATCCGATGGTCCACAAGGGCAGGGGCCAGGAGGCGATCATCGGCGCCTGCTTCAGCTCCGCGATCGGCACCCTGTTCGGCGCCGCCTGCTATCTGCTGCTTGCCTGGCCGCTGATCTCCATCGCCCTGAAGTTCGGTCCGCCGGAATTCTTCTGGCTGGGCATCTTCGCGCTCACGATCATTGGCAGCCTCGCAGGGGATTCGATCCTCAAAGGCCTCGCGGGCGGCGCCATCGGATTGCTGATCAGCAGCATCGGAATCAGCCACGGCAACGAGATCGCCCGCTTCACCTTCGGTGTGCCCGAGCTGCGCGGCGGTCTGTCGCTCGTCGCCGGACTAATCGGCATCTTCGCCATTCCGCAGGTGCTGTCGATGATCGCGGACCTGCGCAGGAAGGAATTCATCGCCGAGTACAAGCCCGAGCGCGGGCAGACCATGAAGACCATCGTCAAGGTCCTGGCGCACCCGTTCCATGTCATCCGGTCGGCTGTCATCGGCTCGTTCATCGGTATCCTGCCGGGTGCCGGGAGCCCGATTGCCGCCCTCGTTTCCTACAACGAGGCCGTGCGCTGGAGTAAGGACAAGAGCCAGTTCGGGAAGGGCGACCTGCGCGGCGTCACCGCGTCGGAAATCGCAAACAACGCAGCCGCGCCCGCGGCCATGATTCCGCTGGTCACACTGGGCGTTCCCGGATCATCGCCGGCCGCGGTGATCGCCGGGGCGCTCATGCTCCGCGGCCTGAACCCGGGTCCGGAACTCTTCCAGAGCGACGGATCACTGGTCTTCTCCTTCGGCTGGTCGCTCCTGTTCGCCGGGATCGTGACCTTCATCCTCGGATCCCTGTTCGCGCCCCTGCTGGTCCGGATCATTCGCATCCCGCTGCGCCTGCTCGCGCCGCTGATCATGCTGCTTGCGATCATCGGGGCCTACGCGATCCGCAACAACATCTTCGACGTGTACATCATGCTCGCGCTCGGGGTGTTCGTGTTCCTGATCCGGCGGCTCGGGTTCCATCCCGGGCCCATCGGGCTGGGCCTGATCCTCGGCCCCATCATCGAACCGTCGCTTGTCCAGGCGATGTACATCTCCGATGCGACGTCGGTCTGGAACGTCTTCTTTACCGGCACGATCAACATCATCCTGATCTCGCTGAGTGTGCTGTCCATCGCCCTCGTCGTATGGACCCGTCACCGCGACCGGATGATGGCAAGAACAGGCGCATCATCCGTATCGGAAAAGCCCGACGGGCCGGAGTAGGGAGAGGATCATGAAGAGACTCGCAGACCGCGACCTGTTGACCGCCCTGATGCTCTTCGCCGTCAGCGCGATGTTCTCCGTGGGCTCCAGTTCGGACCCGAAGGACTGGGCGTTTCCGCTGCTGGCAAACTACGTCACGCTGGGCATAGGGATCGCATTCCTCGCCAAGTTCCTCTATGCGACGGCCGTGAAGCACACGCCGGACCTGCTTGAAATGACGGCGGAAAACTGGGCCGCTGCGATCGACGTGGTCGTATCCCTGGTCATCGTGCTCGTCTACCTGTTCGTCATGTTCGGCCTCGGCTTCTGGCCGGCAAGCCTCGCCATGCTGATCCTCACCTCGCTCTACCTGACACGCGAGCGGACGGCCCGGAACATCCGGCTGGCCTTCATCGTGCCCGTGTGCATCTGCGTCGTGTCGTATCTGATCTTCACCCAGGTCTTCTACGTGCCGTTCCCGGAATCCGGCTGGTTTGCCGGCTAGGCCCGAAACGGCGTCACCCAACAACCGAGGAGCGTTTTTTCATGCTGGCGTTCGATCTGAGAGCCGAGCAGGAGTTCACGCCTGAGCGCCATGTGGAGAAGATCCTCGGCGCGGTGTCCGGCGGAGACGTCACCGTCGCCTGCTGGGAGCCGGGGCAGAGCAGTCCCAACCACTGCCACCCTTACGCGACCGAGATCTACTTCTGTCTAGAGGGAGGTGGCCACATGATCGTCGATGGCGAACATACGACCGTCGCGCCCGGCATGTTCGTTGTCCACCCGCCGGGTGAAATCCACGAATACGTCAACGGCGAACAGCGCACGCTGCTGTTCCGCGTGCGCTACGGCGACGACATGGAATCGCGCCACTACGACAAGAACTAGGCGTTCCCATAAAACATCGCGTGAATGGCGGAGAGGGTGGGATTCGAACCCACGAGACGCGTAAACGCCTGCCAGTTTTCAAGACTGGTGCCTTCAACCACTCGGCCACCTCTCCTGGCCCCTCGGATAGCATCGGATCGTCCGGTTTGGAACGGCGGACTTGCCATGCGAGTTGCCAACGGGGAATTCGCTGCCGATATTGCCCGGAACGCTTACTCGAAAGGCCATCGTCGCCATGACGTCCAGCAGCAACGCACCCGCGTCGGTGAAAGCCGCCGTCAAGTACATCACCGACACCGGCGAGAAGCGCCTGATCTATGTCCCGTCCGAGGCCGGGCAGGACAATTCGAAGTGGGCCGGCCGCTATGAGGACCGGGATGTCGACATCACGAACGCGCGCGATCTGCCTCGGGAGTTCGATCTGGATACGGCGGGGTTCGCGCTGACGCCGCAGACGAGCGCCGTGACCGACTTCTACGATGACGCAAAGATAGAGCGGGTCTACGAGGCCGAACTCGTCGAAATCCTGCAATCCATGTTCGGTGCGGCCCGGGTGCATGTCTTCGATCACACGCGGCGCGCGGATTCGAAGTCACTGCGCGAGGGGAAGGTCGTGCGGGAGCCGGCGGGCGTCATCCACAACGACTACACCCAGGCCTCTGCCGAGAAGCGGGTCCGAGACCTATTCCCGCCGGAGGAGGCGGAGGACCTGCTGTCGCGGCGCTTCGCCATCGTCAACGTCTGGCGTTCGTCCAACGAAGCCCCCATCGAGACCGCACCACTCGCCCTGTGCGATGCCCGCAGCGTGTCGGAAGACGACATCATCACGGTGGAACGTCACGCGAAGGACCGGATCGGCGAAGTTCAGCAGGTGACGTACAACCCGGCACACCGCTGGTTCTACTATCCGCGCCTGCAGCCGGACGAAGCACTGCTCATCAAGACCTACGATTCCGCAACCGACGGAAGGGCGCGTTACTCGGTACACACGGCGTTCGAGGACCCTTCGGCCGCGCCCGACGCGCCGCCGCGCGAGAGCATCGAGAGCCGCGCCTTCCTGTTCTTCGACAATGCGTAGCGTCGTGAGCGACTAGACCACCATTGCGAATTCATCTGTCTGGGGACCGACTCCGGCCTGCCGTAGAATTGCCAGTGTGACGTGCAGGACAATCTCTGGAAGGAGAAGGCTATTGCGACACGTCCAGCACAGTTGCCGTTCATCGCACTTGAGTCTGCTGATCGCGGCTTTCCTTTTCGCCATGCTGACATTCGCGTCCCCCGCGAAGGCCGAGTTTCCGAGTGATTTCCCCGAAGAACGCCTTGATTTCACGGTCGAGGAGAGCGCAGGCGGGCGCGTGACCTTCACGATCACGACGAGCATTCCCACACCGTTCGAGGCGATCATCGGCATTTCCCTGTCGGGACAGCAACCCCGGGACGTCTACATCGGCCATGCCGAACGGGTTTTCATCGACCGGGAGCGGACGGAGATAACGCTCAACCTCCTGAACGCCCGGATGAAACTTCCCGCCGGCGCGTACCGGGCACAGGTTGCATTCTACAACGCTTGGGGCTGGCGCAACGGCAACATGCTGGCCGCCGAGACCCCCGACACTGTGATCGAGAAAAGCGTGCTGTTGCTGGCATCCGGCAACGCGCCCGCGGAAACCCGGACCCGGGCGGAAAAACAGCGCTGGGTGTTTCTGAACGTGGCGCCGGACACTCGTTGGGTGCCGCCATTCTTCTCACGAAACATTGGCCCGTTCGAACTTATCGAGGACGGTCCGCTGCTGTCCTATTTGTTTCCGGCGGCAAACGTGATTTTCACGGTCTCGGCCGAGACCGGAAAGATCATCGGCTGGCGGGTCGGCGCGTTGTCGCGGAAATCGGAACGCGATTCCTGACCGCGAGAGAACCGCCGACGTGCGGTTACTCCGCCGCAGCGGCGGCCCGCAGATCGCGCATCATGACGAGGTCCTGCAACACATCGAACGCGTTGCCCGGCAACTCGGTGAAGTTGCCGCCGAACCGGCATTCCTCGATCTCGACATTCGTGATCGTCACGAGGATCAGCACATCGCGCCCCTTGTAATCGGTGAACCGAAGCTCGGAGAGCTGATCGACCTCGGGCCAGTTCAGGTCCTTGGTGACCCTCTTGGCACCGTCCGCGCCGAAGCCCGACAGGCCGATATCCAGGATCCGGACCGGCTGATCGTCCAGCATGGCTTCGATCAGTATCTCGCGACGCCGATCGCGGCGGCGCTCATTCGTGTAACCAACTACGCGGGATGACATGACGGACCTGCTTTTTGTGCTCAATTACAGCAGGTTGCCCGACACACCTTAACCAATGCTGAACGTACGCGCGCCAGGACACCGCGCGAGGACTAGAGCCGCTTGTCCGCCGCTTCCTCGACACCGTGCAACGCCGCCTTTGGCAGCATCACATGGCAGCCCTTGTTGACGTTCACGAGCTGGGAGACCCGTACATCGGCGGCGAGGCTGCACAGCGAGTAGGCATCCTCGGCCGAGAGGTTCGTTCGTTCCTGGATGAGGACGATCATGTCGCGCAGACCCTGCTTGGCCGCGTCGTCCAGGTCCTGGTCGATACCGATGGTGATGTAGTGGGTATCGGTCTCCGCGCGCGGCATCTTCCACGAGACATCCTTGCGGACATGGAACTCGAACGTCCCGATCAGCGCGGTTTCCGCGGCCGACAGGCAGCTCTCGCCGTCGCCCTGGAGCGCATGGCCGTCACCGGTCTGGAAGTTCGCGCCCGGGACATGCACTGGCAGATAGAGGGTCGCGCCGGCACCGAGTTCCTTGATATCGAGATTGCCGCCATGGGGCTGGGGGACGATCGAGGTGATCGTGCCCCATTCGGGCGGCGGGGAAACGCCCATGACGCCGAAGAAGGCGTTGCAGGGCAGCTCCACGCCCCAGGGCAGCTTCGCCACATGCGCGTCGCGGTCCAGCGGGATGTTCAGGACCCGCTTGTTCGGAAAATCCTCGGGCAGGGACCCCTTGAGCGGCATGATCATGTTCCACGCCCAGTCCTGGCGCAGCTCGACATCGATGATCCGGATCTCGAGCACGTCGCCCGGCTCCGCGCCGCGCACCGCGACCGGACCGGTCATGATGTGGCCCGGCAGGATCGGCTTGTTGTCGGCGATGAAGGCCGCGTGATCGGGCAGCAGGCTGTCGCGCGCCTCCGCGGGGATTTGCTCCGGGCCGCCGGAGATGGTCTCGATCACGACCCGGTCGCCCGGGTCGACCTCGAGAACCGGGTCGAACGTCGCCGAGAACGCGCCCCACCGCAGGTTTTCCGGTGCCGATGTCAGTCGATGTTCCGTTGCCATGTCTTCCCCCGTGTATCGCCTGGTCATCATTCTGTCGGTCCGCGGGGAAGGGGGCAAGCGCGGCTACATCGCGGACACGCCGCCGTCGATCACCAGTTCCGAGCCGGTCATGAAACGGGTCTCGTCCGAGGCGAGATAGACCACCGCATGGGCGACGTCGTCGGGTTCGCCGACGATCCCTAGGGGTATCTGCCGCGCGAGGCGTTCGAGACCTTCTTCGCGTGTGCCGCGTTTCAGAATTTCATCGAGGATCGGCGTATCCACGAAGGCCGGGTGCACCGAGTTGCAGCGCACGCCGTTGGCCTCGCGCGCGCAGTGCAGCGCCACCGACTTGCTCAGGTGCCGGACGCCGGCCTTCGCCGAGTTGTAGGCGGCGAGGTTGTGCCCGGCGATGATGCCCGAGATCGACGAGATGTTGACGATCGAGCCGCCACCCGACGCGGCGATATGGCGGATCGCGTGCTTGCAGCCGAGGAATACGCTGTCGAGGTCGAGCGCGTGCAGGGCGCGCCAGTCTTCCAGCGACGTTTCCTCCACGGTGCCGTTGATCGCGCTGCCGGCGCAGTTGACCAGCACGTGCAGACCTCCGAAGGCCGCGACGACGGTATCCAGCGCCATCGTCCAGGCCGTCTCGTCGGTCACGTCATGGGCGATCGCGACCGCGTTCTCCCCGATCTCGTCCGCCACCTCGCGCGCACCGTCGAGGTTGATGTCCGACACCGCCACCCGCGCGCCCTCGCGCGCGAGCATCATCGCCGATGCCCGGCCGATACCCGACGCGCCGCCGGTCACAAGCGCGATTTTTCCTGCCACCCGTTCCATTGCCAACGGCCTCCTCTAGACTGCGGGCATGAAGACCCAAGGACCAGACCAATGCAACCGCTGACGACCGAGCGTCTCGCGCTGCGGCCGTTTACACCGGGGGACGCGGAAGCCGCCTTCGGCTTCTTCGGCGATCCCGCGGTCATGCGCTTCAGCCTCCATGGACCGCATGCCTCGCGCAAGACAACCGAGGATTTCATCGTCACCAACATCAACCGGCAGGCGCGGCTGGGCTACTCGATCTGGGCCGTCACGGAGCGGGCAGATGGTGCAATCGTCGGCATGTGCGGCCTGGCGGAATTCGGACATGGCGTGCCGGGCATCGAACTGGCCTATCGCCTGCGGCGCGACCGCTGGGGCAGGGGTTACGCGACCGAGGCGGGACGCCGGGCGGTGGCGCACGCATTCGGGTCGCTCGGCCTCGACCGGCTGATCGCGGCGGTCGAGCGTCAGAACAGCGCGTCGATCCGCGTGCTTGAGAAATGCGGGTTCGTGTTCGTCCGCGACCAGGAGATCGCCGGCAAGGACGCGCTCGTCTTTGAACAGGGCGCGCCGGATCGAAACTAGGCCAGCGGCCCGCCCGCCGCCTTCCACGCGTCGATGCCGCCGGCAAGGTGACACGGGTTCTCCAGCCCGGCCCCCAGCGCGGCCTCGACCGCCATCGCCGAGCGTTCCCCGTAGGCGCAGTAGAAGACGATCCGCTTGCCGGACGCGCGCGCGAGTTCGAACAGCATGCCGCCGGGGTTCACATTCTCGTCGAGATCGGGGTAGGGCGCGTGAACCGAGCCGGGGATCACGCCGTTCTTCTCACGCTCGGGATCGTCACGCAGATCGACCAGGATGATGCTCGGATCGCCGACATGGTCGATGCCCTCGCCGCAGTTGAGGGACAGGCCCATGCGCTCGAGGTCGTCCTGCTTCAGCCCGATCCTGAGATTGGCCGGAACGGCGACGTCCATCATCTTCGGGTTGGCGAGGTTCAGGTTGTCCATGATCTCGACATATTCGGCCTCACTCTCCACCTGCAGGCGCGGGTTGTACGCCTTCTCCTCGCCGATCGTGCTGACCGTGTCGCCCTTGTAGTCGTGGGCCGGGTAAACGAGCGTGTCGTCCGGCAGCTTCAGGAGCTTGTTGAAGATCGAGTCGTACTGGGTGGCGGCGTCGCCGTGCTGGAAGTCGGTGCGCCCGGTGCCCCGGATCAGCAGCGTGTCACCGGTAAAGATTCTATCGTTCATCCGGAAGCAGTAGGAATCGTCGGAGTGGCCGGGCGTATAGACGACGTCGAGCCGAACCCCCTCGATGTCGATCGCGTCGCCCTCGGCCACCCGCATGGAGACCACGTCCACGCCGCTCTTCTCGCCCATCACGGTGATGCAGCGCGTCCGGTCCCGCAGCGCCCCGAGCCCGGTGATGTGATCGGCGTGAACATGGGTGTCGGTTGCCTTGAGAAGGCGCAGATCGAGTTCGTCGAGAAGCTGGAGGTACCGGTCTACCTTGTCGAGAACCGGGTCGATGATCAGTGCTTCGCCGCCACGTCGGCTGGCCAGCAGGTAGGTGTAGGTGCTCGATTCACTGTCGAAGAGCTGCCGGAAGATCATGGGTGCGTGTCTCCATCGCGGAATTCACACCCAGATTA
>Ga0181568_10004658_pt1 | contig 12181 bp, 7 predicted proteins | sample 101ome_20_FD_133758 | JGI IMG/M metagenome (GOLD analysis project Ga0181568, IMG submission 133758) | Coastal salt marsh microbial communities from the Groves Creek Marsh, Skidaway Island, Georgia - 101404AT metaG (megahit assembly) | ecosystem: Environmental > Aquatic > Marine > Intertidal zone... | reverse complement strand
TTCAAATCCCTCTCTACCCACCTTGCGAGTATGGCGGAATCGGTAGACGCACCAGACTTAAAATCTGTTGGGCATTATGCCCGTGGGAGTTCAAGTCTCCCTACTCGCACTAAATAATCAAAAGTAGGAAAAGTCCTATGAAATACCGTATTGACGCCAAGTATTGCTGGTACAATAAGGGGCAAGTAATGGTTCTCATGTATTTCATAAACAACATTCCATTCACATTTGATGATGTTCCTGATGAGTATTATTTTGACTTAGAACTGATTGAGTTAGCAGATAAAGAACGAAGATGGGAACCCCAAGATGTTTACCAAGCATCTTCTTACTTAATAGAGGAAGAATGCCATCCTCTTCTTTTTGAGTTAGAATTAGAAAATCCAGAATGTATGCCTTCTGATATATGAAAATTAACTTGTGGTACAGTAAATCTATGTCTCAATGGAGATGGACTCTTTGTTCTGAAGAGTATAATAAAGATGTCCCTAGTGAGCAGCATTCGGGTCAGAGACCAGAACTTCGTGACGCAATGAATGATGTTGCAAACACCGTAGAGTTTATGTTAGAATCAAAACAAAAGTGAGTAAAAGTACCCAGTGAAGTCTGATTTTTACATAGATAAAGTTAGTAAGGATGAGATAAAAGAACTACTCTATACTCATCATTACCTCAAAGACGAATCTAAGGATTTTAAATCGGGGTACAACTATGGACTTTTTAAACGCACTGAGTGGGAATGTCCTCTTAGGATTGGCAAGTGCTATGCTGCTTGCGTTTTTACTTCACTCCCTGTTCCAGAAATTGCCAGAGGAGCATTCGGGTTAGAACGCAATCAACAGGAAGGTTTATTTGAACTTTCTAGATTATGCGTAGATCCAGAAATACAAAAAGAAGAATATAATATTACATCTTGGTTCGTGAGTCGCTGTATCAAGAGGTTCCGTAAAGATGCGAATGTTCGTGCTATTCTTAGTTATGCTGACTCTGCTCACCATAATGGAATTATATATCGTGCTTGTAATTTCAAGTATTATGGGTTGACTGACCCTAAAAAAGATTTTTATTATGCTGATGGAACTAAACACTCAAGAGGAAAAGTGAAAGGTGTTGAAGGTGAGTGGAGAGACAGAAGCAGAAAGCATAGATATTTGATGGTGTTTGATAAGAAACTTGAGGTCTTGTGGAATGAGGAAAAGTATGGTAATATATAAATTCGTGTGAAGGAAGTCGCACTTTATGTGCTCTCTAAACCCCCCTTTGGGGGTTTTTTTGTATGCTAAATAATCTTAACGGAAAAACTATAAGATAAGTAAAATGGGTCTAAGTCGCCTTCAGAATTTTATTAAGAATATAAAAGGTAATATTCTTTACGTTGATCCAAATAATTTAGACGCAACAGACAGTGCTGAAAATACGGGTAATAGTCCTGTTCGTCCTTTTGTTACTCTTCAAAGAGCACTGATTGAAGCTGCAAGATTTTCATATCAAAGAGGTCTTGATAATGATAGATTTGAAAGAACAACAATTATGTTGTCTTCTGGATTTCACACTATCGATAATAGACCTGGATTAATACCTAATTGGACTCTTGGAAGTGATCCTTCTTATATTCGTAGAGATGGAACTCTTACTGATAATTTTCCTCCGTTTGACCTTTTAACTAATTTTAATTTAAACTCTGATAATAATATTCTTTACAAGTTTAATAGTGTATCTGGTGGCGTAATTGTTCCCAGAGGTGTGTCTATTGTAGGTATTGACTTAAGAAAAACGAAGATAAGACCTTTATATGTACCTGATCCTACAAATGATGATATTGAAAGAGGAGCAGTATTTAAGGTAACTGGTGGATCTCACTTCTGGGGATTTACTATTCTTGACGCAGATCCTAATGGATATTGCTATAAGAACTACTCAGACAACAGATACTTACCAAATTTCTCACACCATAAATTAACTTGTTTTGAGTATGCAGATGGTGTTAATCCTGTAGAAATTGATGACGCTTTCCAAACATATTCTACAGAAAGAACAGACTTAGAACTTTACTATGAGAAAGTTGGTCTTGCATATGGAACTGCAACTGGAAGAACTATTGAACCTGATTATCCAGAGACCACTATTGATATTCAACCAAAAATTGATGAATTCAGAATTGTTGGTTCAACAGGTAAGGAAGTTGGAATTACAAGTATTCGTGCAGGAGATGGTGTTACTTCCACAAATGTAATTACTGTAGATGTTGCCGAGGAAGTTGAAGGTATTGAAGTTGATACTCCAATTAGAATTGAAGGAGTAATAGCAAGTGGATATGATGGACAGTTTGTGGTGTCTGAGGTTGTAACCTCAACACAATATAAGTATAGAGTTGAATTTAATCCAACAAATCCATTACCTTCAACGTCTGATATTACAAGTGCAACACTCAACTTAGTATCCGACACTGTAACTTCAGCATCACCATATATTTTTAATGTATCTCTCCGTTCAGTATTTGGTATGTGCGGAATGCACGCTGACGGTAAGAAAGCAACTGGATTTAGGTCCATGGTTGTTGCTCAATTTACAGGAATTTCACTACAAAAAGATGAAGATGCATTCGTAGTTTATGATACTAATACAGGAACTTATGTTGATAGCACATCAGTATCCAACTTAGGATCTAATTCGAGGGCAAGATATAAACCTGCATACGAAAACTATCATATCAAAGCTAGTAATAATAGTATTATTCAGATTGTATCTGTATTTGCTATTGGTTATGCTCAGCATTTCTTATCTGAGTCTGGTGGAGATCTTTCTATCACAAACTCAAACTCAAACTTTGGTGCTAAATCATTAGTATCTAGAGGTTTTAGGGAAAATGCCTTTAGTAAGGATGATGTTGGATACATTTCCCATATTGTATCTCCGCAGGAAATAGAAAGTGAAGATCTCAATATTGAATTTGATCCTATTGATGTAACAAAAACAAATTCTGTTGCTAATTCTTCTCGTTTATACTTAAAGAATAGAAATAACGAAGATCAACCACCTGAGTATAAATTAGAAGGATATAGAATTGGTGCAAAGAGAGGAGATTCTTTATCTGTATTCTATAATTCAACTGTTTATAACTCTGATATTGTTATGCAGGGTTCTAGTGAATCCTCATCAGAAAAAGTATACAATGTCCAAAAATCTGTTGGTGGAATTGGAAATGAAATCGTTAATGATGTCATTACATTAACTCAAAATCACGACTTTGCAAACGGAGAAAAAATCAGAGTAATATCTGAAGATGGTGATCTTCCTGCAGGTCTTCTCAATAATGCTGTTTATTATGTAATTACTGATGATATTGACCCTTCTCTTGCAGCAGACGAAATCAAGATTGCAAAATCTTTAAATAATGCCTTAAGTGGTAATGTTGCAGGAAATCAAATTAGTCTTGCGAGTAATGAAAATTCTAATTTAAAAGTTGTAAGTAGAGTTTCTGATAAAATTCCTGGGGATTTTGGACATCCTATTCAATGGGATTCGTCTAATGAACAGTGGTATATTACTACAACATCTTCTAATGAAATTTACACATTAGTTACTGGTCTTTCAGTATCATCTACATCTAGAACTTTTATTACGAGAAATCCTGATAATAGAAGTGCAGTTGATAAGATTTACAAAGTAAGATATGTAATTCCTAAAAACTCTTCTATTCAAGGAAGACCTCCTTTAGATGGATTTGTCCTCCAAGAAGGATCTACAAATGAAATTGTGCAGTCAGAAATTGATAAGTATTTCTCACTTACTCCAGTAACTCTTTCTAGTTCAACAGAACTGAGGAACAGCTTCTTTATTGCTAATGCTTCATGGTCTGCAAATATTGCTACAATTGAAACTGAATTACCTCACAACTTAATTCCAGGATCCCAAGTAGAAATTTCTAATGTTATAAGTTCAGCAAATCTCACTGCCGAAGAAAATAAAGGATTTAATGGTACATTTATTGTAACTTCTATAGAAGATAGAAAATCATTTAAGGTTGTACTAACAGAAAATCCTGGTGATTTTGATTTAAATCAGACTATTGTTAGAAATACTTCTCTCCCTAAATTCAAAAAACTTAAGTTTAATGGTACTTATTCTGTTTATAGAATCCAGGAGTATCAAGAATATGTGCAAAATGAGCAAGATGGAATTTATCACCTCATCTTAGTAAATTCTAAAAATACTCCTAATATACAACCATTCACTTCTTATAAGTTATCTCAACCAATTCAAAATCTTTATCCAAGATTAGACAGAGATAATCCAAACTCCGATCCAGATTCTTCAAATTCATTCGCACTTCCAGAACCAATTGGTCAGGTAATATTGAATGATAATGAAAAGAGTCTTACCAAAGAGTCTATTATTGATGCAACTTCAGACTTTTCAGTTGGTGTTGGTATAACTGATATCATATCTAATGCCGTTGGAACTTCTCATACTATCTACACAAAAATTGATCATGGTCTGAATAGAGCTACTGGAATTTCTATTGTAACTCCAGGTCAAGGTTATGGAACTGGATCTGCAGCAACTTTATACAACGCTAAATTAATTCCATCTGGAGGTACTACTGGAGAAGGTGCTACGGCAGTTATTGATGTTGACGCTTCTGGTGCAATTACAGACGTTAGACTCATTGATGGTGGTAGTGCATTTACAGTAGGAGATCAACTTTCCGTAACAGGAGTTTCTACAATTCCAGGATTTGTTTCTGGTGTTGTTCAAGTAGATAGTGTTTATGATAGTACAAATGAAGTACTTCAATTAGTAAAAGTATCTGAGTTAAATGATGAGTACAATAATCTTTATAGAATTACTCAGATTGAATCTGGTAAAACGAAAGAGATTATCGTATCATCTGCATCTTCTGTAACTTCTCCATCTACATCTGGAATAGGAATTACTGCATCCTCACAAGCATCTTTAATTCCAACAGGAAGAGTTTCTTTAGTTTCTTCTATCGTATATACACCTTCCAGTGGAATTGCTACTGTAACGACAACTGGGTCTCACGGTTTACTTTCTGGAAATAATTTAACTATTTCAGATTCAAGTAATGATTTCTACAATAAATCATTTACTGCGTTTAAGATTAATAATGTAACATCCTTTGAAATTAATTGTGGAGTAACTACGACTCTTCAAGGATTTGCTGGAACTGCATATGTTTACAAGAAGTATTTGGGAGCAAACTCTGGAACTATAATTAACACTAATGAAAATATTTCTGGACGACTTTCTGTAAACTATGCAGGAATTTCTACTACTCTTCTTGGTCCAGTAACCAGTTCTTCTATTGATACTATCACAATCAACGGTGCCGCATCTCTTGGATTTGAAGTTGGTGATTTCTTATCAGTTAATAATGAAATTATCAGAATCAAGACTACTGTAACTACAAATACGGTCTCTGTTTACAGAGGATTAATGGGAACCCGTGGTACTTCTCATCTTGCTGGATCTGTAGTTAGAAAGATACGTGTTTTCCCAGGCGAATTCAGAAGAAATTCTATCATTAGGGCATCTGGACACACATTTGAATATGTTGGATACGGTCCTGGTAATTATTCAACTTCTCTTCCAGATAAGCAAGATAGAAAACTTTCATCACAAGAAGAACTTCTTGCACAGAGTACTAAGTTTGATGGTGGAATAACAGTATTTACTGGTATGAATGATACTGGTAATTTCTATATTGGTAATAAGAAAGTAAGTTCTGCTACTGGAAAAGAAGAAGTATTTGATACTCCAATTCTTTCTGTAACTGGTGAAGAAATTGGTGGCGGAGTTAATGTTGGATTTGATGTTATTACTCCACTTGAAGTTTCAATTTCTCGTTCTCTTAAAGTTGACGGTGGTGGAGATAATACAATTGTTTCCGAATTTAATGGACCTGTTGTTTTTAACAATAAAGTTACTACAACTTCATTTAAAGGACTTGAAGCAAAGTCATTATATCTCCAAGGAGAAACTGACGCATCCAGAAAATATTCTGTAAGTGAAAATGAACCTACTAATTCTGGAGGTTCTGGTGATATTGTATTTAATTCAACACCTACTCCAGGTGGATCAGTTGGATGGGTTTATACCGACGCCAACACTTGGGAAAAGTTTGGTAAAATTTCTACTAGTGGTATTATTGATAATACTATTGATATCTACAATACTTCTGCATTCGTTGGTCCTTCTGCAAGTATAGACTTCAGAGGAACTGGTGGTATTAATATACTTACTCAGTTTACTCCTGTTACAGGATTTACCACAGTAACAATACAAGCAGCAATTACAGATCCTGCCACATTGAATGTTGTTGGAGTTTCTACTTTCGGAAGTAATGCTAATTTTAATGGTCCTGCAACATTCAACAACACTGTAACAATTAACGGTGGAGCTACAATTAGTGCAGATTCTGGTACTTATAATACTCTAACATATACCAATTTAGTAGGAAATAGTACCTTAGGGTTTGTAACTTTCACTGCAAATCAAGTAGATTTTGAAGGTAATTCTGCTGTTTTCGGTGATGTTTTAAAAGCATCTGATACTACTGTTTCAGTTCTTGCTGGTAATAATAATATTGCTGGATTTGAAGCTCATGGAAATACTCAAGGAACTGGATATGTATTCGTGGGACAGAGCAATTCTACTGGCGGTGGAATTTTCTATGATGGTAATGGAACTCCAGGATTTGGTGCTGCTGGGCAAAGTAATGATGAAGTATCTTTCTATAGAAATGACAATGGAACCAAAGAAGTAGTATTCTCATACCCATACAATTCAAATAATGTAACTTTCAGAGGAGATGTAAATTCTACTTCTGACGAAAGACTCAAGACTGATATTAGAACTCTTGATAATTCTTTAGATATTTTAAAAGAAATCAGAGGAGTTGAGTTTAATTGGTCTACTACCAATAAACCATCTGTTGGTGTTATTGCACAAGAAGTTGAAAAAGTCTTACCTCAACTTGTTTCTGAGGGAGATAGTAAGTCAGTAAATTATAACGGACTTATTGGTGTTCTTATTGAAGCAGTTAAGGATCAACAAAAACAGATAAATAAACTAGAAGAAAAAATCAAATCGTTAGAAGATAGATAATGTCTTTACTTCAAGTCAATACTATTCGTAATAAAGCAGGTAGTGGTTCTCCAACATTAGATCGAGGATTAGTCGTCAATGGAGGAGACACTACATTAGGGACATTGAGTGTTTCTTCTGGTGTTGTTACTGCAACAACAGGAATTATTACTTATTATGGAGATGCACAATACTTAACAAATGTTGGGTTAGCAATTACAGAAATTCCTACTGACTTAATTATTAGTGGAGATTTGGATCTTGAAGCAGTTAATGCAACAAGTGTTTCTGTATCTTCAACAATAACTGGAAGTGTTCTCAGTATCGCAGGATCTACTACTTCTGGGACTTATTTTGGTGATGGGTCCACATTAACTGGAGTAGTTACATCAATAGTTGGTGGAGCAGTATCTACTGTAGGATCTCCAGCAATTAATGTCTCAAACACAGGTGGAAATTATGAAATTTCTGCTACTATTCCTGCTGCTGGTCTTTATGATATTGTAGAAGATACTACACCACAACTTGGTGGTGATTTAGATATTAATGGTAATGGTATTACAGGAACTGGTAGTATTAATGTTTCTGGTGTAATTACTGCAACTTCTTTTGTTGGTGATATCACTGGTGATTTAACTGGAACTGCAAGCAAAACAGAAATTACAAATAACAATTCGGATACCAACGATAATTACATCACATTCGTTGATGGTACAGGTACTAATAGGGAACAGAGAGTAAGTACAACTAATTTAATATACAAACCATCAACTGGAGATGTTATTATTGGAGGAAGTCTTGGTGTTGCTGGAATTGTAACATCAACTGATTATAATTCTATCTCAGATATTTCTCTAAAAGAAAATATTGAACCTCTTCAAAGTTCATTAGATAAAATCTCCAAGTTAGAAGGTGTGTCTTTCAACTGGAAATCCGATCAGAATAAAGAAGATCAGATTGGTCTTATTGCACAAGAAGTTGAAAAAATATATCCAGAAATTATAGGTAATACTAAAAATATTAAAACTGTAAGTTATGTTTCTTTAATTGCTCCTTTGATTGAGGCAGTCAAAGAACTCAAAGAAGAAGTAGAATATTTGAAATCAAAACTCCAATAAATAACTATAACATAAACGAGGGGATAGTGAACCTCAAGATTAAATGGCAGTCGATAAGAATTTCGTAGTCAGGCATGGTCTTGAAGTATCTACGGATTTGCTTTATGCAGAATCTGTAGAAGGAAAAGTTGGTATTGGTACGACCACATTAGAAGCAAAATTAACAGTTCAAGGTGATCTTTGTGCTGAAGATCTAAAAGTAACTGGTATCATAACCAGTACTGATATTGAAACATCAAATCTGAATGTAACTGGAATTTCTACATTCAATGATATTGAAGTTAATGGTCTCACAGGTTTAACTACCGTTAGTGCAAGTTCTTCGATAACAGCACTAACTTACTTTGGTGATGGTAGTAATTTAGAAAATTTAGATGAGGCATTTAGTAATTCTGGTAAGGTTTATTATGTAACAACAAATGGTGATGATGCAAATTCAGGAGAAAATGAATTTGCAGGAAAAGCAACGATAAAATCAGCACTAGCATCAGCAGTTTCTGGAGATACGGTCAAAGTTCTTCCAGGAACTTACATAGAAGACAATCCTTTGATTTTAGAACCTGATGTCTCTATTGAGGGAGCAGAACTTAGAAGTTGTATTGTAGTTCCTCAAAACAGAGATGAAGATTTATTCTGGGTCTCAAATGCTAATCACATCACTGACTTATCTTTTCAGGGACAAGAACCCACAGTAGACCCTGCACCAGCAGTAGTAGCATATAAACCACTGGTTGGTGTTGCAAGCGATAGATTTTTTGATGCGGCAAGAATGATCCGCATAAATCTTGATTTTATTGCGAGAGAAGCAGTCGGATATCTAACTAGCACAGATTATAAAGTTCCAGCGTTCCAAGTTGTAGATACTTTAGGAAATCCCGTTGATTCTACAAATTGTTCTGATGACATTAAAGACATTTTATTAGCAATTTGCCACGATATCACACGCGGTGGTAATTCCAAATGTGTAGGTGCAGGTTCTTCTTATTACAATGATGTTGGTGGACTTTTACATATCACTGGCGTAGATCCAAATGGATATAGTGTCCAAGATGCCACTATAGAAGGTATTACCAAAGCAGCAGAGATCGCTAGGTATTGCATCAACAATGTTACTTGGACTGGTGGATATCAATCAGAATTTTATCAGGTCAAAGATGCAAGTATTCAAATTGATGGAGCATCATATGATATTGGAAACTGTGCAAATGTAATTTCTGCTGTCACTACCTGTGCAGGAATTGTTACTTCTATTGTAGGACTAGGAACTGGTTCAGTAACAATATCTTATCCTGGTAATGCTGGTGCTGGACAAACTGATCCAAATGCAATACCTTCTCAGGGTGTAGGCATTATTAGAAAAGGACCATACATAAGAAACTGTACTAATTTTATTCCAGGTTCTGTTGGAATGAGAGCTGATGGTTTTCACGCTGAACCAGGAGATAAACTTGATAATGGTGTCCAAGGTTCTATGAACGTCGATTCATATACACAAATCAATCAAGGTGGAATTGGCGTTGAAGTTACAAACGGTGCTTATTGCCAGTTAGTTTCTATCTTTACCATCTGCGATAATCAAGCAATCGTTACTAAAAACGGTGGACAGTGTGATTTAACTAACTCTAACTCATCTTTCGGAACTTTTGGATTGGTTTCGGATGGTGTTGGAGATTTTGACTCTAAATCTATATTTAGATCTACAGCACAAGTTAATACAACACAGCAAGAGTTGGAAACCACTATTGAAGTATCTGGTGTTGGTAGTTATAGATCATATAGTGGACAATCAGTTTACTTTGGTGAACTTTATTATGAAATAAGAAGTTTTACAATTACTAATGGTGGATCTGGATATACTGAACCACCTTCCGTTACAATTACAGACCCAACTGGACCCAATGCAATTCCTGCAGAAGCGTTTGCAACTATAGAAGGCGGAGTAGTAACAGCAATTAATATTGTTGGTAATGGTAGAAACTTTAGATTGAGTGATGCTCCAACTGTTACATTTAGTGGTGGTGGAGGTCTTGGTGCTGCTGCAACAGTAAACTTAAGACCTTTATATTATAAGGTGACTGGTGGATCTTTACCTTCTGGTGGTGTATCGACAGTTAATTTAGCAACTGCTTTGTTGAATGATGTTTCTGCCGGAACCACTGCATACTTCTCAAGGCAGAGTTTGCAGATTGTTTCGGCTCATTCGTTCGAATTTATTGGTGCCGGAAATACGCTTGAAAATGCAAGACCATCAAAAGGTGGTGTGACTATTATAGACAATGAAGTCGTTAAGTTGAATGGTGGTGAAATCGTATTTACAAGCACAGATCAAGATGGTAACTTTGCAATTGGAGAGGATCTTCTTATCAATCAATCTACAGGAACAATTTCTGGTAGAGCATTTGATCAGAGCATCCTAAATACAGTAACACCGCTCATCGTCGCATTAGGATAATAAGATGGCTGCAATTCCACTTAATTCTTATAAAACAAGAAGATTAGATGTAACTACAGGGATTACAACAATGTATACTGCTCCAACTGGAGTAGCAAGTATTGTCCTTTTAGCACAAGTTACTAATGTATCTACAGGTATAGTAACTGTTACGGCATATCATGGTAGAAGTGGAAATTCTGTAGAGATTGTAAAAGATTTTGAAATTCCAGGAAATGATGTATTAAATCTTTTAGATGGAAGACTTGCTTTAGAAACTGGTGATACTTTTGAATTGATAGGGTCTTCTAATACTGATATGAAAGCAATATTAAGCATCTTAGAAACAGCAAAATAAGAGAAAGAAATGGCATCCTTAAGAAGCGGTAGAGTAAGAGCAGCTGATGGTGGATTTATTGGTCTAAGAGAAACAGAAAGATACTTAGGTAATCCAGCATCTGATGGATATATACTGCTTGCTAATGCAGATGGTGTTAGATCTTGGGTAGATCCTACTACTGTAGTATCATCAATTAATGTATTAGAAGAAACAACTTCTTTAGGATCTTTTTCCGATTTAAAATTCTTAAGTCCTAATCTTACTGCTGTTGGTTCTGGAAACACAGCAGAAATTTCATTAACTGATGATCCCGTTTTCACTACTTTAGAAGTAAGTGGTGATGTTTCTATTGCCGATAAGATTGTTCATACTGGTGATACTAATACTGCTATTCGTTTCCCTGCCAATGATACTTTTACGGTAGAGACTGCTGGTAGTGAAAGACTTCGTGTAACTTCTAATGGTAGTGTTGGTATCGGAACCACAAATCCATCAGAAACCTTAGACGTTAATGGTAATGCACTGGTCAGTGGAAGTGTTGGTATCGGAACCACAAATCCATCAGTAAAACTTGACGTTGAAGGTGATGTAAGATTTCCAAGTTTAATTTATGACTCAACTGGAAGTGCTGGCGTAGCAAATTATGTTATAGCTTCAGGTGGTCCTGGAACTCCATGGACCTGGAAATTAGTTACTGAAGCAGGTGCAGGACAACTTGATGCTATCATTGTTCAAAATGATGGAAGTAATGTTGGTGCTGGAGGAACTAATAGTGAATTACATTTTTGGGGAAATTTTGATATTATTCAGGCACCTTCGGCAGGTATTGCTTCAATTAGATTAGCAGATACTTTAAACATTGGTGGATTAAATGTTTCTGGTGTTTCTACATTCCAAGATGATGTTATTGCATCATCTACATTAACTGTTGCAGGAAATGTGGGAATAGGAACCACAAATCCATCAGAAACCTTAGATGTTAATGGAAACGCAAGGTTCCGTGGTGCGATTTATGATAATAATAATGTCGTTGGTGGTGCTAATAGTGTCTTTGTTTCCACTGGTTCTGGTGTAGTTTGGGCTGATATTACTGCAATTCCAGTAGGTGATGCAAATACATTAGATGGTTTAGATTCCACCCAATTTTTAAGGTCTGATGTTGCTGATACTAAGGTTGGTGTT
>Ga0181568_10004656_pt1 | contig 12184 bp, 18 predicted proteins | sample 101ome_20_FD_133758 | JGI IMG/M metagenome (GOLD analysis project Ga0181568, IMG submission 133758) | Coastal salt marsh microbial communities from the Groves Creek Marsh, Skidaway Island, Georgia - 101404AT metaG (megahit assembly) | ecosystem: Environmental > Aquatic > Marine > Intertidal... | reverse complement strand
CAATGCCTGTAGAGGAACCAATGCCTGTTGAGGAATCAATGCCTGTAGAAGAACCAATGCCTGTTGAGGAATCAATGCCTGTAGAGGAACCAATGTCAGTAGAACAACCATCTGTATCAATGCCTGTTGAGGATGAAGAAATTAATTTAATTAGACAAGATATTGAAAATTTAAGTGAAGAAGTAGAAAAAATTAAAAATAAAATGGATGTTGAAACTGTTGTTTCTGAAATGAGAGAAGAATTATTAAATACAATGAATGATAAATTAGAATCTCAATCAACTACTATGTTTAATGAAATGGAAGAAATTAAAAAAACAACAGAAAATTTACAAAATACATTAGTAGATGAAATTATGAATTCATTAGAAGATAAAATAAAAGATATGATAAAAAAACAACTTAAAAAAAATGATATAAAACAACAAATTAAAACTCAATCTGAAACTAACACAGAAGAGCCAAAAAAGAAAAAAACAAAAAGTAAAAAAACAAAAAGTAAAAGAGGGCGACCAAGTAAAAAAAAAAGTAAAAGAGGGAGACCAAGTAAAAAATAAATTAAATTTATAATTAAATTTTGAAACTTAAATTTTTAGATTTTTACTTTCAAAATAATTTTTTTCATAATATGTACCTCCATTATTATCATTTACCTTAATCCAATTTTTTTTTATCCATTCACGAACATATTGTGGATAATCATATTTTTCCATCGTCCAATCTTGATCTACTACACGAGCATTAGGCCAATTTTGTTTCATCCATTTTTCTCCGTCCATTTTGGTTTAATAAAAATATAATAAAAATCAATTTTAAATAATTATATTCTTATAATAAAGATAAAATTATAATATATATTATAATGTATTTTATATTAAATTTATATTATTATTTTTTTTATAAAAATGATAATGATAATAAAAATGATAATGATAATAAAAATGATAATGATAATAAAAATGATAATGATAATGATAATATTAATGAGTCATTATATAAATATTGGATTTATTAAAATATTTTATTTGAAAAAACGATATATAAATTATTAAAAAATGACATAAAATATCCAGTCCAGCCATTTCTATATTCATTTTTTACATCACTTATATAATCCCAAACTTGATTGTTTTTTTTTAAAGAAATATATTTTCGAGTATGTCGTGTATTATACATATTTTAATATAATTTTATTTTTTAAAGTATATAATTATATTTAGTACTCATTTTTTTTTTTATATCATCATCTAATCTATCATATTGATGAACACAATAACATACTTTTTTATTATAGCAAATTTTATTATCATTATTTAATAAATTATTATAATCTATTTTATTTAAATAATTTGGAAAAGCCATAGTATATACTAAATTATCTTTATTTTTACATATAAATATATTTATGTTTTTTAATAAATTTCCATATATAATTTTATAATTTATACCACTATCTGTTCCATAATAACTACGGTTTTCTTCATTTATTTCATTTAATAATATGAAAACAAATTTTTCTAAATATTCTATAATACCTTTTTCATTACCTAATATAGTTCCTACACATAATATAGATTTATTATATACTAAATCATTAATATCTAGACCAGATTTTTTTATATATAAACTATTAAATCTACACGTATCTATTGTTATATAAAAAGATTCCTCTTCAAAAATATATAAATCATAATTAGAAGATAAAATAGGGTGATTAAAAATATTTTTTTGAAATAATACATCTCTTGAATCACAAATAAATACATATTTATATTTACATTTATTTGTATTTAAAAAATGATAATATAAATAAAAACGATAATTTACAATATGAATATTTTTATTATCTATTACAAAATAAATTATATTATTATATATTTTCTTTAATTTTAATATATGTTCTACATCATTTTCTCCAATAAATATAACTAAATCTATATTATCAGTACAATCAAATAAACTACCAATAAATCTTTCAAATATTTCATAATCATAATTAATACAACATGTCAACACTATATTTTTCATTATTCTATATTATAAAAAAATAATTTTAAATAATAAAATATTTAAAATGCTTGTGGAGGCATTTGATTTTCAGGAATATGTAAATTTGGTGGAAATTTTTTAATTATATTATTTTTATAATCATTTATAAGTTTTAATGTTTCCTCAAGCATCTTACTAGTTTCTTCCATTTTAATTTTATTTATATTATCTTTTTTATGAGTCATATATATATATTTATTAAACATATTTTTTTTTACTTAATTTAAATTGATTTATTATAATTTAAATATTATATATAAATGCAAACTAAACTCACACAATTTTTCAAAAAAAATACACTTGATAAACCTACCACAATTTTTGAAAAAAATGAAAATATAATAATAAAAAATAGTAAAAATGAAAAAAAACCAATTACTATTTATACCGACGGCGCTTGTAAAAATAATGGTAAAAAAAATGCTATTGCTGGTATAGGAGTATATTGTGAAAATATATATAATATATCTGAAAAAATAGAAGGACGGCAAACAAATCAACGTGCTGAATTATATGCTATATTAAAAGCATTAGAATTAACAAATATGGATAATTATAGCATTGTATATATTTATACTGATTCATTATATAGTATTAATTGTATAACAAAATGGGTTTATGGATGGATTAATAATGGTTGGTTAGATAAAAAGAAAAAACCAGTTAAAAATAAAGATATTATCCAACCTATTCATAATATATATAAAAAATATTCAAATATACATTTTATTCATATTGAAGCTCATACTAATAAAACTGATATTCATTCTTTAGGTAATGCTAAAGCAGACGAATTAGCTACTCGAAAACATTTATAATATTTATTTATATAAATAAAATATATAAAATTGATTTATTTAATTTAAATATTAAATGTCATTATTGTTAGTATCGAAAGAAAATAAAAAAATAGAGGTATCATTTGAAGAAATAAAAAATTTAAAATTAATTACTGCAATGTTAAATATTCAGAATGATGATAAAAATACAAATTATGAATTAAATGAAGATATTGAAATACCATTAGATGTATCTTATGACATATTAAAAAAAATTTTAGAATTTATAAATTATGAATTAGAAAATGAAGATACAAACGATCAAGAAAAAGAATTATTTTATAATCAATATTTTGTTTGTAGTGATACAATTTTATTTGATCTTATGAATTCAGTAGATTATTTAGAATATGAATATTTATTAGATAAAGCTTGTGAAAAATTATCTGATGATATTTTAAAATGTGATTCAGTAGAAGATGTAAAATTAAAATTTAAAATTACTCGTGAATTTACAGAACAAGAAGAAACACAAATTCTAGAATCTGTAAAAATGTAAATAAAGAAATAATAATATAATAATATAAAATGGTAGTATTAAGAAATAATAAATCTACAGATATAAAAAAAATATATTTTTCCAATAAAATAGATATTCAATATTATTTTTTAAGTAAAACAGAAAAAAATGATAAAAAAAATATATATAATATGATTATTCACAATAATAATATTATTGATAAAAAATATATAAACTAAATATATATGGAAACAGTAGTTACAATAAATGAAGATGGTTTAGAAATAGAAACTCAATTAAGAATCTTTTTAGATAAAAATTTTGATTTTGTTTACAGTTATAATGGTTTTTTTATTGTTGCTAATAATGATATTCCTAAAAATACTAAAGATGATACAACAGGAGAAAATATGTGGTTAAAAATTATAGAATATGTTAGAGAATTAATGATAAATCCAGAATCACCTGATGCTAAAAAATTTTATAATAAATTAAGTTCAAATTTTATTTTAGCATATGGAACTAATACTTTTTTAAATGAAATGTATCCTATAGTATTAGAAAAATTCCATAGACAAATAATTCCTATTTATAATACTTCAAAATTAGATTATACATATTTAAATAATGATATAATAATACAAAAATTAGATGATATTACTTGGAAATCATATGGTTTTAATAAAAAATATAATGAAATTATTGAAATTATATTAAAAATTATTTTTAATACACTTAATTTAGTATATCCTATTGATTGGAGTTTTGAGAAATTAAATAATTTATATATTATTTTAAATAGAGATGTTGAAAATGGATATTATATTCCTAAATATTATAATGTTTCAAAAGCAATTAAAAATTATATATATCAAGTATGGTTATTAATTATTCATAAACATTCACAAATTTTATCTCCAGAACAAAAAAAAATTGAAGAATTATTATATAAATATAAGGATAAAGGTATTCCATTTACTATTTCAAATAATATTACATCCGGTTTTAATATAGATATATCTATTATTAATGAAAAAAAAAATAAATCCAGAATTGAAATATTTTTTAATAATTTATCAATAAAATTACTATTTATTTTACTTGGTATTTTTATTATTATTTTTATACTTCTTATATTAAAAATCTATGATATTTTTTAAGTAGATTTAATAAATTTATCTTTATTTTTAAGGAATGTATCTAATGTCATCACTTTAATTTTTTTCTTCTCTGCTTCCTTAATTTTTGATGATTGACTTGAAGAATCTTTTTTTATTACAAATATTGTGTCTGAATTAATACTACTATTTACTGCAATTCCATTTTTCTCTAATATTTTTTCTAATTCATTATTACGAAATCCTGTAAATACAATATTTTTTTTTATTTTACTTTTTTTAATATAATCATTTAAATTATGTGTTTTAATATTCAATTTTTTCATAAATTTCTTAAATTCATCAAAATTTTCTACAAATTGTTTTGCTGTAATATTACTAAATCCTTCTACTTCCATAATATCAGTCATTAATGAATTATTTGATTGACGTTCCATCAAATTAGGAATATGTGTAAATAATGCTGTTAATTTACGTTTTCCTAATCCTCTTCCAAATATATTACTTGCATTCATTAATTCAATCAAATTTACTGATTGAATAGATTTCTTAATATTTGTTACCAATGTTTTTGCCGATTTTTCCTGAAACCCTTCAATATCTAATAAATCATCAATTGTAATATGTAAAATATCTTCTATCTCTGTAAAACCATTTTCATATAATTTCTTCACTGTTCCTGGACCCATACTTCCTACATTTATATTTTTAAAGAAGTCTCCTACCAATTTCATTTTACATACATCATCATCTTCATCATCTACTGAAAAGATATCCACTTCTGTTTCATTCCATTCATATTCTGTTTCTGGCATATCTGCTTTTTTTGCCTTCTTAATAACTTTTACAATATCCGGTATTACATCACAAGATCGAGCAATTTGAACTACTGCACCAACTCCAATTTTATTTTTCCAAATAAATTGTGCCGATTTTCCACTTGCATATGTAATATTTACACCACCAATATTTACTTTTTTTACTTTTACACGCGGATATAACTTACGATATTTTGATACATTCCATTCAACTTCTTCTACAATAGTTTCTACTACCTGTTCTTCTAATAACATTTTAAATGCAAATGCATAATCCGGATTTCCTGATTTATTATAAGAATAATTTTCATTATGACGAATAATAATTCCATCAATCAAATATGGACTACTACTCTTAAAATCTTTTAATTCTTCTTGTAAATATTCAAAATCTATTTCTTCTACCGATTTATTCTGAACTGTATTAAACCCAAGTCTTTTTATTTTTTTTAATTGTTCACTAATTTTAAATTGTGGATATAACATTTCATATGCTACAAAATCAATATTTCTTACATATTTAGTATTTGGTTTTTTACTATTTACCATTCCTGATACAAAACTACGTGAATTTGCTGAATCTGATTTAAGTTTATCATAAGTATCTGTTTTAATTAATAATTCACCACGAATACAAATTTCAGAATGAGAAGATAAATCTGGAATTTTCAAATACGGAATCAAATGACTAATATCCTTTCCTTGTTTCCCATTTCCACGTGTATATAATTTTATTCCACAACCATCCTTATTTAGTAATGCTGAAATTCCATCTAATTTACTCATAATTACATAATTATTTTCATATTTATTTATCCAACTATTTATTTTTTTATTTTCTTTTATATTTGTCATTGAACCCATCCAATATGGTAAATCCACTTTTTCACCTTTTACCTCATAACCTGTCTTATTTTTATATGATGTTTTTGGAAATTTTGAAATTAAGAATTCTTTCAGAAAATCAAACTCTTCATCAGTAAGTTCCTCTTTTCCTGAATTATAATATGAATTTGAAGCATTATCCAAAATTTCTTCAATTTCTTCTTGAGAATAAGAGTCAATGTTTTTGAAGTCCATTTTTGTTAATAGATATAATAAATAAATCAATTTTAATATTTTTTTATTAATTCATTATTTACTACTATTATTTTTAAAATTGATTTTTTTTATTATATCTATTAACAAAAATGGCACGTTTTCCTACAATCTCAGAAAATCTAGTTCAACTTCTTTTAGAAAATCCTGAAAAATATTATGATGAATTATGTGATTTAAAAAATAAATATAATATGGAATTAATTAAAAAAATTATAGATTGTACCCATTATGAATCTTATATGGGTAATCATTTACATTCTTTAATTTATGTTGTTGGTGATTTATTTTACGAAGAATCAAAAGAAAAACAAATTTTTGGTACAAAAATATCTGTATCAGAAGATTTAGGAATTAAAATTTTAGATAAATTAGTAGAATATAATATAGATTTATATAATGAAAATTATTATAAAGAAACACCAATACAAAATTTAAAAAGTGACGGATATACAAAAAGAAAAAATAATCTAAAATTTAAAAAAAAATTAGAAAAATATTATATTGATGATTTAAATAATGGACTTTCTAAAAGTTTAAAAAATTAACACCAACAATGCCCTCTATCACTACTTATATTAATTGTATATCTACTATTTTTTTTTTGCATATATATCATCTTATTTCCATCATAATTATGTTCTATATTTATATTTAAATAATCTGCTAATAAAAATAAAAATGGATCACAAGTAGAACAATAATATCCATTTTGAACTTGTTTTACATCATATTCCTTAATTGCTTCCATATTTTCTTCCATCATTTTTTCTGTTAATTCTGTATTATTCCATAAAATATCAGGTGTTTTTTTATTTACATTTTTTAATATTGTTGCTAAATTATGAGGATTAATTCTAGTATTTTGATTATCAAAATAAGTATTTAAATCTTCATTTTTGATTGTTTTTATTAATGAATCCCAAAAACAAGACATCTTATTTTATAAAATAAATTAATAATCATCAAAATCACTTAATTCATAATTATTAAATTCATATTCTTCTGTACTATATTCTTCTTCTGTACTATATTCTTCTGTATTATATTCTTCTTCTGTACTATATTCTTCTGTACTATATTTTTTTCTATTATATACATTTTTTTTTAATGTTTTTGAATTTACATATTTTCCTCCTCTAACATTATTATAACCATATTTATCTATATTTTTATTTGTATGTTTTTGTTCTAATTTATCCGCAAAAAAACCAGGACAACTATCAATTATTTCACCTTTTTTAGGAGTAAATTTTTTAGTTACTTTTGAACCATTACCACTAAAATGTTCATTCATTCTTCTATCTATGTCAGTTGTTTTTCCTATATATTTTTTTCCATCTTCTAAATCTAATTTATATATATCTGTTTCCTTATTTATATTCGTACTATTTCCATATTTTGTTTTATACATTGGTGCTCCTGTAGCAGCATATGCTTCAGGATTATAAATATATTTACCAAATTTAGTATAGTATGGCATTATATATTTATATCTTATTTATTCTAAATATGTTTATACTTTTTTTTTCATAATTAATTTTATTATTAAAAAAATATAATATATATATATATTATAATGTTTATCGAAGGAAGTAAAATATTATTGTATTCCATTGTTGTTAGTGTTATAATTAATTTAGTTTTACCACAAATTTTATTACCATTCGCCACCCCTGAAGAAATTAAACCACCAAATGGTGCAGCTCTTCTTTCATTCAAACAAAAATTTATGCATATGTTCGTCCATCACGCTCAAGTTCCAATTACAAGTAGTATAATTGTAGCACTTATTGTTTTAATATCTGTATTAATTTCAATATTTTTATCAAGTTTATTTTAATAGATATATTATATCTTTTTTTTTTAGTTTTTTATTATATTTTTAAAAATATATTATAATATATGAATAAAGGTATTGAAGCTATTTGTGTTATAAATCAAAATAATATAACTGGAACTATAGTATTTACAGAAAATTTAAAAGAAAAAAAAACTGATATTTCTATTAATTTAAAAGGTTTAACACCAGGATTACATGGGTTTCATATTCATGAATATGGTGATTTAAGAGAAGGTTGTTCAAGTACCTGTGCTCATTATAATCCACATAATAAAAAACATGGTGGTCCTAACAGTAAAAAACGTCATGTTGGTGATTTAGGAAATATTAAAGCAAATAAAAGTGGTATTGTTAAAATGAAAATGTCAGATAAATTAATTAAATTACGTGGTAAATATAATGTTATTGGACGCAGTATTGTTATTCATGAAGATGAAGATGATTTAGGTTTAGGAAATCATAGTGATAGTCTTACAACAGGTCATGCAGGTAAAAGAATTGCGTGTGGTATTATTGGATATGCACGTCCTAAAAAATGTTAAATATATTGTAAATAATTATAAATAAAATAAATAGTTGAAACAATTATTCCATCATAAATACCTGCTTTTATACCTACTTTATGAAACCATCGTGAAAAAAACATTTCATTTTTAGGTTTATTTATAAATATAATATAAAATATAAAACTTATTATAAATGAAACACTAAATATTATAAGTGTTTTTTTAAATAAAGTACAATTATTCATTTTTTTTATTTTTATAATATACATACCTATTAATAAATAAATAAATATTAATACAATATCTAATAATAATGAATTAGTAAAATTATCATAATAGTATTCTTTTATTAATTTATTAGTACCTGTTAATAAATTTGGTATTTTTAATAAATATACAATAATAAAAGTTCCTACACAAAAAGCAATCACATATTTTAATATATTATCTATTTTTAATAAATCTAAATTCATTATAATTTTATAAAATAAATTTTTTTATTTATTATAATAATTTATTATTTTTAATAAATGATATCCTGTTGCTGCCACACCAATTGCCAATATAAATTCATAATTATACCAAGGTATTTCTATATTATTTATTCCTAAATATCCTGTATACATAAATAATGGTACATATACTAATAAATGAATATATAACCAAGCACTCATTTCATTTTTAAACCATTTAAATCCTAAATATCCTATCATAAATAATCCTAGTATAAATAATAAATAAAATACATATATATTTGTTGATTTAGTATATCCAATATAAATCATTAATGGTCCATTTATTATTAAATGTGACAACATTATCATTAACCATCTATCCATTATATATAATATTACACAATAATATTTTTATGAATTATTAATTATAATCAATTCACTCTCATTATATAATCGTTTCATATATTCTTTATCTTCATTATTATATAATTCACTACAACGTTCTATATTTACTTTTTCTAAATTATTACAAGTCTCCTCTATTTTTTTTTCTATACTTTCATCCATTAAATGAATTTGTTGTCTGTCAATTAGATCATTTATTGTTTCATCTTTATTTTGCAATTCCCATTTATCATTTTTACGCACTTTTATATAAGGTTCTTTTTTATTTGTTATTTTTATATTTTGATTTTCTGGATGTTCCTCATTAAAATGAGTATGTTTTATTAATTCTGGTATTGCTTTTGCTGGTTTATATTTCAATAAATTTAATATATAATCACTTGTAATATATTTTGTATCTTCATCTCCATAATTATGTATTATAATATTATTTGTCATATTATTTGTAGTATTATTACTATTATTTGTTGAATTATTTGTATTGTTTGTATTATTATTTGTAATAGTATTTCCACCACTATTAACTAATAATTTTTCTACCATTTCTTTCATTTGTTTCTTCATTTCTTCTTGATTTTTTATTAGTTCTTCAATTTTTTTATCTTTTTCATTTTCATTTACCATTTTTTTTTTACAAGTTTTTAAATGTTTCGTCAAATTACTGTTTCTACTAAATGTTTTTAGACAGTATTCACATATAGCATTAGAACGACTATTTTGGAGCAAAATGGAGCAATTTGGAGACGTTTTGGAGCAATTTGGAGTTAAACCATTTGGAGTCATTTTGGAGCAATGTGGAGTCATTTTGGAGCAATGTGGAGTCATTTTGGAGCAATTTGGAGTCATTTTGGAGCAATTTGGTGTCATTTCAAAACCGTATGTAAATTTCATTTCTTCTACACTAATATCTTCAAGAAATGGAAGACATATATTTTTACGATTTAAATGATTTAATAAATGACTTTTTTGTTTTGCTACATAACCACAACGTAAACAGTTATATTTAACCATTATATACTATATAATATATATTTATTTTTAAATAATTAATTTAACTAATTTTTACCTAATTTTTACCTAATTTTAACTAATTTTTTTTTAACTAAAATTACCTAATTTTACCTAATTTTTACCTAATTTTTACCTAATTTTAACTAATTTTTGGAGCAAAAAAAAGGGGGGGGGGAAATTTTTATTTTAAAAAGTATTTTGGAAAAAAATTTGAAAAGAAAATTCTTTTGAAAAAAAAAAAATAAAAAAGAAAATGGCCGTTTTCCCAGAAAAAGTTGCGTGTGGAAAACTTTTATCAGTAATTTCTTACATTTACTATAAATCCCTATGTTATAATTAAAAAATACATATTTATTCATTTTCAATATTACAACATCTCAAAATAAACATTATTATTATACTATAAAAAATATAAAAAAATAAAAAATATATTCTTCATTTTATGTATTTAATAAGACTTTTCTATATCATTTTAAATTTATATTTTCTAAAAAATTTTTTAATGGTTTTTTATGTACATTTTCTAATTTAAATGTTGTTGTAAAATGTTCTGCTATATGTTTTGTTTTTACAATTTTTCCATTATTATATAATTCTAATATAGGATGTAAAAAATTACTTAAATGTGCTGTTTTAGCAGTAGTACCGGTAACCCTATCTAAACCAAATACATAAGATGATTTACCTAAATTTTTAGTATATTTAATTACACCTCCAAAATCTCCATAATTAAATTTAATAATTAACATATTTTTAAAAGTATCTAATGCATATTTATATAAAACTTCTTCAATATAAATTATTTTATTATTTTCAAAAATTACTACATCTACTAAAGTATTAAACATTTGATACAATCCTGAACTGGTATTTATTCTATATATTATTTTATTAAATAATTCTTTTTTAGTACTTATTACATTTTTTTTTAAATTATTTGTTTCCAATCTTACCATTGTTCTTATTAAATATCTAAATCCATGAATAAAAGCAGACGCACTTTTTTTAAAACCCTTATATTGCATTAATGTACCTGCTACAAATAAATTAGGTACATTTATTGACTCAAATTTATTATTTACTATTGGAATTTTTCCATTATTTTTAGGTTTAATATTTCCAAAAATACTATTATCTATTGAAAATCCAGTACAATTAATTATATAATCATAACCATCTTCAGGCAATTGTTCTGCTAATTTATTATTATTTTTATGATATATATAATATTTTTTATTTTTTAAAATTACTTTACCATATTTTAAATCATATTCAAAAATACCATTTTGGGATTTTAATTGATATGTATCTAAAAAATTATTATTTATTGCTCTTAAATCTCCAGGATAATGTGTTTGCCATGCAAATTTTAATGATGTTTTTGCACCTATATGAATAATAGCAGATGTATCTATTAAATAATCTGCTACTTCAAATGCAGAATTTCCTTGACCTAATATTAACACATTTTTATTTTTAAATTTACTTTTATTTAATGTCAAATCCGAATAATTAATTATTCCTGGTATATCTATTTTATTTTGTTTAAATAAACCTGTTGCAATAATTAATTTTTTTGTTT
>Ga0181568_10004652_pt1 | contig 12188 bp, 11 predicted proteins | sample 101ome_20_FD_133758 | JGI IMG/M metagenome (GOLD analysis project Ga0181568, IMG submission 133758) | Coastal salt marsh microbial communities from the Groves Creek Marsh, Skidaway Island, Georgia - 101404AT metaG (megahit assembly) | ecosystem: Environmental > Aquatic > Marine > Intertidal... | reverse complement strand
TTAAATGTTCCAAATAAAGGTGGTGCTTATCCACTTTCTGCAGAGCAGATTAAAGAAAAACCTCAAATGGTTTATATGGATGGGCAAGCAGTTTATCAGTTTGCTGTAAAAGCTGTACCAGAGGCTTTGGAAAATGCATGTGCACTTGCGCATTTAGAGCCACAAGAAATTGATTGGTTTGTACCGCATCAGGCAAATATGCGTATCATTCAAAGTGCGGCAAGACGTTTTAAGATACCACTAGAAAAATTTATTTGTAATATTGAGCGTTTTGGAAATACAAGTGCGGCAAGTATTCCAATTGCGATGCATGAGGCTTTAGAGAAAGGCATTATTAAGTATGACCCAAATAAAAAACAAAAAATTGCAATGGTTGGTTTTGGAGCTGGTTTAACTTGGGGTGCTTGTGTTGCTGAGTTTTGATAAAATTTAAGTGTGCAAAATTTGACAAACATAACGATTAAAGATTTGGTTTTTGAATATAAGGCTTTTATTGATTCAGCTTTAGAACAGCTATTGCAGCAACACGATCTTGCTGATTACCAAAATTCTATTGTGCAAGAATCTGCCAATTATTCTGTTATCAATGGTGGCAAAAGACTTAGAGCAATTCTTGCAATGATAAGTGCTGAAGCAGTTTTAAAAGCACAAACAAATCTCAAAGAAAATAACCCGGCGTTTCTATTGGGTCTTGCTATTGAACTTGTTCATAGTGGTTCTTTGATTCACGATGATTTACCTTGTATGGATGACGATGATTTAAGAAGAGGTATGGCTGCAAATCATAAAGTTTATGGTGAAGACAATGCTTTACTTGCTGGAGATTTTTTGTTGTTACAACCTCTTTTGGTTTTAAATCAACTTGTAATTCCAGCTCAAGAAAAATTAGACTTGATCAAAAATTTTAATCTTGCTACTCAAGAAATGATTTTGGGACAAAGTTTGGATTTGTCTTTAGCTAAAAACAATACAAATGATTTTGCGTTAACCCAAAAAATGGAAGAACTAAAAACAGGTGCTTTAATAAAACTTAGTATCGTTGAAGCTGCAAAACTTGCAAAGGCAAATGCAGAGCAACTCGAAGCATTATCTGCTTTTGCAAAGAATCTGGGACTTGCTTTTCAGATTGTTGATGACATTTTAGATGAAACTGCTAGTCAAGAAGAGTTGGGTAAAACAACAGGTAAAGACTTAGAACAAAATAAGCAAACATTTGTAAAAAAATTAGGTTTAGAGGAAGCAAAAAAATATGCTCAGGGATTAATACAAGAAGCAAAAGAGCTTTTGCATGATAAAAATCTTTTTTGCGATAAACTAATTACAGTTGCAGATTATGTCCTTTTACGAAAAAATTAATTCAAACGGCTATGAAGTTTTATTTTCTTTGGTATTGAGTAATATCATTGCTCAAGTTTTAAAGACTATAATTTTTGCAATCAGAAATAAAAATACCGATTTAAGAATGTTGTTTACAACTGGTGGTATGCCATCAAGCCATAGTTCTTCTGTGACAGCAATGGCAACAACAGTCGGTTTGATTAGAGGTTTTGATAGTGTTGAGTTTGCACTTGCTTGTGCTTTTTCAATTGTTGTTATGTATGATTCTGCTGGTATTAGACGCTCTGCTGGTAAACAAGCGGCTGTTTTAAATAGAATTATCAATGATATTTTTATTGACGAAAAGCACAAAATGAAAGAAGGTCGTTTGAAAGAACTTTTGGGGCATAGTCCGTTTGAAGTTATTGCTGGTGCCCTTTTAGGAATTTTTGTTGCTTTTATTCTGCACGATCAAGTTTTAATTTATGTCAACTAAAAAAATACTTGCAATTCATGGTTTAGGTGGGCACAGTGGTTGGTTTGAGCGACTTCGAAATGAGCTGATAAACTTTGATATAGAAATTATTGCTTTTGATTTACCCGGCTTTGGTAAAAACCATATTGAACTTGATGCTAATTCTATTTATCAAAAAGGACATATTGAAAGCTATTTGGAGTGGAAAGATTTTATTCGTAAAAAATATGCAGAACTTAAAGATCAATATGGAAATGTTGATATTTTGGGTCACAGTCTAGGTGCGGTTCTTGCTACAAGTATTGATTTTGATCACAGTGATAAGCTGATTTTGTCAGTACCCGGTTACAAAGGTGCCAAAGAAACTTTTAATCCTTTTTTTGTTGGCAAAGCTTTTTGGCATTATGCCATTGATAAAACCTTGCTTGATAAAAATGTTTTTATAGAAATGCCAATCTCAGAAAAAGATTTTGATACACCAGCCATTAGAGATGAGCTTAGAGTAGGAACGGTTAGTCAAAATTTGCTCTTTCAAATTTTAAAATTAGGCGAAGTTGCAAAGAAAAAATTACAAAGAATCCAAAATAAGGTCTTGATGATTCAAGTTGAAAAAGATGCTGTCGTTGATAATAAAACTCAAGATGAATATTTTGATTTGATTGCTTCAAATCAAAAAAACAAAATCGTTTTTACAGACACTGATCATGATTGGATTTGGACAGATAAAAACCCGGAAATTGCACAAGCAATTGCAAGCTTTATAAATAACTAGTTTATAAACCTCTAATTAAAATTACAGTAATTACAACTGGACAAACCCATTTGAGTAAGATTCTATAGATTGAAAAAATAAATGAGCTAAAACCCCAAAAGTAATTTAGTTATTGTGTTTTTTTATTAACTTTTATTATGTAATTATTTATAAAGCCTTGGGAATTTCTGTAAAGGTTGACTGAAATGTTCTCTCTTTAAAAAGTTTCGGGTTATCTTTTATACTGGAAAGAATAAAAAGACAGTGGCGTTAAAAAGATTTTTACCTTAAAAATAGATAATGCATTCTCCCATCGTATGTTTGAATTTTATACTTAAGTTTTAGGTATCCTAAATTCGTTCCTTGTGCATTTTTTTTAATGGGGTCAACAAGTAATAAGGCATCTGGTTGATATATATCCATTAATTTAGGGTCAATGTATGTTGAATTATCACTAATGAGATGATTAATGCGGTTTGCATACCAAGTCCAAGTTTGATTATATCTACTTATGATTCGTGCATTTTTTGGAACTAATTTACTTAGTTCTTCCCCAAGTTGTCTTTGAGCCAATTCATTCTTGATTATTTTTGATTTCTGTAGTACGCCGTATGCATTATGAACGCTAAAAAATAAAATAATTAGAGTTAAAATTGTTTTCAATGATTTTAATTTAAAATCATTGAAAATGATCTCAGATCTTTTAATGAAGAATAATGAAATCATAAATAAATGCATATCATAATATTTAGGAGCATCGCATCCAATAAAGCTTAAAAGTATTCCAAAAAATACTATAAATACTATAAATGTTAATTCTGCGAAAACTTTTTTGTGGAGACCTTTGAAGCAAGACATTATGATTAGAAAAGCGTAAATCCAAATATCTTTGCGTAACCAAAAGTGATGCTTAAACGTTAGTAGTTTTGTAAATCCAATATAAACTTTATTAAAAAAAGAGAATAGAGATTCTTTTGTTAGTAAATCAGAGAAACTAAAAACTTCATAGCCAAATAGTACTCCAAAATCTGGTTTAAGAACATTGGTTGCTAAAACATAAAGCTTATGATCTTGGGATGATGTGCCACCAAGTAAGTTGCGAATTAAAAGAAAGCAAAAAACAACTAAAGACATTGTTAAAATTGTTTTACCGATAAAAATAAATGTATTTTTAAGATTATTTTTTCTTATTAAAAAATAGTATAAAAAACTTGCGGGAATTAAAAATAAAGTTTCTGGTCTGAATTGAAAAGAACAACCCAGTAATAAACCTAAAATATATGGTCTGTTAATAAATACTCTGAGGTTGAAAAAAACTATGCTTAAAAAGATCAAGAATTGTAAAGAATTAGGTGCATTCCAGAATATACCATCAAGAGAAGTACAGGTGAAAAGAGAAATCAAAAGTAAATTGAAAAAAAGAGGTTTTTTTCTTGTAAAGAATATTAATAAACCAATTAGGGTCAGCAAGAGGAACAATTGACCAAAGGCAAATGGTAGAACCGTGTTTGAGCCAAATAAAATTATAAAAGGTAAAAAATAAAATACAGGTCCAAGATAATCAAACCAATATGGCGCTTGGTAATTCGTAAGAGAACAACCATCTCTTAAAATTCGAAGAGCTATTGTTGTACCTGAATTTGCTAAATTTCCATTTGCCAAAAGCTGTTTTGCTGGAGTTAAAACCATACTTATATCTTCAGTAATTCCATAATTTAAAAGATAAGCAAATTTTGTATAGATGGAAAAAGATATTATTGTAATTAAAGACAGAGTCAGGGCTAATTTGGTATGATTTAATTTTTTTATTACCATAATTGTAAACCTCCTATGCATTCTCTATTAAGTAAGATTTAATGCCTATTTGTGAAGCACCTTCAATGTCTTTAATTAGGTTATCTCCAACCATAATTACTTCGTGAATATCTTTGTTAAGTTTCTGCAAAGCTAATTTAAAAATTTTAGGATTAGGTTTTTCAACTCCCGCTTCTTCTGAGCTAACCATGAAGTTAATGTAACTTTCAAGACCAGAATTTATAATTTTTCTTTTTTGGATTTGTGCTGTTAAATCAGTTACGATACAAACATCAATAGATTTTCCTTTTAAATTTTCTAAAAAATCTTTTGCTTCTGGGTAAATCATCATTTTGTTTAAAAAATTTGACCAATAATATTCTTCAAAATCTAAACTTAGTTTGTACATAGTGCGATTATAATAACATTCAAAGAATTTTTGGAAATATAATAATCTGGAGTGTGAAGCTGCTTGATTAATGAGAGTGTTGTGTGTTTCTGTTCGGGCTTTATTATACAGTTCGAAAAATTCTTTTTCTGATATATTAATATTCATTGCAATATGCTTATAACATTGAAATATAGCAAAGTTATGAGCATTATCATAATCATATAGAGTGTTATCAAAGTCTAACAATACAGCTTTTACACCATCTAATTTTATTTTTTCAAAACCAATTACCATAGATCAGGTCTTTTTGTACAAATGGCATCTAATTCCATTCCAATGAGTTTCTCTTTAAAAATATTTATGGATTGAATTGGTTTTTTTTGTAGTTCTGGTGATACTAAGCAAAGTTTAAAATATTTTTTTAATTCTAAGTATGACTTCTGATTAAGAATTAAATCATTAAAACAGTCAATCCAAACCCAATTTAATTTTCCTGCAAATTTTCTTACAAATTCTATAGGTTCATACTCTGAGAACCTTACTGCGATATTACGTACTCCTAAATTCATATATTTCACTAAGTATGGTAGTGAGAGATCTAAGAAGAAATAATTTATAACTTTATGTTTGAGCAATAGTTCTAGAATTTTTTCTTCCATTCCTTCTGTTTTAGTATTTAAAATTAAAAATTTGTGATTAAAGTGCATCAAAAAATCTTCAAAATCTTCTCCTTCCTTAAATGGGTCATGATGTAATATTAAGCCTTCATTATTTGTTCTAATATCTATTTCTACTCCATAGTCTTTTGGCACTTTTAAAAGTTCCACTATAGTATTTATTCGATGCTGTATTTTGATCATATTTAATAATTTTGGATATATTCATTATATACTTTAAAAGTGGGTACTTTAAAAAAAGAAGCGTTATCTTTTGTGCTTGTTGGCATTGCATCTACTTTTTGGAACTTTTTGGTTTTTTTGCTTTTTTTGAAAATATATATGTTTCATTACTTAACTTCATCTACTCTAGGTTTTATTAGTGGAGTTCTATTAGGATATTTTTTAAATTCAAAATGGACTTTTATTGGGACTAATTCACATAATTTGAAAACCTTCATTAAATATGTGATAGTTTATTTTTGTTCTTTGTTAGTTGGCTTGTTGATTATGAATTTGTTGGTTGAATATTTTTTAATGAATAAGTTACTTGCCAATTGTTTTACTATCTGTTTTACGACATTGACAAATTTTATAGGGTTGAAAAAAATAGTTTTTATTAAGCCATGAATCAGTTTTTATATGATAAATTTGGTACTTTTAAGATTAAAGTAATTTTATGGCCAATTTTTTGGATTGGTTTAATTTTAAAATTTTGTCTAGCAGCTAATTTTGCTTCAGAATACCTTACTAAGTTGTTCATACCTTTTTTAAATTTTCACGTTGACTCAGGTTTTGCAAACCCTTATCAACATTATTATAATTTACAAATTTATGATGCTTTTCCTTATCCACCATTGATGTTATGGATAATGTCTTTTGTAAAGCTTATATTTTCAAAAATTTGTGGTTTTAGCAATGATTTTGACTTAATTGTTTACAGGATACCTTTATTGCTTGCTGATGTCAGTATTTTGTTAGTCTTGATAAGATGGTTGAAGACTGAAAATAAAAAAATCTTATATTATTATTGGTTTTCACCAATAATAATTTTTGTAAATTATATACATGGGCAACTTGATGTAATTCCCATAGCATTTTTGATCAGTAGTTTGTATTTTCTTTTTAAAGAAAAACATATTACGGCATTTTTTATTTTAGGATTAGCTCTTGCAACGAAAACAAATATCTTAATTGCCGTTCCATTTTTTGTAATTTATTTATTGAGATCTAGGCATACAAATTTTCTAAAATCGTTCCTTTCAATTTTAGTTTGCGTAACTGTTTTTTTAGTTCTTAATATGCCTTACCTTTTTAACGATGCTTTTAGGCAGATGGTTTTTTTTAATACTCAACAAACTAAGGTTTTTGATTTAAGTTATCACTTTACGAATGATTTAAGTTTTTATATTATTCCAGCCTTATATTTGATGCTTTTGCTTACAAGTTTTCAGTTTAGAATTATAAACAGAGACGTCTTTGTGATGTTTCTTGGTTTTACTTTTGGTGTAATGTTAATTTTTATACCTCCCATGCCAGGTTGGTATTTTTGGATTCTACCCTTCTTTATATATTTTTACATAAAAGAATCAGAAGGTATTTTAGTTTTCTTCCTCTTAAATATTTTCTATTTTATGTATTTTTTTTATAGTGCTTTCAATTTGTCTCAAAGCTTGGTCTTTACTGTATTGCAAACTACTTTAATACTTAATTGTATTCAAATATATAAAACTGGTGTTAAAGCTAATTTAGATTATAAGATCAAGAGTAAGCCATATTTAATTGGAGTGGCGGGTGATTCAGGAGCAGGTAAGACAACATATTCAAACTTATTATTAAGTATTTTTGGTAAAAAAAATACTACTATCGTTCGTGGTGATGATATGCATAAATATGAACGCGGGCATGAAATGTGGAATATGGTTACTCATTTAAATCCAAAAGCTAATCATTTACATGAAGAAATGAATAATGCATTATTGCTTAAACATGGACAAAAAGTTTACCGTAGGCTTTATGATCATAGCCAAGGAGTTTTCACTTTGCCAAAAGAAATTCAGTCAAATAAATTAATTGTCTTTGAGGGCTTACATGCTTTTTATTTATCTAAAATGCAAGAGCTTCTTGATTTAAAAGTTTTTATTAAGCCAGATGAATTTATAAGAAAAGCATGGAAGATTGAAAGAGATACTATTCAAAGAAATCATAAAAAAGAAAAAGTTTTAGAACAGTTAGAAAACCGTAAAGAGGATTCTGAAAAATTTATACAAAGGCAAGAAAAGTTTGCTGATATAGTAATTTCATTTTCTTCTATAGATCAACACGAATTAAAGTTAATTTTTTCAAATCAATTCAATGTAGACTCATTAATAGAAGCTCTTGAAATTTGTGAAACTTTAAAGATAAATCATTATTTTGAAGATGAAAAACAGTTTTTAATTTTTAATGGTGAAGTTAATAAAAATATAATTGAATTTTTGTTCTATAGATTAGTTCCTGAATTAGATGAAGTAATTAATATAGAGCCAGAACTTGAAAGTGGATTTAATGGTTTGATTCAATTAATATCTACCTACTGTATTTTTGAAAAAATGAGGTTAGAGAATTAATGCAAGAAAAGCTTCATGAACTTGTTGATATTTCTCTAAATATAGGTGCTTCTGCGGCAATGGTTCAGGGTGGTGGTGGAAATACTTCTGTAAAGCTTGATAATGAATTGATGGCTATTAAAGCTTCAGGTTTTGAGCTACGTGAATTAACTAGTAATACTGGTTTTAGTATTGTCAATTACAAAAACATTAGATCATTTTTTTCATTATCAAATCCAAATAAAAATGTAAAATATAATGATTTTATACAAGAGCAAAAAATTAAAACTGTTGATAATCTCAATTTAAGACCTTCTATGGAGACTGGTTTTCATGCATTGTTAAGTACTTACGTTATTCACAGTCATTCCGTCTTTAGCAATTTAATAAATTGTTGTAAAGAGGGCAAAGAACTAATAACAAAAATTTTTTCAGACTTTCAAGATTGTAATTTTATTTGGATTCCCTACAGTGATCCAGGGTATCCTGTTTCAGAAATCATTTTTGACAAATCTAAAAACTTAAATGTAGAAACCGAGGATTTAGTTTTGTTTTTGCAAAATCACGGATTAATAATTAGTAGTTCAAAGCTAACAAAAGTAATTCAGTTGCATGAAAGTGTAAATAAGAAAATCAAACAGGCATTAAATATTAGTGATACTTACCCCCAGATTATTTTAGCTCCTATTGAAGAAGGTCATATTTATAAAAGTGCATCACCTTATATCCAAGAAATTGGTATGAATTATTGTAATGAATTAATGCAAAAGGTTTTATTTCCTGATCAAGTAGTATATTTTTCTAATAAAATTGGATTTGATCCAAGCTCTAAAATTTTCATTGATTTTGAGAACTGTGAAATAGTCTATAAAGCTAATTTAAAAGAAGCTCGAACATACGAAGAGACATTAGTTGCTTATGTCTATATTTTTGAGTCACTAAAAAAAAATAATTTAACACCTAATTTTATAAATTTTGAAAATGTTGAGAATATCAATAATATGGAAAGTGAAAAATACAGGAAGGAGGTCATGGAAAGTTAAATGAAAATTATAATCCCTATGACTGGACTCGGGCAACGCTTTGTTGATGCTGGTTATAAAACTTTAAAACCTTTAATAGAAATTGATGGCAGGACTATTATTGAACATGTTATTGATCTTTTTCCAGGTGAAGAAGATTTTTTGTTTATAGTGAGAGAAGATGCTTGCAAAGAGTACCAACTTGAAAATTTTTTATTAGGACTTAAGCCAAAAGCACAAGTGAAAAAAATTGCAGGTCATAAGCTTGGACCCGTTTACGCTGTAGCACAAGCTTTCGAAGAAATAGATGATAATGATTCTGTAATAGTGAATTATTGTGATTTTAATATGTACTGGGACTTTAAGCATTTTAAAAAAACAGTTGAAGAGATAAATTGTGATGGTGCAATTCCTTGTTATACTGGTTTTCATCCTCATTTACTGCACGAGAAGAATTTTTATGCAAGTTGTTTAACAGATGAAAATGGGTTTTTACTTGATATTAAGGAGAAATCTTCTCATACTATTAATAAACAAGAAGGCTATCACTCAGTTGGAACTTATTATTTTAGAAATGCACTTATTATGAAAAAATATTTTCAATCTTTAATGCAACAGAATTATAGCTTAAATGGAGAGTTCTATGTGAGTATGGTTTATGATTTGTTAATCAAAGATAAACTAGATGTTTTTGTATATGATCAAGTTCCTTTTTTTTGTCAGTGGGGTACGCCTGAAGACTTTCAAGAATATGAATATTGGCATGGTATTTTTTCTAGCATAGGTGAAAAAAAAGAATTTATGAGTTCTATTAAACAAGAGGGTAAAACATTAATCCCCATGGCTGGTGATGGATCACGTTTTGTCAAAGAAGGTTATGATGTACCAAAACCTTTAATTAAGGTTAATGAAAAACCAATGGTTATTTCCGCAGTGGATTCATTACCTACAACACAAGATTATATATTTATTTGTAGAGATTTTCATATACGTGAATATTCAATAGACAGGGAAATAAAAAAATATTATCAGAATGCTAGTATTGTGAGTATTTCTCAATTGACTGAGGGGCAGGCTTGCACTTGTCTTTTAGGAAAAGAATATATAAACAATAATCAGGAGCTTTTTATTGCTGCTAGTGATAATTCAATGATTTATAATCAAGAAAAGTTTTTAAAATTAAAAGAACAAGCAGAGGTTATTGTTTTTAGTTTTAGGAATAATGTTACAGTCGTGCCAAAGCCAGAACAATATGGTTGGTTGGTAGTAGATGAAGATGATAATGTAATCAAAGCTTCTGTTAAAGTTCCAATTAGTGACGATCCAATGAAAGACCATGCCATTGTTGGTGCTTTTTGGTTTAAAAATGGAAGTTCATTTGTGAGCGCTGCCCAAGTTATGATCGAAAACAATAAAAGAGTGAATAATGAATTCTATGTAGATGAAGTGATCAATGATTTGATTGCAATGAATTTCAAAGTTAAAGTCTTTGAAATTGATTATTATATATGTTGGGGAACACCAAATGATTTAAAAACTTATGAATACTGGAATTCCTATTTTAATCAAAAAAAAGCTTTAACTATATGACTAAAGAATTATCAATTGTTGTTCCTTGTTATAACGAGTCTGGTAATATTCCATTCATTGTAGAACAGTTTAAAAAACTTATTGAAAACCATGATTTTTGTGAGGTTATTTTGGTTGATAATGGATCAACTGATGATTCTTATAATATTTTAAAACGTGAAACGGCTGAATCTAAGATATTAATATTACACCTTGAAACAAATAAGGGCTATGGTTGTGGTATTTTATCTGGTTTAGAAAAAGCTTCTGGCAATATTTTAGCTTGGACACATGCTGATGGACAAACTGATCCCATGGATGTAATAAAAGCATATGAGCTTTATAAATTAAACCCTGAAGAAAAACTCATTGTAAAAGGTGCTAGAAAAAATAGAAACTTTATGGATGCTTTTTTTAGTTTTGCAATGCAAGTCTTTGCCTCAATTGTACTTAGAGTAACTCTTGATGAAATTAATGCTCAACCAAAATTATTTAGTAGAAAATTTTATGAATCGTATATAAAAGAAAAGGCTCCAAACGATTTTTCCTTAGATCTGTATCTTTTGTACATGGCTTTTAAACAAGGATCTATAAAAAATATTCCTGTGTATTTTAAACAAAGAATTCATGGTGATGCAAAAGGTGGTGGAAGTTTTAAAGGAAAATTAAATCTTATAAAAAGGACAGTTGAGTATATTTTTGAGCTTGCAAAAACGATTTAAGTTTAGGTTGCTTTATAAACCTCTAATTAAAATTACAGTAATTACAACTGGACAAACCCATTTGAGTAAGATTCTATAGATTGAAAAAATAATTTTTGGAGTTTGTGACAATTCTTTTTCGATTAGTTTTTTCTCAACAAACCAACCCATAAATAATGAGATGCCAACAGCTGTAAGCGGCACTAATAAATTTGAAACAAGTTTATCGATATTTGTAAATAAGCCATCCATCTCAAGTGAGTTGGTAAGGATCCAAATAATTCCAAGTAAAGTACTTAAAACACCTGTGCTTATTACAGCAATATTTCTTTTTACTTTAAAAGCATCAATGAGATAAGTGATTGCTGGCTCTAGTAAAGATACAGAAGAAGTTAATGCGGCAAAAAATAGTAATAAATAAAATAAAGGAGCTAAAATATTGCCGCCAGGTACTTGTGCAAACAAATTAGGCAAGGTCTCAAAAATCAATCCTGTACCTGCTTGTGGATCTAAACCAAATGCAAATACAATTGGAAATATAACAACTCCACCAAGCAAGCCAACTAAAGTATCCATGCAAACAACAATGGCACCTAAGCCAGTTATATTTTCTTTTTTGTTTAAATAGCTTCCGTATGCAACCATCGTTCCAACTGCAATTGAAAGTGAAAATGCGGCTTGACCTAAAGCTTGAAAAATTGATTGACTGGTAAATTTACTCCAGTCTGGTTGAAATAAAAAGTTAAGTGCTTTGGTTGCCTTGCCTGCTTGAGCAGCTAGGTTGCTTTCAAGGCTTAGACCATATATAGCTAAACCAAATAAAATAAAAAGTAAAATTGGCATCAGAATTTCTGCCATTTTTACAAGTAGTCCACTAACGCCGCCAAATAAAATTGATACAGGGATAGTTGTAAAAATCACATG
>Ga0181568_10004644_pt1 | contig 12200 bp, 10 predicted proteins | sample 101ome_20_FD_133758 | JGI IMG/M metagenome (GOLD analysis project Ga0181568, IMG submission 133758) | Coastal salt marsh microbial communities from the Groves Creek Marsh, Skidaway Island, Georgia - 101404AT metaG (megahit assembly) | ecosystem: Environmental > Aquatic > Marine > Intertidal... | reverse complement strand
ATCTAATCCTGCAATTGCTAGAGGACTTAGATTTTGACCATCCCAGTTAACTTTATTACTATCTCTAATTCCTTCTTGTATCCCTAAAGTAACACTAGATAATGTTTGTTTTTGGTCACGTTTCCTGTCTGCAAAAGTAAAACCAGAAGATCTTCTCACAGTATATTCAAATTTACTAAATCTAATTGTATCCATTCCTGTCGGAATTTTTTCTGGATATCTTAAACTGTCAGATGGTGGTTCAGCAGCAGCAGGTTTTACTTGTATTGATGATTTTTGTAATTCAGCAGAAATACTTGTCTGTGCCGTTGAAGTAGTTTCTGGTTGTTCTTCTTCGCCAATATTGTTTGGACCAGCTCCTTCCGATTCGACTCTAGAGTTGTCTATGGAAGAACGATAACCACTTGTTTGTGAGATAGCTGCTCTATCTCTGAAACTAGTTGCATTTTGATCATTTATAATAGATGTTGCATCGTTCTTACCATTTCTTTCAATTACTTTCCATGTATCTGAAGAAGGATCTCCAAAAAATTTAGTAGCTTCAATATAATTATCTACTTGTCCGCTGGGTACAGTCCACTTATTTTTTTCTGCACTATACTCCCAAAAAGGTTGTCCATCCAAAGACACTTGGATATTACCTGTTTGATTATTTACATCATAAGTTAAATTTTTACTTCTATCAATCCCACTTCCTCTACGTAATTTTCTTTTAACGGGGATTGTTTTAGTTGCTCTATAATTATAGTCACCAGTTTTTGAATAACCTTGCGGTAATGACATTAGATTATAATTTTTAGTTATTTATATCCCCAATTCATCTTCTGTGATGATCTTAAATTCAATTCTACGATCATCGCACCATTCTTTTGCTGCTTTCCACTTAGCAACATTTTTACTATAAGTTAATACTTCGTTAATGTAAGTCTTCTTTCTTTTACCTTTTGATTGTTTTGGTTCTAGTGTTTGTCTTTTTGGTTTTACTTCTACCAAATACTTTTTAATTACTCCACTACTTTCTTTTATCTTTACAATAAAATCTGGAAAGTATCTACGAACTTTATTTGTTGTTGGATCAAAGTATGGAATAAAAAATTCTTCACTTCCCCACTCCAAAATATTTTCTTTACGATCACAGTATCTCATGAACTTAAGTTCCCAGGAAGATCTGTAAACAATATTTCTAGAATCACCTTTATACTTATCAGGATTTCTTGGGTGGAATCTTCCTTGATGATATTTTCCTTCCCGCATACATAATATATAAGAACCAAATAGTATTTATAAATGCAAGTCCCAGAAGTAGGATCTAAACGAATAACTGATATAAAAAGTAAGTTATTAAGACCTTCTTTAACTTCGCAATATTATGTACATATCCAACCACCTACAGGAACTGTTAATCCTTTTACGACTTTTCTGGCTGGGAAGGGATTAAATATAGGAAATAAAATTGTAGACTCTGTAAACTTAGCATGTACAGAGGCATCTTTACCAGGATCTTCTTTGGCACTGATTGATATTGAAAATGATTACCATGGAGTTTCTGAGAAGAATGCTTACAGAAGAATGTATGATAATGATATAGCACTTACATTTTATGTTACTGCCGAAGAGTATTATTCTGTAAGATTTTTTGAATCTTGGATGTCATTTATAGTTAATGAAGATGATGCTAGAAGTTTAAGAAATTCAAATTATTCATATAGAGTAAAGTATAGTGAAGAATACAAATCACAAATGTCTATTGTGAAAATTGAAAGAGATTATGGATTGACTAGTGGTAATGGATTACAATATGATTTTATTGATGTCTTTCCTAGGTCTATAAATTCTATGCCCGTTTCGTATGGTCCTTCTCAGTTATTAAAAGTTACGGTTAATTTTTCATATCTTAGATATGTCTTAGACTTTAAGAAACTGACTAATCCAACACAAATATCTAACGAGTTTAATGCCGCTGCTCCACCACCACCTAAGGCATTTGTGACCTCTGTTACGCCCAGAAGAACATCATCTAATTCTTCAACTCCCAGTGATCTTATCGCTAGAACAAGATCTACTGCAGTTACTGAAACTAGGTCAGCAGGACCTACCTCTGGATTTGGATTTACTCTCTCGACAGTCACCTAAATAAGATAACTGATTTCATTATATTTTAATTCATGCCTTTACCAAAAATTGCTACACCAACACATGAGTTGGAATTGCCTTCTACAGGACAAAAAATTAAATACAGACCATTCCTTGTAAAAGAAGAAAAACTTCTTCTTCTTGCTATGGCAACAGAGGATAGTAAAGAACTTACTTTAGCACTTAAAACTGCTATTGAAAACTGTATTGAGACACCAGGAATTAAGGTAGAAAAACTGCCTACTTTTGATCTTGAGTATATCTTTTTAAATATTCGCACAAGATCTGTGGGAAATGAAATTGAATTAAGTCTTATTTGTCCAGATGATGGAGTTACTACTGTTCCTGTGACCTTAGATATTGATAATATCAAAGTCAAGAAAAATAAAGATCATAAGACAGACTTTAAAATTGGTGATGATATAATGGTTAAACTGAAGTATCCTTCTTTGGATGAATTTAGTAATTATAATCTTGGTGATGAAGAAAAAACTGTTGAGCAATCATTTGAAATGATCGCAGATTGTATTGATAAGATTTTTACTGAAGAAGAAGTCTGGTCTCACGAAGATCTTTCTAGAGAAGAACTTGTTGAATGGGTTGAGCAAATGAATTCAGAACAATTCAAAATGATTGAATCGTTCTTTGATACTATGCCTAAACTTTCTCATACAGTTAAGATTACAAATCCGAAAACGAAAGTTAAAAGTGATGTTGTTATTGAAGGACTCTCAAGTTTTTTAGGATAGCCCTTTCTTATATGGATTTGGAAAACTATTTCCGTTTAAATTTTGCGCTAATGCAATACCATAAGTATTCTCTTACGGAAATAGAAAACATGATGCCTTGGGAAAGGGACATTTATGTTGGATTACTTGAGACGCATTTAGAAGAAGAGAAACTTAAGCAGCAACAACAGCAATGAACTTAGACGATCTACTTAATAGTATCAGAAATGAATCTGAAGTTCCTTCTTTGGATGATCTAATTGCTGATGTTCAAGGGAAAAAGAAGAAGAAAATAAATCCAGGTGCATTATTAACAATATCATCATTTAAAAAATCATATCAGAAAGGGGTAAAGCAAAGAGAACAGATTGATGAGTCTTTATTAAGTCTTCTTGGAATAGAAGATGTTTTTGATTTAGACTATGAAGACTACATGCAGTTGATCCGTGAAAGACTTCAGAGTGGTTCTTTTGGTAAAGAAAAATTATCTGAGTTAGATCTCGCGAGATTAGCAAACGAAAGGAAGAGAGTAAGGGGAAAGAAGGGAAGATTTAAAGTAGTAAAAACTCCAGTAAAAAGAGAACCAAAGGGAAGAATAAGTTCAAAGACAAAACTTCTTTCTGGTAGTAAAATACTGCAACAAAAAACATCCGAAGAAAAAGTTGCTCCAGAAAAACTTACTTCGATAGATGAAGCATTAGACAATATCCTAAAGTCTATTCGTGATGATGCTAAGTTAGAAAAAGAAATTGCTGATGATAATAAGAAAAAGAAAGAAAACGAAACTAGAAAGAATAAAGAGGAGAAGTTAGAAAAAGGAAGAGGTAAAAAGTTATTAGAAAGTGCAAAGAAAGTTTTAAAACCATTTCAAAGTATTTTCGATAGAATATTTAAATTTTTACTAGGTGTTGTTGCAGGAAGATTATTTGTAAAAATTACTGAGTGGTTTAGTGACGAGGAGAATAAAGAGAAAGTAGATACATTAACAAAGTTTGTAAAAGATTGGTGGCCTGCTTTAACTGCTGCATTTTTAGCTTTTGCAACTCCTCTTGGTGGATTTGTTAGAACAGTTGTTGGTACAATAACTAAACTGACTTTAAAATTGGGAGCTGGTCTTGTTAAATTGGTAATTAAAAATCCTAAGGCAGCTTTAGCAGCTGGTGTTATAGTTGCTGGTAATGAATTGAGGAGAAGAAGTCAAGAAACTACTTCAAATATGATTGAAGAGAAAGGTCTTGAAGATATGTCTCCTGAAGAACAGGCAAATGAATTGTCTAAACCTGGAAATATATTAGAAACATTTACCAGAACACTTCTTCCTTCACTCGAAGAAGATAAGAAAGGATTTTCTGGTGGTGGTATGGCGATGGGAACTGATACTGTTCCTGCAATGCTGACTCCTGGTGAGTTTGTAATGAGTAGAGGTGCTGTAAACACTTTCGGCACTGACTTTATGGAGTCGATTAATGCTGCTGGCGGAGGAACAAATAAACCAAGAACAATTGGTGGAGTATCTTATGCTGCTGGTGGTGGAGAAATAACACCCATACAGAGGAAGGCACTTAATGTTCTTGCTAAGTATGAATCTGGTGCTGCTGGTTACAACGCAGTCAACCAGATTGGAACTAAGGGTGGTAGAGGAGTTCTGGGATTTTCTGGAGACATTAAAAAAATGTCTCAACATGGAGGTAGAAGTTTAACAGACTTTACTATCAGAGAGATCAAGAAACTTCAATATGATAATGGATCTCTGAGTAATTCTGAATGGATAGATGCGGGTAAATTACATGCTGTAGGTAGATATCAATTTGTCGGCAATACACTTCCAGGTGTTGCTAAACGTGCTGGTATTCCTGATGATGCTAAGTTTACGGAAAAGGTTCAAGATTTGATGGCTCTTCAATTGATGAGAGAGCGAGGCATTAAACCTTGGGTTGGTCCTAGTGATAAGGCAACTGCTTCAGAGAGAAGAATTGTTGAACAAGCTAGAGGTGTTAAATCTTCTCCATATATTGCATCAGCTCCAAGAATGTCTGGTTCCAAAAAAGTTGAAGAGTCCACTGGTATGGATATTCCTGGAGCTACTGCAGATAGGCAATTAATTCCTCCAATGAAGGTTCAACCTGGCGAGTTTCTTCAGGTATTTACTAAAGATTTTGTTGATATGGGTGGAATGAATATTGTCGAATATCTTCAAGCGCAGTTTGATCCAGATTCAAACGCTAGAAAATCTGGAGTTCTTAGTAATAGTAAAAATATTAATCTAGATGCTCTGAAACCATCTCCTAAAAGAAAAGGAGGAGGTCAAATGACTTTGCCGCCAATAACACAATCTACTGGAGGACAAGCAACACAAGTAAATAATACAGTGCCTCAGTTCAGTGCAGTGTCTGTAGTTTCTGGTGATGTTAGAAATACTATGGTCAATGTATATGGTATAAGAGGGTAAGATAAATGCAAGTTACACCAAAGGCATTACCATCATCAGGATCTTTAGCAGTTATAAACAAAAGTATTAGTAGAAGTAAACTAACTAATTTTAAACCTGCTAGTTCTACTACAGAAGAAGGTGGAAAAATAGTTAAGTCTATTGAAAGTAAAATTATAACTATAGATAAAGTTATAGAGAGTAAAACTTTATTTAAAAGTAAAGTTTTTAAAGATAGTAAAAAATTAGAAGAGAAAAAGAAGAGAAAAGAAAAAGAAGACAGGTTAGAAGAAACCAAAGACGAAAAGAAAGTAGATAAGAAAAAAGGATTTAGTCTTCCTGGAAAAAATATATTCCAGAGAATTCAAAACTTTATCGTCGGCACTCTCCTTGGTTGGTTATTTAATAAGTATGGTGATAAACTGCCTGACATACTGAAGTTTTTTAGTGAGACATTACCTAGTGTATTTGAGACAGTTGAAAATGTTGTTGGTTCTATATTTAATGCTGTAGTTTATTTTGTTGATGAAGGATATAAATTATATGAAAAGTTTGAAAACTTTGCTGTTGATACTTTAGGTTTCGATCAAAAAGTCTTTGATAATTTTACTGAAAAGTTAAATGCGTTTGTTAATTTTGCACTCATTGCAGGTATACTTGGATCAGGTGGAGGTCTTCCTGGTCTTCCTGGTAGAAAACCTAAACCTAGTAAATCTAGTATACCTGGTAAACTTAGTAAAGATGTAAGGAATAGATTATCTAGTAAGGAAGCAAGAAAAAGATATGCAAGAAGATATGGTAAGGATGCTGCCAAATCAAGGTTTAAGGGAAATGTAAGAACTCCAATAAAAGGAACTGTTCTTAAAAATATAAAATCTGCTAGTGTAACTGCTAAAAGTATGATGGGTAGAATACCATTTCTTGGAGCATTAATCTCTGGTATTTACACATACTACGAAGATGTCGATCCAATAGATGGAGAACCAGATAGAAAATTAGATAAAGCATTATTCAAGGCAGGCGGCACTGCTCTTGGTGGACTTGCTGGTAGCTTTATTCCTATTCCTGTTATTGGTACTGCTCTTGGTGCTCTCCTTGGTGAGTATGTTGGCGAACTATTCTACATCCTCATTAAAGGGGATGGTATTGGTGCAGTCGGTGAAAAGTTAAAGAAAGATATTACAGGTCTCTATAAAGGAGTAACTAATTTCTTATTCGGCAATCCCGAAGTAGGTGATGTTAAGACTAGAAGTGTAGGTAGAGGTGGACAAAGGAAAACAATATATGAAAAATGGGATGGTGAAAAGTGGAACAGAATAGAGAAAAATGAATATACAAAGATTCGAAAAGAATCCGAAGGTTCAGGAGAACCTGGAAGTGTAATATCAGCTTCTCACCAACACACTGGCACGGGATTTAGTATAAAAGGATTAGTTGATGAACAAGGAAGACCCGCAGTATTCTCTAAGTCAGCAGCAGCTGCATTTGGTAAAATGATGAAGGACTCCAAAGGAGTTGTGAAGGGATCTGATATTGCTAGTAGTCAAAGAAGTAAAGAATGGAATGCAGAAGTTGGTGGCGCAGAAAATTCATATCACTTATATGGAGAGGCAGTAGATATTCACGGAGACTCCAATGACTGGATCAGAAAACACGGAGCAAAGTATGGATGGAAACCTAATGATTATTCTGGATCTCACGGAGGTCACTTTGAGTTCAAAGGACTTGAAGGTGGTGGTTCTATAGGACCAAAGAGAAATATAGGAGCACTTGAAATGCAGACAGATTATGAAGATGATTATATTATAATGATACAACCTGTAATTATAGAGAAGGTAGTTCCAGTTGAAAACAACACAGTATCTTTTCCTTCATCTACTAGTGTAAATAGTAGTATCTTAGAAACTTTCACGCGATAATGAGTTCACCACAGTTCCCTCGCAATGTAACAAAATTCGATCTCTATCCAAATTTCTCTGGTACTTTTCAGTCTTTATTGGGTGGTCTTGTTGAACTTGCATACTATGAAAGCATTTTAGATTTGACTGTTAGAGTATCTGCGACTTTTGCTGATAGCGGAAGTGGTGGTAAGTCACTGATTGAAGATTTAGTTGCTGGGAATAAATGTGATATTAAGATGTCTGATGAGAAAGGAAACAAGATTGACTTCACAAACACTAGAAGTTTGAGATTGAAGCAATCTAGGAATATGATTCAAGATACATCAAAGAGTTCTTATGTTCTTGATTTATACTGTAAGGATTTTATAACAAATCAAATTGATTCTGCATTAGTATTGAAAAGATATAGTGGAAGGATATCTGATACTGTAGAGAGTATAATGAAAAGGGATTATATAAAGTCTAGTTTTCCTTTGGTTATAGATGAGACTGCAAATTCATTAGAAGTTATTGGTAATAGAAGAAAACCTTTTTCGGTTATTTCGGAACTAGCAACTAAGTCTGCTTCAGAAAACGCTCCAGGATATCTTTTCTATCAAACCTATGATGGATATAACTTTAGATCTATTGATAGATTATTTTCTCAGGATCCAAAAAGAAAATTAATATTCAATAATACTTCAGATATGCCTAGTGGATATGATGCAAAGATACTTGAATACTCTTTTGATATTGGTGTAGACTTAGATAAAAAAATTGAAAGTGGTAGCATTGGTAAATCAAAACTCATCTCATTTGATTTTTATGAAAATGTTTATGAAGGAGAACTTGATAACGAAAATGAATTTGATGCTGATTCTCAGTTTAGTGACAAGTTCAGTGGAGGAAAAGAACCATTAAAATTTCCAACAGACTTAGGTTTAGATAAAACAAAAACATACACAAGACTTAAGGACATTGGTATTAATCCTGCTGGTGGTAATGCTGCTAATCAATTAGAAAAGTCTAAGGAAGTAGATTTTGATATCAATAGTATTGTTCGTCAATCTACTGCAAGATATAACAATCTTTTCAATATAAAACTTTCTATTACAATAGATGGAGATCTTGGACTTAGAGCAGGAGATATGCTATACTGTGACTTTCCTGAGTTGAACGAAGATCAAGTAAAAATAAGCAGGAGAAAAAGTGGACTATATATGATAGTAGATATAGCAACTTTGATTAATCCTGAAGGTATATTTACCAGATTAAACCTGGTCCGTGATTCTGAAGGAAGAAAACCATCGCGTTAAGAAAAAAATGGAAAGTATCGAAAAGCATATCGAGAAAGATAGGGAGATTCTTGAGAACCCTACAATCTCACCACAACAGCGTCGTCACATTGAATCTGAATTAGAAGAACTAGAAGCATACGCTGAAAATCACAAAGCAGATATTGAAGCAGGAGATCATCACGATCCAACATACCTTGAACTTTATTGTGATGTAAATCCAGACGCAGACGAGTGTAGAATTTACGAGGACTAATTAGCAAATGAGTCTGCTGAGTAACGAACAATTTGGAACTGATTTGTCTTGGTGGACTGGACAGATAGTAGATGATGCCTATTGGAAACAGAACAGCATACCTCAGAAGTGGTCTGATGTAAGTGAAATCGCAGGGTGGGGTGCTAGATACAAAGTAAGAATTTTTGGAAATCATCCCCAAGATTTCAATGAATTGCGTGATGATGAACTTCCGTGGGTAGATATAATGTATCCAGTCACTGCTGGATCTGGTCATGCTGCTAGTTATCAGACATCAAACTTAAGGAAAGGTTCTTTTGTTGTTGGTATTTTTAGAGATAAAGAACAAAGAGAACCATTAATTCTTGGATGTCTTGGAAATAATGACCAAGTAGACCTGAAGTATGCACAGACTTATAAAGGATTTATTCCTTTTAGTGGTTTTGGAGGACAAGAGCAAGAGAGAGTTCCATCATATTCTCAGTCTAACTCTAATGCAAAGTTAGAATCAAACACACCAAACTCAACGACTCAGAAAACAAAAGCTGACGCTATTCAAGAAAAGTCAGAAAGACTTCCTACTCCGATTAGGCAACCATCAAATTGTTCTGTAGAAGCAAATGAAATACAGGTACAAATACAAAAATTAATTCAAGACATTGAAACATTTAAGGATAATTTCCAGAACAATTTAATTACTGAAGAAGGAAGAAGTTTTGGACTTCAAGAGTACATTCAGTATAAGGTATTGAATGTTAGCACTTTAATATCAACGAAAGTAAAATCTTGGATTAAGTTTATACGAAAGTATGTTATTGAAAAAGTAAATGCTGGATTAAAAGACTTATACTTTTTAATTTTTCCTGAAGATAGACCTAAAGCAAAGACAGCATTAGAAAAAGCTTTAGAATTATTGTCTTGTCTGTTTGATAAAATTATTAAAAATCTGATCAAAATGATCGGTGGATTTTTAATGAACATCGTCGATAGATATATCAATGTTCCTTTATGTGCGGTTGATAATTTTATCAGTCAGATCTTAGGTGATATTATTGGTTCTATTTTAGGTGCAGTTGATTCTATATTGGGACCATTGAAATCTATTTTCGGTGCAGTAGATTTTGCTATGAGTGGTCTTCAGTTACTGTTAGATATATTAGGATTCTTCACCTGTAATACTGATCCAGAATGCTCTGAGATAAAACAATGGAGTATCTGGGATGGTGCAGGTAATAACGGAGGTCTTTCTTTAGATGTGAATGGGATATTCAATAGAGCAAAAGGTGTAGCAGATTCTTTTACTCAGAGTATCAGTAACATTGATGATTTTGATTTCAATATTGACTTTGCAGGGATGTTACAGAACACAGCAAACTCCTGTAACGTTGGACCCATCCTCTGTGGTCCTCCAAGAGTTTCTATTTACGGTGGGGGTGGAGGTAGTGGAGCAGCAGGCAACGCTGTTGTGAGCGCCATTGGAGACATCCTCAGCGTCGATTTGACGAACACTGGATCTGGTTATACGAAGGTTCCATTCGTAAAGATCATAGATGACTGTGGAATTGGAAATGGAGCTCACGCCAGAGCGATTATGGGAATTGCTCCTCCAACTTTGAATATAACTACAACGAAAAATCCAGATGGAACTTTTACTGTCTGCTGGAAAACTAGTAGGGCAGAAAGAGTTAGAAATACTCTCGGTGCAAATACTTTAAATGGGTGTGTAACTTTTACTCCTAGAGGAGTAACGGAAAGTATCACAGCTTTTGGAAAATTATATAATGGTAGTAGATCATATATTACACAGAGGATTACATTCAACACAGTAACTGAAGAATTTGTTTTCCAAAATGTATTGTTTAATGGAACTCCAATAAATGATGATCCTGGATTTGTTACCTCACCGATTCCAGAATATGATGGGTTCAATCCAAAACCCAAGAAAGATATTTGCTCTGATGAACCAATAATTCAGAACTTATTTGCTACTGGTAAATTTACTTCTGCTGATATTGGTGTTGTAGGTATTGTTCTTGAGGAAGCAGGTGCAAATTATTTGAGGTCTCCTAACGGTTCTTTAGGCGGTGATGGTAGAGTTTGGGCAGAGAAGGAAGATACAGTTATTAAGCGTGGAGATGGGACATATGATAAACCATATAAACCTGGGGAGGTTGTTGATCTGAGTAAGTGTGATGATGTTATTCCTCCAGAGGAACCTGAGTTCAGAGTTGATGAAGAGGAACTTTCATATACTGCACCTGCATTTATTGGTGGTGATCAAGTAAGAGGAACTTTCCCAACAAAAGACAGCGGCGCTTATCCTGTTTACTTGTATCTTTGTGATGTTAGAATTTCTGATGGTGGTGTGAATTATGATAAAGATGTTGATACCATTTCCGTAACTCCTGATAATGGTGCAGTTCTTGAACCTGAGTTTGGTCCAGAAGGAAAACTCATAGGTATTAAGATTCTAAAAAATGGTTTTGGATTTACTGAAAGACCAACAATTACTGTAAACACTACTACAGGATTCAATGCAAAGATAGATCCTGTTTTATGTGTAAATAGATTAGATGACGATGAAGAAGCTGCTTCTAGAATTGTTCCAGAAGAAGTTATTACAGTTATTGATTGTGTAGGTAAAATTGGTAGTTCCTAATGTCAGAAAAGAAAAACTACAATACCATTAGATATGGTAATAACGATGGTGAAATAAAATTTGGTCATATTCATGATGACGAAGAAGTATCTGCGTTCATAGTAAGAAGTGGATACAATTCAAAGCATTACATGACTATGGATGCTACTGGTGATGTTCTTCAGGGTAGAAAGAATGGTACAATAAACAGAGCATCAGGATCTTATGCTATTAAGGCAGGAGATGATGTTGGAGATAGTATCCCTGCTATTTGGATCGAAGCAGTTAGTGGAGATATTGTTCTAAGTGCTACTAATGGTAGAATTAGAATGCAAGCAAAGAATATTGAACTGCTTGCTGAAGGTGGTGATAATCAAAATGGACACATTACTTTAGAAAGTAATGAAAAAGTATCAGTAAAATCTAATAATATAGAGTTAAATGCAGACTCAGTTTTGAATTTGTATTCATCTGCAAAGGTTGAATTAATTGCTGATGGTACTCTAAATATGTTTGGGTCCTTAATGGAAGCTGTTGAAGGATGTTCTTTGATCAGTCCATCAAAATCATTTGGCCCATTGGAAATTATACAAGCATTAAAAAGTATAGCGTAATATGGATATTAATACAGATCTAAAAGTTGGTAAAAGACTTCAGGTGGGATCAGGTAGACCTGCTCTATTTGGTTTAGGTCCTACTGAAGTTCATGGAATGTGCTACGAAGAAGGTCCTAGTATAGTAGGAGATCCAAATCAATTCGCACTTCCTGCAACTGATGGAGAGACTGGTGGTCCACCTAGTGGTGCAGCATCTTTGATGGTAGGTCAGAACACTAATCCATATATTGCTAAGAACCCACTATT
>Ga0181568_10004640_pt1 | contig 12203 bp, 7 predicted proteins | sample 101ome_20_FD_133758 | JGI IMG/M metagenome (GOLD analysis project Ga0181568, IMG submission 133758) | Coastal salt marsh microbial communities from the Groves Creek Marsh, Skidaway Island, Georgia - 101404AT metaG (megahit assembly) | ecosystem: Environmental > Aquatic > Marine > Intertidal zone... | reverse complement strand
TCAGGTTCGTCAAGAAAGACAATTTTGCTATTTGAGTCACTTAAATTAAATGAGAAATTGTAACTCAAACCTTTACTAGTCTCTCCTTTGTATCCAAGATTAAGTTCATATCCTGCATTTTCAAACTCCCCAATATTTTGGTTAGGTGGAGTAATTCCAGTATATCTGGGTAAAGTAACGTTTGGAAGCGTTAATATATCCTCTCTTGTATTTTTAAAAATATCTAAACTTAAAGATAGCTTACTGTCCATAGCTAATAAATCAAAACCAATATTTCTTGAAGTTTGTGTCTCCCAAGTGATATTAGGATTAGGAATTTTTGTTTCATAAGCTGTTGTATACACATCAGTTAATGCAGTTTGTGAAAAACCATATGAACTTAAATACTGGAATGGGGCTACACTATCACTACCCAATTGGCCGGTTGACCCCCGCAATTTAAAAAAGCTTAAGAAATTAGAATCCCAAAACGATTCTTCAGAAAGTACCCATCCAGCTGAAATACCTGGGAAAAAACCATAGCGACCCTCTTCAGGAAACAAATAAGAACCATCATATCGAAAAACTAATTCCAATAAATACTTATCCTTTTGATTGTAGTTTAGTCGTCCAAAATAATTTAAACGAGCAGTTTCAAAACCAGTCCCAGTTGTAGACTGACCTTCAGTAGATCCAAATGATAAATGAGGTAAATCTTTTGTAAGAAACCCTGTTTTAAAAGCTCTAGTGAAATCCTGAACAGATTCCTCTTTTGTTATACCCCCTAAAAATTTAAAATAATGATCTCCAAAATCTTTTTCGTACGTAAAGTTAAAGGTGGCTGTAATATCAGTAAGACTGATGTTATCCTGAGTTAGTTCTGGAGAATCGACTCCATTTTCTACTGGAAATAAGCCAGAAGAATCTCTATTTACCCCATCCCAACTATATAAAGTATAGGGAGTTACAAATCTTTTCCTGTCTACATTCATTTTATCATAAGAAACAAGACCGCGTAACGTGAGTCCATCTATACCAGGAACATCAAAGGTAAGCCCCAAATTACTTTGGGTAATATTTGTTATAGTTTCATCAAACCCATTTTGTTCAGTTGTATTTACAACAGGGTTCCATTGCCTATACCCAGGACCTGGTTCACCAGTAGGCCAATAAGCTACATTGGTTGGTTGTAAACTGTAAGTTTGAAAAAAAGTATCACCATAAGGTCTCGCAAACTTATTGAGGTTTTCGTTTCTTGTGTACAAACCAACATCCATTTTCAAATAGTCATTAATTTTTGTATCAAGATTTAAACGCAAATCTAATTTCTCGTAACCATCTGGGGCATTTTTGAAATTAAGTTCTTGAGAGAGATGGCTTAAAGAAGCTAAATAGGATGTATTTTCGCCCCCTCCAGTGATTTGTAAGTTATTCTCAATTATAGGAGCACTAGCAAAAACCTCTTCAGCAAAGTTAGAATTAGGATATAACCAAGGATCGGCTCCAGAGGCCGTGTTCTGAATTGTTTCTGAACTGTAGCCTGGTTGAACTTGATCTCCATTAGGGCGAGTATATACCTGTCCGCTGACAGCTCTTGCAGCTTCCCACTCATTCGCAGGAAGATCATATATATACATTAAATTAACTATATCCATATATTCATCTGCTGAATGCATTTCTGGAATTTTAGTAAAGTCATTAAACCCATAGCTAGAAGATATTCTAACTTTAGGCTTACCTTTATTACCTCTTTTAGTTGTAATAAGCACAACGCCATTAGCAGCTCGAGCACCATAAATAGCTGCTGAAGCATCTTTTAAGACTGAAATACTTTCAATGTCAGAAGGATTGATTCGATTTAATCCACCTGCTCGGTTTGGAATACCATCAACAACAATCAAAGCGGAACTGTTATTAAATGAATTCGTACCACGAATTCGAATGCTCACTTTTTCTTCACCAGGCGTATTAAGAGAATTGTCGATGTAAAGACCAGCAACTTTTCCAGAAAGACCTGTAGCAAGGTTTGGCGAAGAAGTTTGCTCAAGAGCTTCAGCACCTATTGAGGAAACCGCGCCTGAAAGAGTTTTCTTGCTCTGACCTCCATACCCAGTTACTACAACTTCATCAAGCTCATCAGTATCGGCAATCATTACAATGTTAGAGAAATCGGAAGATGCTGATAATTCTTGTGATAAAAATCCAATATAAGAAAGAACCAAAATGGCATCAGAATTTGATACTGATAATGAAAACTTACCGTCAAAATCTGCAACTGCTCCGTTAGTGGTTCCTTTTTCTATAACAGAAACCCCAGGCAAGGGACCTGAATCGTCAGAAACGGTTCCTGAAATAACTTGCTGAGCATAGATAATAGATCCAAAACTAAACAAGAATAGTATTAGTAAATAGTTTATTTTTTTCATAATTTAATTTGTTCGTTAAATTGATTATAAGAATTATAATTGGAACTAAAATATTTATATAATGTATAGATGAGATGCAAAAAAATACTTTCAAGAAGACATTTATATACTAAAAGCTATTTTATGTATACAAAAATTAAGTACCTTGCCAAAAATTAAAGAAAAACCTTTGATATTTATCAATGTAATAAATATTGATTAGCAGAATAATAATATTTGAATTTGAAAGCTAAATAATGAATGAAAAAAACTATATCTCTATTCATACAATTAGACTTGTAATTTTAATTAGTTCTATCAGCGCTATTTTTTTACAAAAATTGCATGCGCAACAAGATGAAGAAACATCATTAGAAAATCAAAACATAGCGTTTTTTTCACTTCTATTTGATCAGTACACCTTTGCTGAAAGTAATAAAGGATCCTTGTATCTACCAGGGGATTTTAAAAAGCTGTCAACAACCAAAGATGCGCTAATGGTATCATTTGAAAGCACTTTTATAATCTCTGAATTAGAAAATGAATACGAAATAATTTTCGAAAAGGGAATGATGGACGAAGGGATGATTTTAATTAATGATCAATTTATTACTAATACAATAATTCTTGAAGGTGACATTTCAACACATAAGCAGATTATTCCAAATGAGATTCTAAACAAGGATACTAATAAAATTAAAATTCTGGCACTAAGTTACTCGGAAAGTGGTTATATAAACGGGGATTTTTACATTCAAAGTAACACTCAAAAAATTGATTTAAATGGCAATTGGAACTATACCATATATGATCAAAATCAAAATAACATAAAAATTCAGCCAACTCAGGTTATTAATCTTGAACATATATATGATTTTGATTTTCGAAAGTTCACTTCCCAAAAATTAGACGATGAAAATTGGCCTTCCACAAACTTTCCAGTTAATATTGAACAGTTATTTAATGATAATCAGTTAGATGCGGCTGTTTGGTTTCGAAAAGAAGTAGAGCTTGATAAACTTCCAGAAAGTGATGTGTATTTTAATGTTCCAAATGGCATCGATGACTATGACAAGCTTTATGTTAATGGTAAGTTAGTGGCTATTACGAATTGTTATAATTGCCCAAGAAAGTATAGAATCCCAAAAGAGTATTTGAAAAAAAGGAATGTATTTGCAATTCTTGTTATAGATAAGGACGGTGTTGGAGGGATAAGAGGCGATGTGTTCATTACAGATGAAAATAACCGAATAGATTTATCAAGTAAATGGCGTTATAAAAAGGTGTTAGATCTCCAAGTACTAATTACTATTAAAGATACTAAAGAAAAGAGGTCACTATTTGATGAAAATGAGGTTGGGATTTATAATTTAGGAGGTCGTAAGCTAGACTTTGATACGATTCTCATCAAAGAAAACAATAATCTTTTTCCTTATGCCTTGAATATTGCAACTATTTTAATAATACTCATTGTTTATTTTGGCAGAAACCGAAAATTGAAAACTATTGACCAAATGGTAAGTTCAACAATTGAATCAATCACAAAGAATGAAAATCAAAAACATGTATTTATTAGAGCAGATAGAGCAAATCATAAGATTGAAATTAAAAATATTCAATTAATAGAGGGAAAAAAAGATTATGTAAAAATACATCTGTTAGAAACAAGCTACCTTGTTCGAAAGAATTTAAAAACTTTCCTAAATGATGTTCCATCATCAAAATTCATTAGAATCAGTAAATCTGTGGCTGTTAATGTTGATCAAATTAGAAAGATTGAGAAAAATATGTTATTCTTAAAGTCGAATAATTATTATATAATAGGAAAAATATATTTAGACAAAGTAAAAAATCTTGTTGACATCAATTAAATATAATTTTTTTTACAGTTAGCCTCAAAACTACTATTCACTAACATTTTATTATTTAATCATCAATACATTTTAGAAGGTGATTGATTTTCTTGTACACAAAAAAAGAGTTTTTGTATACACAAATTTTGTTTGATGTATATTATCCTTATCTCTTGTAAAGGTTATTGTGTTATTTAGATAAATCAAAAAAACAATAATCTTAATAAAACAAACATCATGATAGTTACTTCCTTATCGAATGGTTTAAACATATTTTTATACCATGTTATTTTAAATTTTCATACTATTTAATCTTGTAAATCTCAGTTTTAGATTCAATTATTATAGTTAATTCTGACTATAAAACAGTCAATTTAACATTTCTATAATTAATCATTAACAGATATGGGAATTTTAACCATCTAACCAAATATTACTTTTATAATAATGTGCGAAAATTTTGATGATTTTATACAGAAACTTAAAGATGGTGATAATGATTCTTGGAAGAATTTAGTCGAATCGTACAGAAATAAATTGTTTTCATTCGCATACAGTTTATCAAAAGACTATGAAATGTCATTGGAAATTGTTCAACAAGTTTTTGTTAAAGTTTATATAGTAAGAAAAAGACTAAATCCGAAACTTTCTATTAAAACATATATGTATAAATCTGTATACAATGAATTTATAAACACCCTCAATAAAAAGAAAAAAATATACAGACTTCACCATAACTATAATTTTAATCAAATAAATATGGACGAAATCGATCCAACGGAAAATTATAACACAGATAAAATTGAGCGAATCAATACATTAATTGATCAATTGCCTAAAAAAACCAAACAGGTGTTTGTTATGAGTAAAAAAAGGGGGTTTAGCAATTTCGAAATTGCTGAAATTTTAAGTATTCATCCTAAAACTGTAGAGGGACATATTACAAAAGCTTTCAAATTGTTGCGAAGTAATGCAAAAATAAGTGCTTGACTATTAATCTTCTAAGGGGTCTATCATTTACCAAAAATCAATTTCTATCTATACATAAAAACATAATGCACTATTTCCAAAACAAATTCAGAATATTTAATCTTTCTCTTTTACTGATTGTCATGGCTGGTATAAGTTCAGTTAAAGGGCAAAAAGCTCTTCAACCAGAATGGGAAGATTTATCTGTTTTTAAGATAAATACGACAAAGCCCCATTCACATTTTAAATTATTTGGCTCAAAAGAAGAGAAAAGCTCATCATTGGAATTCTTATTAAATGGAACTTGGAATTTTAAGCTTTACGATAACCCCGATATAGTTGATGATCGTTTTTACGACCCGAGCTATGATGTCTCCTCTTGGGATAATATTCCAGTGCCATCCAACTGGCAATTTCACAGCGAAGATTTCCCTTTGTACACTAATGTTGTTTATCCCTATGAATTGAATCCACCTAAAGTACCTCGAGATTATAACCCTGTAGGCTGTTATGTAAGGAGATTTGAAATCCCCGAAAGTTGGAAAAACAATCAAGTGTTTATTCATTTTGGTAGTGTAAATTCTGCATTTTATTTATGGATTAATGGTGAAAAAGTTGGCTATAGTGAAGGCAGTAAAACTCCAGCAGAGTTTAATATATCTGAGTACATCATTGAGGGAGAAAATCATATTGCTTTACAAGTAATACGTTGGTCAGACGGAACATATATAGAAGGGCAAGATTTTTGGCGTCTAAGTGGTATTCAAAGAGATGTAAGATTATATTCAAGCCCATCAAAATATTCACTTAGAGACTTTAGAGTTCAAACAGAATTGACAAACAATTTCTCAAATGCCAAAGTGTCTATTGAAGCTGAACTTAAAAATTTTGATAATCAAAGAAGCCAATGTACAGTTAGATATGAATTATTTGATGAAAACACTCTAGTTCAATCTACAGAAGATGCTTTAATTATTTCAGAAAATAGCTCCTCTTTTTCAAAGGGTAATTTTACACTTAATAATCCAAAATTATGGAGTGCAGAAGAGCCCAACCTTTACAAATTATGGATTAGAATAATAGATCAAAATGGTATTGAAAATCAGGCTATTAGTCAAGACGTAGGAATAGTTGAAAATAAGATTAGTAATGGTCAATTTCTGGTAAATGGAAAACCCATTTTATTTAAGGGAGTTAATCGACACGAACATGATGAGTTAACTGGGCAAGTCATTTCAAAAGAAGCGATGCTGGAAGACATCAAAATCATGAAAGAGAATAATATCAATGCTGTAAGAACAGCCCATTATCCAAATGACCCTTATTGGTATGAGTTATGTAATAAATATGGAATTTATATTGTAGATGAAGCAAACATTGAAACTCATGGGTTTGGGTGGATAAAAAGTAAAACTCCAGCATATAATCCTGAATTTGATGCTATGCATTTGGACAGAATAGTTCGAATGGTTGAGCGTGATAAAAATCAACCCTGTATTGTGAGTTGGTCTATGGGAAATGAAGCTGGAGATGGACCTGTTTTTATCCAGGCCTACAAATGGCTTAAAGACTTTGACCCATCAAGACCAGTTATGTATGAAAGAACCTCAGAGCATCCATTTTATGCATGGGTTAATGACGACATGAGTCTCGAACCTCACACAGATTATTTGGCTTGGGCATATGAACCAATAGATAGATTAAAAAATACCTATTTCGGAAAGTTTCCTGATCGACCATTTATTTGGAGTGAATATTCCCATGCAATGGGAAATAGTAATGGAAACTTAGGAGATGAATGGGAATATGTGCGAAATCATCGACAATTACAAGGTGGTTTCATTTGGGATTTTGTTGATCAAGGACTTGCAGCTTATGATGAAGATGGTGTAAAATATTGGAAATTTGGAGGTGACTTCTCACCAGAAAAATATCATAATGATAGTAATTTCTGTATGAATGGGATATTAAATGCAGATCGTACCCCACACCCGGCTTTGCAAGAAGTGAAACATGTGTATCAAAATGCATTAGTAACTTGGCTTTCAAAAGAAAAAAATAATATTTCCATCTTCAATGAGAATTTTTTTATAACAAATCAACACATTACAGCAGAAATAGAGCTGATTGAAGATGGAATTCCTGTAGAGTCTTATTTCCAAAAATTAATTGCCAAACCCCAGGAAAAAGATAATATTCCCCTAAAGTTCAGTCATAATCTTTTACCGGATCGGGACTATTATATAAATGTGCGTGGCATCAGAAATATAGACTCTCCCCTAGTTAAAAAAGGACACATTGAATTCCAAGAACAATTGGAGCTACGATTGGGTCAAAATATTCATAAAAGTGAGATTAATCTAGAAGAATTTTCAAGTATTTCAATTGATGATAAATCAGAAAGTGTTTCTTTTGATTTTTCTAAATTGAATTTGAAGATTGCTTTTAACAAATCCACTGGAAGATTAGATACTTATGAAATTAGCGGAGTCAACCAGTTACTAATGCCGATAAAATCAAACTTTTGGAGAGCACCTACAGATAATGATTATGGAAATCAAATGCCTGAGCGACTTATCAAATGGAAGCAAGCGTCATATGAACAACACTTAGAATCATTTGAAATAAGAAAAGATGATAATGGTTACATTATCCTAACAAAATATTTCTTGCCAAGCATAAAGGCATATTCAATATTAGAGTATCACATTTCACCCAATGGAAGCTTATTAATAACAAATAAATTAGACTTTAAGGGCGAACAATTTGGAAACGAAATCCCTAGAGTAGGAACCAGTTTTCAGTTAAAGTCACTATTTGATTACGTCGAATGGTATGGTCGAGGTCCACATGAAAATTATATCGATCGAAAAGAATCTGCTTTTATGGGGTATTACAAGAAAAAAATATCTGAGATGAAGTTTGAGTACGCTAGACCACAAGAAAACGGCACCCGTATTGATACACAAAAATTAATTCTAAAAGACGATATAGGAAACGGAATCATTTTTGAGGGTCTTCCAAAGTTTTCATTCAGTATTCATCAAAACTCCATAGGGGATTATGACGGAGGAATTGAAAAGTCACAAAAGCACTTGAAAGACATTAAACCAAAAGACCTCATTCAAGTAATTATTGATAAAAAACAAATGGGTGTTGGCGGTGATGACTCTTGGGGAGCTAAGCCACATCAAAAATATATGATCAATTCAGATGACTTTACTCACTCATATAAAATAACTCCCTTTTTTAATTAATTTAAAAAATTCTAAAAATGAAAATAATTAAATTTTTACCTTTTGTTTTGATATTAATGAGTTTAAGTTGTAAAGATTCAGAAACAAAAGATGTCTTTATGTTTTCATATTTTAAAAACAATGGAGAGGATGGGCTCCATTTGGCCTATAGTATGGATGGTCTAAAATGGAAAGCTTTAAATAACGATCAATCATTTTTAGAACCTAAACTCAGTAAAGATAAATTGATGCGTGATCCTTGCATTATTTTAGGACCCGATGGAAAATACCATATGGTCTGGACTGTAAGCTGGAATGAAAAAGGAATTGGATATGCAAATTCTGAGGATCTCATCACTTGGTCCCAACAAAAATTTATTCCTGTAATGCAGCACGAAAGCCAAACAAGAAATTCATGGGCACCTGAGCTTTTCTATGACGATATAGAGAATCAATATCTCATATTTTGGGCAAGTACTGTTTCTGATAGTTTTACCAACACTAGTGATCAAACTGAGGATGGTTACAATCACCGCATGTATTATACAACCACTAAAGACTTTGAGAATTTTTCAGAAACTAAACTTTTTGTTGAGCCTGGTTTCAATGTTATTGACGCTACCATTACTAAAAATGGAAATGAGTATTTTATGATCATTAAGGATGAAACTCTACTTCCAGAAGCAAAAAAAAGTCTTCATATCCTTTTCTCAGACAAGCTTTACGATTGGAATGTTCCTTTTTCTGATGCAATTTCATGGAGTTGGGTAGAAGGTCCCACGGTAACTAAACTTGGTGATGACTGGGTCGTTTATTTTGACCAATATAGGAAAGGGAAATTTGGTGCATTAAAATCAAATGATCTTGAAAACTGGGAAGATATTTCTGACTCTATTTCATTCCCTGATGGAATTAGGCATGGTACTGTTTTTAAGGTTTCAAAAAAAGAGCTTTCCAGCCTAAAAAAATATTCTACAAATTAATAACTACAATTTTTGGGGATTCATACCCAAAAAATGACCTAAGTTCTTAAAAAAATCCGAGTTCTTCTTCGGAAGCAGAACTATTGGCATACAATTATCCTCAAAAAAAATTTTATGTTTTTGATGATATTTTTATGTCGTATTCGGAACATAATTACACTTTTTCTCAATTGATTTAATCATCATTTGTGCAATATCTTTTTGTGTTGCTGCTTCAATCCCTTCTAAACCAGGAGATGAGTTAACCTCAAGAACTAAAGGGCCACTTGATGATCGAATCAGATCGACACCTGCAACACTTAGCCCCATCGCTTTAGTTGCTTTAATTGCAAGTTTACGTTCCTCAGCGGTGGCTTTAATTAAAGCTGTAGTACCGCCTAAATGAACATTTGCACGAAATTCACCAGGAGGAGCAGTGCGTTGCATCGAGGCAACAACCTTTCCGTCAATTACAAAACATCGAATATCCTTTCCATCGGCCTCTTTGATAAACTCTTGCACTAAAATATTAGCTTTCAAGCTTTTAAAAGCATTAATAACACTCTCAGCTGCTTTTTTCGTTTCGGCTAATACGACGCCTTTTCCTTGGGTTCCCTCCAATAGCTTTACAATCAATGGTGATCCACCTACCATTTCTATCAAGTCATTTGTGTCTAATGGCGAACTTGCAAATCCTGTGGTTGGTATTTTGACTCCTTTGCTTAGCAGTAATTGTAATGAAAATAATTTATCTCTAGATTGTATAATTGAATCTGATGTATTTAAGCAAAATACTCCCATGCTTTCAAATAGACGTAAAAGGGCACAGGCATAAAATGTTTGTGTAGGTCTAATTCTGGGGATAACAGCATCTATATTATCAATGGTTTCACCTCCACGATAGTAAATTTGTGGAGTAGAAGCATCCAGTTTCATAAAACATTGACGGATATTATAGAATTCTATTTGATGTCCTCTTTGTTCTGCAGCTTCTATAATTCTTCTATTACTATATAGTTCTTGATTAGATGCCAACAAACCTATTCTAAGTCCTGTTGTAGTATTTCTAAATTTCTCATAAAATCCCAAAACAGTTTTGTCACTAATATTCCCAAGAGAAAAACTTTTTTCAGGATCGACTATTAGTCTTCCTTTCATTGCCTCACGACCTAACAGCATCCTATACCCCATTGTATCTCTATTTGTCAGAGTTATTTGTATACCCCAAGTATTAGCACCAATAGTCATGAATGTTTGAATAACAAATCTTTGTTCTCTATTGCCGGTTGAGCTTTTTACAATTCTCTTATCAATTACTAATGCATTACATTTTACCCTTCGCTTACCATCGTTTTGAATGGGATATACATCGAAACTTACCCAAGTTTGACCTTCTTTTTGATAAGGCTGAATATTTAAAGCATGTAAGCTGGAAGTTTTAGCTCCACTATCAACACGTGCCTTGATGTGAGGGATGTTCAAATCACTCAATGAAATCCATTCTTCAGAACCAATTGTAACTTTCGAATTCATTTAAAAAAATTTTTACAAAAAAAAGAATAAAATGAATTGGTTGCATTAAAGTTCATAACGAATTACAAATAATAATAGACTACTATTTATTCAAAAATGAATCAACATTGACTATCGAAATCTTGACTTTGGAAAATTATTTAAAAAATCCAGTGTTTGTTTCGAAAACAGATCAATTGGGACTACAAAGAAGCTCCTTGATTTCTCAAGGGGCTTTTCTTTTGGAATCAAATTATTCCCGCGTCTATTTAATAAATTAATCATGTTATTTTCGAGGTAAACTCAAAAAAAATAGACCTAGACAGACTCATAAATTGCAATTATTCGTCGGCATTAAGCTGCGTTATGCTTTTTGATAAGGTTTAACGCAGATCCTTCTTTAAACCACTCTATTTGTTGTTCATTATAGGTGAGATTTGTCAAGATAAGATCTTTAGAGCCATCGGCATGCACGACTTCAATGGTCAATTGCTTTCCAGGTGCAAAATCTTTTAAGTCAACAAAATTGAAGGAATCATCTTCTTGAATTAAATCGTAGTCAGCTTCATTGGCAAAAGTAATTCTAGTCATTTCAGTTCAGGACAAAAGCGATGGAAAATTAGCTATCTTTATGGAATGAACAATCGATTAGAAAAACTTTTATGGAACGTCCGATACGTGACATTATTAGCCGTTATCCTTTCAATTATCTCTTCTATTTACCTTATGATTCTTGGGAGTTGGGAGATTATTGAAGCTATTCTATTTTACAATCCGCTGATTGACTCCTCTATCTCTGAAAACAACGAACTTCTTTTTAAAATAATTTCTTCTATAGATTTATTTTTAATTGCAATCGTGTTGTTAATTTTTGGATTTGGGATTTATGAACTTTTTGTCAGTGAAATTGATTTTACGCATTCGAAGTTTAAAGAGTCGACTTTAATAATTCGAGATTTAGATCAATTAAAAAACAAAATTATCAAGGTCATCATTATTGTTTTAATCGTAAAGTTTTTTGAGAAAATATTGAAGTACTCCGAGAGCTTTTCATCTACAACTGACATTCTCTATTTTGGTTTGTCAATCCTTTCGATTTGTGTAGGGTATTACTTGCTCAATAGAAAATAAATTTTTTAAGGCTTCCGAATATTCGCCACAAGCTCCTGTATGTCTTTGCTTGGTGCTGGGGTTCTGCTGCTAATGACAAGGGTGACTACAAAATTAGCAATCATCGCAATGCTTCCAAAGCCCTCTGGCGAGATCCCAAACCACCAATCGGCCTTG
>Ga0181568_10004635_pt1 | contig 12212 bp, 6 predicted proteins | sample 101ome_20_FD_133758 | JGI IMG/M metagenome (GOLD analysis project Ga0181568, IMG submission 133758) | Coastal salt marsh microbial communities from the Groves Creek Marsh, Skidaway Island, Georgia - 101404AT metaG (megahit assembly) | ecosystem: Environmental > Aquatic > Marine > Intertidal zone... | reverse complement strand
TTTTCGAATGCGATAAAATCCTCCCGCCTGCTGTTGCGTGCCGGCCCACGCGAACATGCCGCAGGCGTAGAGTTGTCCATCTTCCGGATGGAAACGTCCTCGCATCACGCCGGTTGGGAACTGATCAAAAGGCAACTCACACATGCCGCCCTGCTTTTGTCCTTTCACATCTTCATGGGGGACGACGTAGATTTTCCCGTAGCCGTAACTGAGATTCAAAAGCTGTCCGTTCAAAGATCCCCACGCAGCATTCTCCGGCACCCAGAGCAGCTCGGATGGTGAGCGGTCGAAGGCGTTGGTGATCCAGCAAAGCGGATTTTTCATCGCGCTGTCGCTTGTGTCGGTGATCGGAGAGTAACCGTAGATGTTCCCGAAAAATTCCTCCGGTCCGTCGCCGTTGACCCAGTTGATCCGGTTCTTCGGATTCCAATGCCCTTCCTGATCGGTGACGATGAAGGTACCATCAGGGTTCAGGCAGACGCCGTTGGCGGCGCGAAATCCGGTCGCAAGAATGTCCGTCTTTTCGCCGTCGGCAGACACGCGAAGGAGGGTGCCGTGATGCGGCACGAGAGAGTCTTTCGCATGGCGCGCGCTCTTGGCATAGTAGAAATTCCCGGCCGCGTCGGTCTGCAGTCCCATTGCGAATTCGTGGAAATGCTCCGTGACCTGGTGGTCGTTGTTGAGGCATTCGATGAAGTCGATCGTTTCATCGCCGTTTTTGTCATGCAGTTTGGCGAGCTGGTCGCGGCAGGTGACGTGGATGAAACCATCGACGATCTTTAATCCGAGCGGTTGAAAGAGACCCGAGCAGATTCGCTTCCAGGTCAGTTCGCCTTCCGCCTGATCAATGCCCTCGACAATCCAGACGTCACCCATCCAGGTGCAGACGGCTGCCCGTTTCCCATCGGGGTAAAAATCGAATCCGCTCGTTCGCATCCACGACTGATGGGGATTCAGGTCAGCGTCGGGAACGGTGAGGATGTCGATGGCGAAGGGGCCAATTTCGGTGCCCAGTTGGATTTGGGTGGTTACGGGGGTGGGGGAGATCTTCTTTGGTTTTGTTAATTCCTTTTGAGACATCTCCTCGGTGTAAATTTGATGTGTCGCATCAATTGTGGATGTAACGCCCCCAGGTAACATTTCTTTCTCGACCGTCAGGGATTTATCCGGCGACATTCGAATTTCCAACCTGTCAGATGTGGCTCCTACGAATTCGAAAGACCGAAGAGGTCCTTCTTTGGACAGGGAGATTGATTCGAGAATTGTAGTCTGACCAACTGTATATTCCAAAACCGGCCCATCCTCGGTCAAATGTATTCCTCGATACCGCGCCCACTCTCGCGGAATCGGCCCGAACTTTCTCCCATCCTTCCCCACGACTCGCGGTGCATCCCATTCACCCGTTTCCGGATTCGCCCAACCCGCCTCATCAGGATTCACGAGAACCCGTTCACCGACGATGCTGGTGTGGGTTCCATGCGATCCATCGAAGTCGATGCCTTTCCAGTCGACAAATTCATCGCCGGTATAAAACGCCGCGAGACGCATCGTATCGTGATCGTAGATCGCCCAGGCTTTGCCTTTCGAGACGCCGCCCGGTCCAGGGTCGAGACGGATTGCGATTCCCTTTTGCGCGATGTTGACGTTTTCATCAATCGGACCCGGCTCGATCTGGTACGTGCCAAACAAAACGTTGCCGAAATCCATCAACTCGTACTGGGGCGGGCGCTTGGTGGCTTCCGGTTCCTCGACCAGGGTCATCCCGCGTGGCAGTGAGGCCAGATAGGCTTTGTCTATTTTGGCATGTTTGTCAGGGTTGTGTTTCGCAAGGAATTCCTCCCGGATGTAGTGGATCACGTCGTATTTCTGCCGCGTCGAGTATTGCGGCATCGGCGTCATCAGGCCGTAGCCTTTCGTCAGGGTTTGCCAGATGCGGAACGGATCGCCGCCGTTTTTGAATTTCGCCTCCGGATCGTGAAATTTCATCGATAGCGGAATCGAGCCTTCCTGCTTCGCGGTTCCATGGCAGGTCACGCAGAGTTGCGAGTAGATCGTCTTGCCTCTCTCAAGAGACTCCGCATTCCAGCCCGAAACGAGCTCGGCATGATTCGATTTTTCGAGCGGTTGAATCCACGCTTTGTGAAAGGTGACTCCTTCGATTTGCTCAAGGAAGACTTTCGTGGGAATGCCCGGCTCGGCTCCGAACTGGCTCAGCTGCGGTTTATTTTCTCCCGAAAAATTTCCACCGTAGCGCATTGCATAGTCGGCTGTGTTGACTGCGTCCGCTTCGTCCGAGCTGATCTGTTTGATTTCCTTGTCAGTAAGTCGTCGCTGCCAGTAGCGGACCGCGCCGATATGGCCATCCTTGAAGTCGCCTCCGAAATTGGTGGAGGTGCTACCGGTTTTGAAAACGTGCTTGGGATTGTCTTTCGAAGTGAAGCCGGGTTTCTCGGCGACGAGTTTGCCATTGACGAAGAGATCGGCGTGCCCGTCTTCGTTTACGCTGAGAACGGCGATGTGTTCTTTGCCATCAGCAAGATTGGGACCACCGCGAATCGCGCCGACCCATCCGATGTCGTAGGTCAAAACGCCGCCTCGGAGAAACAGCGTTTTCCCATTCGGTTCCCACTTGCCTTGTGCTGGCGCGCGAGATGCCAGGGTTCCGTTTTTCGCTGTGGTACGAAACTGGACCATCAAGGTGAAGGCACCGCTCATGGGGAACGCTCCAGAGTGCGTTTCAAAATAGGATGCTCTGTCAGATCGAGTCGAATTCGCCACCTCGATCTTGAGTGGTCTGAGATCTCCTGCTCGCTGAACGTGAATCGTTGCCGGCTCGTTGAGGATGTGCTCGAACGTCACATCTGCGATCGCATCTTCTCCAGCAGGCAATTCGATACCTTGTTTTGCCAGTTTGAGTTGGATGGGGGACCCTGCGCTATATCGAAGAAAGAGGCGGAAGTTGGAAACGGAATCGGGAATCTTGTCCAGATCGATTCCAGTCCCGTCGAGAAAAGAAATTCGTGTGTCTTCAACAGGAATCGAAGTGGGAGGAAAAGTTGGCTCCGACTGAGAACGCGACGTCGTTAGGAGGACGAGAAAAAAGAGCTTGGAAAAAATGAGAAGCGATTTCACGCTTCATTCTGACATGGATTGCTGATCGGTGAAGTGCAAATTTATGCCCCAACCCATCCAGCCTTTCTCCAAGTTTTTCTTTTTGTGTCGCGCATTCTAAATCATGGATTCAAACCTGTCAGGTCTTTCACACGACCTAGTTTGATGGGGCGATGATTGTCAGGCGATCACCTCCTTCACGACATGGCCGTGAATATCTGTGAGGCGAAAATCGCGTCCGGCGTAGCGGTAGGTGAATCGCTTATGATCGATACCTAACAAATGCAGAATCGTAGCATGCAGGTCGTGAACGGAGACGGGGTTCTCTACAGCCTTGAATCCAAACTCGTCTGTCGCCCCGTGAATTGTGCCGCCTTTCACTCCGCCGCCAGCCATCCAGAGAGAAAAGCCCCAGTGGTTGTGATCGCGCCCGAGGGTAGCTCCGCCTCCTTGTGTGCCGAGCTCGACGGTGGGGGTGCGGCCAAATTCTCCTGAGCAGACGATGAGCGTTTCGTCGAGCATCCCGCGCTGTTCGAGATCGGTGATGAGAGCGGCGATTCCCTGGTCGCATTGCTGGGCGACTCCGCGATGAGATTTCTCGATGTTGTTGTGGCTATCCCAGGGTTGTCCCTTGTTATGCCAGATCTGCACGAAGCGAACGCCTCGCTCAACAAGACGACGAGCCATGAGAAGCTGACGGTTTTGCTGTCCGGTGCCATACATCTCCCGGATGTGCTCCGGTTCGCGGTCGATGTCAAAAGCATCAGTCGCCTCCATTTGCATCCGGTAGGCGAGTTCGAAAGATTGAATGCGTGCTTCGAGCGCGGATTCGCCAGAACGTTCCTCGAGATGTCGAGCGTTCACTTTTCGGAGAAAGTCGAACTGTTTGCTTTGCTGGTCTTCGTTGAGGCGCTTGTTGCGAAGGTGAGCAATGAGTTGTTGCGGATCTTCGATCGAGGTGTCGACGAGAGTGCCTTGAAAAACCCCGGGGAGAAAGGCCGATCGCCAGTTGTTGGTTCCGCCGACGGGCAGGCCCCCGGGACAAAGCGCGACGTAGCCGGGGAGGTTGTGATTCTCCGATCCCATTCCCCAGGTCAGCCACGAGCCAAGGCTGGGGCGGACGAGACGCTGGTCGCCGGAATTCATCAGCATCAGGGAAAATTCGTGGCTGGGAAGTTCGGCGTGCATCGAGCGGATGATCGCCATTTTGTCGACGCACTTGGCGAGATGCGGAAAGAGATCGCTAACGGGAATCCCGCTCTCGCCGTGTTTATTGAAAGTGAAGGGTGAAGCCAGGGCTACACCGGTGCGGCGCTCGGTCAGGAGGTTGTCGAAAGGGAGTTCCTGCCCGTTGCGGCGGGTCAGTTCCGGTTTCGGATCAAAGGTGTCGACCTGAGACATCCCGCCATTCAGGAAAATGTGGATCACCGCTTTCGCCTTTCCTGGGAAATGAACGCCACCGGTCGGGAGTCCCTCAGCGGAAGATTCCCGTCCCATCAACTGGGCAAGCGCGAGCGATCCCATCCCCATTCCACTCTGGCGGAGAAAGTGGCGGCGGGAAAATTTGCCTTCGCTGTTAAACGGGAAAGACATTTGGTTCAGTCGAGAAAATGGAATTCGTTCGAGGCCAGCAACACGTGCGCAAATCGGGACCACGTGGCGAGATCAGATTGCTTCGAATGGGAGAGGTAGTCGAGGGAGCTCTTGACCTCGTCTGCGTTGGGAGAGCGACCGTAAGCAATTCGATAGATTGCTTGAATCTTCTCTTCGCTGTCTTCGATCTTTTGGATTTCAGGGCGCTTCACGAGAGCATCGGCGCGCCCCTGGATGAAGCCGGAATTCAGGGCGAACAAGGTCTGCTGGGGGACGGTCGTGTCCGGACGTTTCACGGTGCATGCGCTGGGATCAGCTCCGTCAAAGGTGCTGACCATTTTCGGGATGACGTCACGATTCAGAAACGCGTAGATACTGCGACGTGGCGTGACTTTGTCATCGGTCTCTTCAAAGGGTTTTCCGCCAAAAGTTCGATCGAGCTCTCCGCTGACGGCGAGGAGACTGTCGCGCATGGCCTCAAGATCGAGACGGCGCGGAGGCATTCTCCAGAGAAGTTGATTTTCGGGATCGGAGTGTCGCGCACCGGGGGGTTCACGGGAACTCTGTTGCCAGGCGGTAGAGAGAAGAATCCGACGATGCAGCTTTTTCAATGACCAGCCGTCTTCGAGAATTTTTTCGGCGAGAAAATCGAGCAGATCGGGGTGAGTCGGAGGATCGCCCCTTGTCCCGAAGTCGTCAGGTGTGCGAACGAGTCCGCGACCGAAGTGGTGCTGCCAGACCCAGTTGACAATGACCCGGCGGGTCAGTGGATTGTCTTTTTTGATGATTTCACGAGCCAGTCCGAGTCTTCGTTCACCATCAGGAAAAGGTTCTGGTTTTCCTCCTGACAAAACCCCAATGAAGCGCGCCTGGACGAACTCGCCGCGCGCGACTGGATTGCCCCGGAGAAAGACACGACCGGTGTTCACCGGATCGGGCGATTCAAAAAGGCTCATCGACCGGGGTGGGGAGCTTGATGTGAGATTGAGGTTTTCTATGGCACCGAGAGTTCCCCGAACGCTGTCGCGCACACCGCGGTTCAGAATCATGAGATGCTTGGGATTATCGAATGTGATCGCTGTAGGGGAGTCGAGATCGAAGAGATGGTGGCGTAACTGACGCTCGATAGCGCTGTTGATTACTCGATGCTTCACATCCTGATCGGGGATGATCGTTCCGCCCGGCGCGGCTTCAAGCGCAGCTTCGAGTTGCGCTTGCATCCAGTCTTCGTGAACTCGGGTAAAGACCGCGCCGTAGGCATCGGCGACTTCGGTGAAATTCTTTGGTTCACTTTTTTCCAATGCCTCGAGAATGCGAGGGTTCCACTTTGGTGCCGCCGTGCCGAGTTTGTGCTCGTCGGCGAATTTTTTTGGATCACCGTTTTCTTTTTTCAGAGCCGTCACGAGATCACGACATTCCTGAGCGAATGATGTGTCTTCCAGTTTGGACAGGCGATGCCAGGGGCCAAAGACAGGATCGCTTTCATCAAATCGGGCAAGATACTTTCGCCACCGTTCAAGAATGACAGGTCGGCTGTCCTCGGTGCGATAGGAAAGGAAGGTCGTTGAGGTATCCAGTTCTGGGGAGCCGGAGGCAAGTTCTCGAAGGTAGAGGGCAGTTTGCATACGGAGGCGACCTCGAAACACATCGCCGTGTTCACGCACGATGTCATCGCGGAGTCGCTGGCGCTTTTCGAATTCGACTTCGTATTTCTCCGGGATTTCCGGCTCTCCGACGAGGGGCAGGTTGGCGGGCATTCGACTATTGGCGAGCGTCGTATGAAGCGCGTAGTAGTCGGTGGTGGGAATCGGGTCGAATTTGTGATCGTGACAGCGAGCGCAGGAAACCGTGAGGCCGAGCAGTCCGCGCGTGATGACATCGATCTGGTCATCGAGTTGATCATGTCGGTTGCGATACTGGCGCCCGACAGTCAGAAAGCCCAGCGCGGCGAGCGCGGGATCGTTTTCCTCCAGTCCCAATTGATCGGCGGCGAGTTGCTCAAGGATAAATTGATCATAGGGCCGATCGTCGTTAAACGCGGCGATGACGTAGTCGCGATAGGTGTAGGAAAAAGGGAATCGCTTGAAGCCGATCGCGCTTCCGCCGTGGGTATCGGCGTAGCGGGCCAGGTCGAGCCAGTGCCGGCCCCAGCGTTCGCCGTAGGCATCTGATGCGAGCAGGCGATCGATCACCTTTTCCCATGCATCCTTCGAATCGTCGGAAGTAAAGGCTGTGACTTCTTCCCAGCTTGGGGGAAGTCCCGTCAGGTCAAAGGTAGCTCGTCGGATGAGCTGTTCGCGAGTCGCAGGCGGGGAGAACTCGAGCCCTGCCTCCTGAAGACGCGCGAGGAGAAAACGGTCAATATCTGTGACGGGGCGATTCGTTGTTTCAATCGACGGAGGTGTCACTTTTTTCAGCGGCTCGAAGGACCAGTGCTTTTCGTAGGGCGCACCATCCGCGATCCAGTGCCGGAGTGTTTTGATCTGGTTTGCGGTTAATTTTTTCCCCGTGTCAGGTGGCGGCATGATTTCGTCGGGATCCCTGGCACTGATGTGACCGAGGAGCTTGCCTTCAAGAACGGGCTCGGCTCCCTCGCGCGTGTCGAGTCTCAAGTCTGCCTTGCGGTCAGATGCGTCAGGGCCATGACAGGCAAAGCAATTTTCCGAGAGAATGGGCAGAACGTCGCGCCCGAAGTTGGGCGACGAAGCCGCACTGGCAAAATTGTCCCCGCCGGAAATCAGCACGGTAACTGCAAGGGTGATTGCAGCGAGGGCTCTGGACTTTTCGATCAACATACAGAAAGTGGGAGAGTGTATCTGATCTTCTCCGTGCAGAACATCACGGGATTCCGTGTCCCGTGGAAACTCGGAATGCCCCGGAGAAATGAGGGTTTACCTCAATCAGATTTTCGCGTAGCCAAGAGCATGAAGATTCGATCTGCTTTCCTTATTCTCGTCTCCAGCTGCCTTTTGAGCTTCGTTGCTGCAGCAGATGATCGACCTAATATCGTGTTCATTCTCGCTGACGATCTTGGTTATGGGGACATCGAGGCTTTTGGAGGGGACCTCTGCAATATCGATACGCCGCACTTCGATCAGCTTTGCCGGGACGGGATGAAATTTACGGATGCGCACGTGACGGATTCGGTCTGTGTGCCGAGCCGGACTTCCATCGTGACCGGGCGCTATGCGCTTAGGTTCGGGGAGAAGGAGAAGGGAGGTCCGTGGGGCTTTATAGGTCTGCAGTTCCCCGAGACTCAATTCACGGTCGGAGACATGTTTCTGCGGGCAGGGTATACCACAGGCTACGTCGGCAAGTGGCATCTCGGGACGCGCATGACGACGAAGGATGGCAAAGTGCAGGGGCCGGAGAATACCGACTTCACAAAGTCGATTCAAATTGGTGTTTCCGACTACGGATTTGAAGACACGTTCTTTCTGCCAGGTTCGCTCGATATGTTTCCGTATGCGTTCGTTAGGAACAAGGAATGGCAGGGGAGTGTGACGGCGCAGAAGGGATGGAGTGCTTTCAATCGAGTTGGCCCGGCGGCGGAGGACTTCGTGGATTATGAGGTGCTTCCGACATTCTGTAGAGAGGCGGATCGCTACATTGCGAGCCAGGCCAAAGCCGAAAAACCGTTTTTCCTTTTCGTCGCGCTGACTGCACCTCACACCCCAACTTCGCCGGAACCGGAATTCCAGGGGAAGAGCAGGATCGGAGCCTACGGAGATTTTGTGATGAATACGGATGCCTGCATCGGCAAGATTGTGGATTCGTTAGAGCGAGCCGGGTTGACGGATAGCACGCTGGTGATGGCTTCGTCTGATCATGGTCCCGGGCACTACTCCGGTCGCAAGTCGGAGGCAACTGCCTTTCAGATGAAGGAAATGGAAAAGGACGGGCACCGAGCAAATGGGCCTTGGCGCGGCTACAAATTTTCTGCCTTCGAGGGTGGAAGCCGGGTTCCTTTCGCCGCGAAATGGCCGGGGACGATTCCGGCTGGGACCGAGAGTGGTTCGCTGATTGGTTTGAACGACCTCTTCGCGACCTGGGGAGAGATTGCTGGAGTTGAGCTTTCTGACTCCGAGGCTCCTGATTCGATCAGTTTCCTGGCGCAACTGCAGAACCCAGAGGCCGATCCTCTTCGCGAATCAATGGTGATTCGGGGAACGCGCGGCAACGTCTATCGCAAAGGAAAGTGGAAGCTGTTGCTCTGTCCGGGAAGTGGGAGCGCCGGGCCTTTTGCTACAGAGCCGATTGCTGATGACGCGTGGCGTGCTGCAATTCAAACGCATGGGCAGAAGCCGAAGAATCATGCGGAGTTGGAAAAGACGCCCTTCCTGCAGCTGTTCAATCTTGATGCTGATCCGGGGGAAACCACCAACGTCGCGGAAGAAAACGAGGAGCTGGTGGCGGAGATGATCCGTGAGTTTCGCGAAGTGCTGAACAACGGGCGTTCCACACCCGGTCCAAAATTGCCTAACGGTCGGGAGTTGAAAGTCTTTCACCCTGTGCCCGGATTTGTCTGGGCGAAGTGAATTACTCTTCGAATCTTGAAGGACTGGGGCTGAGGAATTGTTAAGCCGTCGAAAGCGGCGACAGCGTTCTTTTGAGCCGCTGCTAATTCTTGATCGGTGTTTTCATCATCTGAATCGAAATTGTTGTAGAAGGAAGGGAAGCTGAAAGTCGCTTCTGTGGCAGCGAGAACAGTGGCTCCGCCACGTCCACTGGGAGATGTAGCGAGTAGCAGCACGGGCTTTCTAGCCTAGACTTTTGAATCGATACGCGGTGTCCAGTCGTAGAGGTTTGTGAAGGCAGTCGAGTAGGAGCCGTTGTGCTAGGGCATCGAAATAACAATTCGATCGTGAGATTCGATCAGTGATTTAAAATCGTGCGCAGCGGCGGGAATGCCGTTCGGTTCTTCTTCATCTGAACTGCAGATCGGAAGCACGAATTGTTGCAGGTCGAGTTCGGTGACTTCGGCTCCCGATATTTTGGAAGCTTCATAATTGGCCAGTTGGCGATTGATGGATGTGGAGCTGGTCGAGGCTCCGAAGTCGAGAGTTTTCATGTTGGGGCGGGTGAGTAGGATGTCGGATAATTGAAAATGGTCAGGATCAGTTCAGCCGGAAGAGGAGAAATTCGGAGTCTTCGCTTGCCTCTATGGAAAATCCTTGCGGGGCATATTCAATCGCGAGTCCGTCAGCGGTTTCCAGAGTTTCTCCCATAACGGAAAGTTCTCCTTTGATGACCTGAATCCAGGCATGGGGGAGCTGGTCTGAGCCTGAAACCTCCAGCGTCGACTCCGAATCAGCTCTGCCGAAGTGGATCTCTGCATGCTGGCGAATCTTGGTAGAACCGTCGCGTCCGTCACCGGAATACAGCAATGTCAGGGCATTGTCATCCGCAATTTTCGCGAGCTGCTTTTCCGCATAGCGCGGTTCGCCTCCGGTGACATTGGGCTGTAGCCAGACTTGGTAGAGATGTGTTTTTTCTGAATCGGAGGGATTGAATTCGCTGTGGGTTATGCCGCCTCCTGCACTCATGTATTGCAGGTTGCCCGGCTCGATGATGGCACCGTTTCCCATGCTGTCTTTGTGCTCTAGCTTGCCCTCGATGATGTAGGTGAAGATCTCCATCTCGGCGTGGGGATGAGTTCCAAATCCACCCCCGGGGTGGATTGTGTCGTTGTTCATCACCCGCAGAGTTCGAAAACCTATGTGGGCCGGATCAAAGTAATCGGCAAAGGAAAAAGTAAAGCGCGCCTGCAACCAACCGTGATCAGCGTGACCTCTTTCATCTGCCGGCCGCTTCGTGATTCTGGTTTCAAGTTTCATACACAACCCGACGCTGCAAAGCTCGTTACCTTACTCCTGCTTCTTCTTTGGTAGCAGATAACACGCTGCCTCGCGATCATTGCGAACGAGCAGGATGCGTCCCGCGACGGCGGGGACGTTCCACGTCATGCTGCTGAGAGCGTCTTCGATGCGACCGGTTTCGGTGAAGCCTTCGGGACCAATTTTTCCGATCACGACGGGGCCCTTTTCGGATTGAATCAGCATGTGATCGCCAAAGAGTAGATTTTGGCCGAAGCCGAATTTCTCTTTCTTGTAGGTCTTGGTTCCGTCCTCGAGGCTGATCGCGGCAAGACGACCTTCATCGAGTCCCCAGGCCCAGCCCTCGTGGATCGCTGCGGAGCTGAATTTCGTTTTCATCCGGTTCGAGTTCCAGACTTCGTCGGTTGACCAGCCTTCTCCGTCCTTGGCGATTTCGATGAGTCGAGTTCCAACGCCGTAGCTTGCTGTCACTAGAATTCGATTTTCGCCAATGAGATGAGGCTGGCCGACTTTGGGAAACTGCCCCTTCCACTCGTGTCGCCAGATTTCTTTTCCCGAAGCGGGAGCTATACCGGACACACTCTGGCGATTCACACTGACGATCTGGCGAACCCCGTGAATGGTTAGAATGCGAGGAGATGCGTAGCTGGCACCTTCTCCCCGGTAGGTCCATTTTGTTTCTCCGCTTTCGAGATCGAGCGCTGCAAAGGTAACGCCGGACTTGCCCGATACGGAATCCGTTCCGGCGAAGAGCACTGCTTTCAGTTCGGGTAAAACAAGAGGGGCATTTGCAATTCCCCAGCGTTGCGTCTCGCCTCCGAATTCATCGATCATGTGACGTGACCAGATTTTTTTTCCTGTTTCCAGTGAGAGGCAGTTTGCGATGCCGGTTGCGCCGACTGCGTAAACTTTGGCCTCGTGAATGCTTGGTGTGGCTCTGGGTCCGTCGCCTCCCATTCGTGCTCCGGCATTCTCCTCTTTGATCAAAAGCAGCCGCGTTTCCAGATCATCGTAGTGCCAGATTTCTTCCCCGGTCGCGATGTTGAGACAGAGCACCCGTTCTTCGTCACCAGCTTGTTCCTGGGTGATCGCCCTATTTCCCGCGACGACAAAACTCGACCAGCCTTTACCGACCGCTCGCCTCCAGAGCAGCTTCGGTTGAGTCGTGCTCCAGTCCGTCGCGAAAGAAGGTGCTTCCCAGATGCCATTCCGATCACGTCCGAAAATCGTTTTTAAATCTGCAGCGGCGCCGAGGATGCGTCGTTCATTAGTGCTGAGGCCTGACTGCACAAGCGGTTCAGCGATAGGTTCCGCTGTATCAGGTTTTTGCCAGACAAAACGAAATTTTGGAAACGAGGATCCGGAAGTGGATCCCTCGTAGCGAAGCAACAGGACACCCAGTATTCCGAGGAGGAGGAAGCACCCGAGCGCGATGAAGAATTGCTTTACTCGCGTTTTGAAAATCCCGGGACCAAATCCCAGGAACCAGAGTCCGAGCAGAAACAGGGCTGCGAGAGCGACCAGCGGATACATCCAGTTCATCATCGTCATTCCAGTCGATGTGATTGAGAGAACGGCTCCAGCACAAAGGAGGACGATGGCGAGCAGGGTGAAGTATCGGAGGAAGGTTCTCATACGGAAGACCCAATTAATACGACAAAGAGGTCAGCG
>Ga0181568_10004634_pt1 | contig 12215 bp, 11 predicted proteins | sample 101ome_20_FD_133758 | JGI IMG/M metagenome (GOLD analysis project Ga0181568, IMG submission 133758) | Coastal salt marsh microbial communities from the Groves Creek Marsh, Skidaway Island, Georgia - 101404AT metaG (megahit assembly) | ecosystem: Environmental > Aquatic > Marine > Intertidal... | reverse complement strand
TCAACCAAGACACCCATTCTTAGCAGGCCAAGAGATAACTGAAAAAGTCCTACCAAAAAGGCCAGCATTATTGCATAAGCTACATAACCAGATGGATCATTACTAGCTATTGGTTCTAATGCTGCAGCTGTTAAAAGACTTACTACAGCTACAGGGCCTGTCGCTAATTGTCTAGAAGACCCAAAAATTGAGGCTACGGCTACAGGTAAGAAAGAAGCATACAAACCATAATACGGAGGCAAGCCTGCTAGTTGCGCATATGCCATTGATTGAGGTACTAGGACTAACGCTACAGTTAAACCTGCAACAATATCTGCCTGCAAAATTTTTGGATTTTTTAATTCTGAAATCCAATCCCTAAATGGAAAAAATCTTTTTAGAATATATTTTTGTATGTTATCGACCATTATAATTTTCATCTAGTGACTTAAAATTGCAATATTTGCAAAATTTGTATAATGATTATTAATTAAAACTAGCAACGATAATCTATTAATTTTAGTATCCTCGTCTTCAACATTAATCATTACATTATCAAAGAAAATTTTTATACTAGAACTAAGAGTATTTAAATTTTTTAAATAATTAACATAATCATTTTTGCTTAAAGCTAACTCCAAGTCATTCTCAATTTCAATAACAGCATTATATAATATCTTTTCGCTAGATTCTCTTAGTAAATTTTTATTAAATTTATATAATAAATTTTTATCTGATTTTTTTAAAATATTAGATATTCTCTTTGCGTTTTCAAATAAACCTTCATAATTAGGATCTGCTAATATACTATTCAAAGCCTTTATTCTCATCAGAGATTCATAAGGGCTTAGATCATTTCCCCTATTCAATACGGATTGAATAACATTATCATTAAAATTATAGTTTTCTTTGAGAATATAAAATAATTTTTCTGTAAAAAATAGATTACAGTCACTTTCAAAATTCTTATCTTCCCCAACTACGCCACATGTATTATGAATTAATTTAGATGATATATTTACCAACTCAGTTAAATTTATACTGTAATTTGTTTCAAGTAATATTCTTAGAAGTCCATTTGTTGCTCTCCTAATTCCTAAGGGATCTCTTGTGCCTGTTGGCTTTTCATCGGCCAAAAATATACCGACAATAGTGTCTAATTTATCTGCCATTGAAACTATTTGCGCATCTACACTAGATGGTATTTTATCCTCAGGGTTTCTTGGAGCATAATGTTCACGTATTCCTTCTGCCACAGTATCATTTAAACCTAATTCTGAAGCATAATAACTTCCGATATGGCCTTGCAACTTTGGAATTTCAACAACCATGTTTGAGATTAAATCTAATTTACATATATCAGCTATTTCTATAAATTTTAAGTGGTTATCTGAATAACTTTTTTTGTTGATATGAGATGATAGCTTTTTAATTCTCTCGACCTTGTCAAATACACTTCCAAGTTTCTTATGGAAAATTAGTCTTTTCAAAAATTCTTTCTTGCTAAAAATATCACTTGCTAAGTCTTTTGAAATAAAAAAGCTAGCATCGTCTAATCTTGGATTTATTACCCTTTGATTTCCAATTATAATATTATTATTAATTTTAACATTAGAAACACCAATAAAATAATTTATAATTTTACCATCTTTGTATACAAGACAATATTTCTGTGTATCTTGTATTACATATTTTAAAACTTCATCAGGTAATTCTAAATATTTTTCAGGGAAAGTGCCTAGATATAAGTATGGATACTCAACCATATTAGCCAACTCATCAACTAGATCTTTATCTAATATATTTTCAAATTTATTTTCTAATGCGATTGTATTAATTTCTTCTAGAATTATTTCTTGTCTTTTTTTCTGCCTAATTTCTATATTTTCTTTCGTTAAGATATCAAAATAGTCCTCAACATTTTTAATATTAATCTTTTTATTTAAAATATTTTTATTGCCGTAAGTATAATTTTTTATATCTATACGAAATATTTCTCCTGAAATGTGTTTATCGTCCAAAATTAATAAAAGCCATCTTATAGGTCTTATGAAAGATGCACTAGAATCACCCCACCTCATCTTTTTTTGCTCTTCAACACTATTTAGTGATTGCTCTAATAAAGGAGCTATAATTTTGTCTAAATAAATTGTGCTTTCAGGCTCTACGCAAAATAAATATTCTTTTCCATCAATTTCTTTCTTAATTAGCTCACTAAGATCAACTTTATATTTTTTTGCAAAGCCCATTGCTGTTTTTGTCGGTTTATTATTTTCGTAACATTTATCAATAGGTGGGCCTTTAATGAGTTTTTTTTCTTTTATAATTTTTTCATCAACATTTTTTATCAAAAAAATTAGCCTTATATTTGTATAAAAATTTTCAATTGATGAAAAATTAATACCATTTTTTTTTAAATTTTTCTCAATATTAATTTTAATTTTATCTGAAAAAATATTTAAATTTTTTGACGGAAGGTCTTCTAAACCAATTTCAAAAAGTAGATTATTGTTTGCCATGGCTAATTATTCTTAATTAAAGGGAAGTTTATTTTTTTCCTATTTTCTAGATATTTTTCTGCTATCAAAAATGCTAGTTTCCTTAGCCTCAAAATGTAGGCTTGTCTCTCTGTTGCAGATATAGCTTGTTTAGAATCAAGAAGGTTTAAAGCGTGTGAATTTTGCAAAAGTATATCGTAAGCTGGTATAGGTAAATTTTTATCTATTAGACTTACGCATTCTTTTTCTAGATCATCAAATAAATTAATTAGTATTTTAGGCTCGACAAGCTCAAAATTATATTTGGAATTCTCTTCTTCGTTTTGAAGATATATCTCGCCATAAGTGATATCGTTATTCCACTTTATTTCATACAAGTTATCAACAGATTGAAGGTGCATTGCTATTCTTTCAAGTCCATAAGTTAACTCTCCTGAGACTGGTTTACATTCAATTCCTCCTACTTGTTGAAAATATGTGAATTGACTTATTTCCATGCCATTTAACCACACTTCCCATCCGACCCCAGCCGCCCCAAGTGTTGGCGACTCCCAATTATCGTTTATAAATTTGATATCATTGTTTTTTCTTTCTATGCCAATATTTGCCAACGATTCAATGTACAGATCTTGTATGTTATCTGGTGACGGCTTTAAAAGAACTTGAAGTTGGTAATAATGCTGTAATCTATTTGGGTTTTCTCCATATCTTCCATCGGTTGGCCTTCTGCAGGGTTGCGCATATACTGCTTTCCACGGTTCTGGTCCAAGAGCTCTTAAGAATGTTGATGGATGAAATGTTGCAGCCCCAACTGGAAAATCATACGGTTCCAATGATACACACCCTTGATTTGCCCAAAAAGATTTTAGTTTAAATATAATTTCTTGAAACGTCATAATTTTAAAAATTATCCAGCCATGTAGGTCTATTTTACAAAAAAATTTAATTTTGAATTATTAATATACTACTATATAAATCTCATATATCATTGAATAGTACAAACAATTTAACACAATTTTAGCCATATTTTTTATGTCTACTACTAATTGGCATAAAATATGCATGATTTACAAGATAAAATGATATTAATGTAATCAATTATAGGAGCGAATAATGTCAGATATAATGAAAACAATAAAGGAGAATGACGTAAAATTTGTCGATTTAAGATTCACAGATACAAAAGGCAAAGAACAACACGTAACACTCCCTTCAAGTGCAGTAGATGAATCTTTATTTGAAAACGGCAAAATGTTTGATGGTTCTTCAATTGCTGGCTGGAAAGCAATTAACGAATCCGACATGATACTTATGCCAGATGTTGAAACGGCTATTATGGACCCTTTTTTTAGTGATTCTACACTAACAATACGCTGTAATATTCTTGAACCGAGCACAGGCGAAGGTTATAGCCGAGATCCAAGGTCAATAGCTAATAGGGCTGAAAAATATTTAAATGACTCTGGTATAGCAGATACTGCATTCTTTGGCCCAGAACCTGAATTCTTCATTTTTGATTCTGTAACTTTTGGGAATGAAATTGGTGAGTCTTTCTACAGAGTTGAGTCTGAAGAAGGTTGCTTTAGTTCTGGAGAGCCTTATGCTGATGGCAATACAGGTCATAGACCAGGAGTTAAAGGTGGTTACTTCCCTGTACCTCCAGTTGACTCGTTACAAGATATCCGTTCTGCTATGTGTAACGTATTAGAAGAAATGGGAGTAGAGACAGAGGTTCATCATCACGAAGTCGCTACTGCAGGTCAATGTGAGATAGGAACAAAGTTTAACACAATGGTCAAAAGAGCTGACCAGAACCAAATTATGAAATATGTAATTCATAATGTAGCTCACAATTATGGAAAAACCGCAACTTTTATGCCTAAACCAATTATAAATGATAATGGTAATGGAATGCATGTTCACCAATCTTTATTCAAAAATGGTGAAAATTTATTCTTAGGAGACGAATATGGCGGTCTATCTCAAACTGCCCTATATTACATAGGTGGAATAATTAAACATGCAAAAGCAATTAATGCCTTTTCTAACGCTGCAACCAATAGTTACAAAAGATTAGTTCCAGGCTTTGAAGCCCCAACTATTTTAACTTATTCTGCTAAAAATAGGTCCGCAAGTATCAGAATTCCTTATGAAGCTAATCCTAAGGCAAGAAGGATTGAAGTAAGATTCCCTGACGCTTGTGGTAACCCTTATCTTACATTCACAGCACTAATGATGGCAGGTTTAGATGGCATTAAAAATCAAATAGATCCTGGAAAAAATATGGATATTGATTTGTTTGATGACCTAAGCCCAGAAGAAGAAGCAAAAATACCACATGTGTGCTCTTCACTTGATGAAGCTTTGAAAGCATTAGATTCTGATAGAGATTTCTTGAAAGCTGGCGGAGTTTTTGATGATGATACAATCGATGCATACATTGCTCTTAAAATGGAAGAAGTTCAAGCCTTTCAAGCAAATACACATCCATTAGAATTTGAAATGTATTACAGCTTGTAAATGATTTATTTAAAGCGCCCTTTTTTAGGGCGCTTTATAAATTTATTTTTGCACTTTTTTTGTGCATAATCTTTTTTTCCTGTATAATCTATAATATGGATTCGTACAATATTTTAGATAACATCAGCACCTCGGTAATTATTACCAACAAATTTATGGAAATAGTCCACATAAACTCGTCTGGTGAAAATTTTCTACAAAATAGTAAAAAAAATCTAAAAAATGTAAAAATAAATGAGATTTTTGCAAAAAAGAATAACATCATCATTAGCCAGGTATATGATGCAATAGCTCTAAACCAGGCATCCGTTTCAAGAGATATTGAAGTATCACTAAAAACAAAGTCTAAATACAAACTTGATTGCAATGTTCAAGCTATTTCAATTAATAATGAAAAACACGTATTGTTGGAAATCAATCTTATTGAAAGACAAAAAAAAATTGCTACAAATGCTAGTTATATTGATAGAAACAATACTACTCAATTAATTACAAGATCCTTTGCTCATGAAATAAAAAATCCACTAGGTGGAATTAGAGGTGCTGCACAACTTCTAGCATTAGAAATTGATTCTAAATATAAAGAATATGTAGATATTATTATTAAAGAAGTAGACAGATTAAAAAATTACATTGATAAAATGTCAGGGCCGAATAAAGAGCCCTCTTTTGAAACCATAAATATTCATGAAATAATAGATAGAGTAATAAAAGTTTTAGGTACGAACGAATTAAAAAAAAATAATATATTACTTAATTACGACCCTAGTATACCTGATGTCAAAGTTGACAAAGACATGGTTATACAAGTTTTAATGAATCTTATTAAAAATTCTCAAGAGGCTATAATAAAAGACGGGCTTATAGAAATAAAAACTCGTATTGACCGAAACTTCACCATAAATTCAATAAAATATAAGTTGGTTGCAGTTATAAGTGTTATTGATAATGGAGTTGGGATAAATGAAGAAATGAAGAATAAATTATTTTTGCCCTTAGTGACTGACAAAAGCAATGGTACAGGCTTAGGTTTATCTATATCGCAAAGACTTGTTTCAATTAATAATGGAATAATTACTTTTGATGAAGAAAAAGGAAAAACAGTGTTTAAAATTATTTTACCCATAGAGAAAGAGAATAATGACTAATGAAGTAAAAACTATATTTATTGTTGATGATGATAAATCCATTAGATGGGTTCTAGAAAAAGCATTATCAAAAGAGAATTATAAAGTATTTAGTTTTGAAACAGCTGAATTAATGCTTGAGAAATTAAAAGATAACGAACCAAATTTAATAATTTCAGACATCAGAATGCCTAAGATGAATGGTATAGATATGCTAGATAGGATTAAAAGAGAATACCCGCATATACCTGTAATTATTATGACTGCTTTCTCTGATTTGGAGACAACCGTAGATTCTTTAAAAAAAGGAGCTTACGAGTATTTAACTAAGCCTTTTGACATAGGTGAAGTTATGGCGCTAGTAGAGAAAGGCTGTAAAAATTCTATGCTTCTTAATAAAACAAGTTCCCTTGGTGAAACAAAAGAAATTCCAAAGATAATTGGATCATCTGAATCAATGCAAAGCATTTATAAATCAATTGGCAAAATTGCTCAAACAGATGTTGGGGTATTAATTCTAGGAGAAACAGGAACAGGAAAAGAATTAATAGCAAAAGCCATTCATGAATCAAGCACTAGAAAAGATAAACCATTCATAGCTATAAACACTGGAGCAATTCCAACAGAACTTCTTGAATCAGAATTATTTGGACATGAAAAAGGAGCTTTTACTGGAGCCTACAATCAAAGAATTGGAAGATTTGAACAAGCTTCAGAAGGTACACTCTTTCTAGATGAGATTGGCGATATGCCTATGGATGTCCAAACAAGGCTATTAAGAGTCTTACAAGAGGGTGAATTTTTTAGAGTTGGCGGCTCAAAATCTATTAAAGTAAAAACTAGAATAATAACAGCTACACATAAAAATCTTAAAATGCTAGTTTCTAAAGACTTATTTAGAGAAGATTTACTTCATAGAATTAATGCTATTAAAATTGAATTACCAAACTTACAAAATAGAAAAAGTGACATTGTAAATCTAGCAGAGCATTTCCTTAAAAAATTCTCTATCGATTATAAAACCGATCATAAACATCTTTCTGAAGATGTAAAAAAAATATTTAAAAAATATGATTGGCCTGGAAATATAAGGGAATTACAAAATGTTTGTAAGTATTTATCAATCATGAGCGTTGATCAAGAAATCACTCTGAATGACCTTCAAAAGGATATGCTTCAAGATAACCAAGAAAATGTAGAAATTAAAAATTGGGAAGATCATCTAGAATCTTGGATACTAAAAGAATATGATAGTAATTCAAAAAATATTTCGGAAGAAATAAATAGTATTTACGAATCAACTTTAATCAAGTCTTCATTAAAATTATCTAATGGAAATAAAACAGAAGCAGCAAAGATTCTAGGTTGGGGAAGAAATACTATAAGTAACAAAATAAAATCATCAAAGATATAATTCTTATTTACAATTTGTGCCAACTACATCAGATATATTCTTATAACCATTAGTTTTGATTAGATTGCTTAATTCCTTATTAATCTTATTTGCCACAAAAGGACCCTCGTAAACAATTGAGGTATAAAGTTGAAGAAGAGATGCTCCTGATTTAATTTTCTCAAAAGCTGTTTTCCCGTCACTTATACCTCCTACTCCAATTATAGGAATATCTTTTTTTAAATAACCATAAAATTTCTCTATTATTTCATTAGAAAGATCATTTAAAGGCTTGCCAGACAACCCACCTTTTTCTAGTTTATTTTTATTATGGAGAAAACTTCTATCCTGAACTGATGTATTAGCTAATATAACTCCATCTACATTTTTTTCTAAAAATATCTTACATAAATCTTTTATTTGTATGTCATTAATGTCTGGAGATAGTTTAAAAAGAATGGGTACTTTTGACTTTTTTTTTGCTCGTCTTTCAAAAATAACATCTATGAGATTAATAATGTTTTTATTATTATGCTGTAATCTTAAATTTGGAGTATTTGGAGAAGAAATATTTATAGTAATATATGATGCAACATCAAAAAACTTATCAAAACATAAAATATAATCATCAACTAAAACAGCGTTATCTTTATTAGGGCCAATATTTATTCCACAAATATTCTTTGGTGGATCAGAGTAAATTCTCTCTTGTATAATATTCATTCCATTGTTAGGAAAACCTAATCTATTAATTATTGCTTGATCTTCTTCCAGTCTAAAAACTCTAGGTTTTATGTTACCCTCTTGTGGCAGAGGAGTAATAGTCCCAATCTCAGAGTATGCAAAGCCTAACTTGCAAACTTGGTTATAAATTTCAGCATTTTTGTCAAAACCTGCCGCCAAACCAACAGGATTTTTAAAATTTAAACCAAAAATTCTTTGATTTAAATTTTCGTATGAATTATTTTCAAAATTTTTTGATTTTAATAGCGGGCTTTTAATAAATTTAATTGCAAATTTATGTGCTGTTTCTGGCTCTATTACATTTAAAAAAAATTTAAGTAATTTAAATAGCATATTATGCTTATGATCCAATTCTATTATTTATAAAACTAAACAAATTCTTTTTTTTGGGTTCTAATCAACAAATCATTAACGGCCTCTTCAGGACTTATTGTTTCATTTATTATATCATTTACTTTGCTGCATATCGGTAAGTTTAACGAGTATTTTTTAATTAAAATATTTAATCCTTTTGATGCATAAATTCCTTCTACAACTTGCCCTATTTTCTTTTCAGCCTCAATAACAGAAGCTCCTTTTGCAATTTCAATTCCAAATCTTCTATTTCTAGACAAGTTATCATTAGATGTTAAAACTAAATCACCTAAACCACTAAGACCATAAATAGTTTTATCACTACATTTCAAAGTCTCGCCTAAAATTTTAATTTCTAGAATTCCTCTTGTTATCAATGCTGCTTTTGCATTTGGCCCAAGACCTAGCCCATCAGATATTCCAACAGCAACAGATAAAATATTTTTCATTGCTCCTCCTATCTGGCAACCTATTAAATCATCTGATAGATAAATCCTAAAAAATTTACTTCTAAACAAATTAGAAAAAGTATTTAATATATGCTCGTTATTTGAAGCTAGTGTTACTGCAGTTGGATGATTTTTTATAACTTCTTCAGCAAATGATGGCCCCGATAAAATTGCAATTTTTTTACTATCAACATATTTAGATATTATTTCAGATGGAAAAAGTCCAAGATGTGGATCTATGCCCTTACATGCTAAAAGTAAAGCTCCTGAAAAATTGTTTTTTTTTATTAATTGCCCTATGTCAGATAAGGTGCTTACCGGAGTTGCAATTACAACTGGGCCATCGTCAGCAAATACTTCGTCAATGTTATTAGTTTGCTGTATATTATTTGAACTATATTCATTTTCTGAACTTCTAGAGAAAATAAGGACCTTTTTTTTATTTTGCAATAAAGCATGGGCCAGAGCTCTGCCCCATGAACCTGCTCCTATTATTTTTGCATCATAAGATGACATTTGTTAAATACACTAGTTGAATTATTAATCATTATTATCTAGCCCACCTTCTAAATCAAGATCAACTAAATCATCAAAGCCGCCAACGTGTTGATTGTCGATAAAAATTTGAGGGACAGATTGCCTTCCATTAGATAAATTTAACATTTCTTCAAAAACTTTTTCATCTAAGTCCACTCTATACTCTACGTATTCAATATTTCTTTTTTCAAGTAACATTTTTGCTCTTACACAATACGGACATATGGCAGTTGAATATATTTTTGCTTTCATAATTATTTTTTTACTACAGGCAAGTTATCTGAAACCCAAGCTTCAAAACCACCTTTCATTGAATAAACTTCACTAAAATTATTTTTTGTTAAAATATTTGATATTGTTGAAGAACGGACACCAGACTTACAATAAACAATTGTTGGTTTATCGCTATATTTTTTTATCGAATCTAAGCTTGATTCAACTGAAGAAAAACTTAGATGTTTTGAGTTCTTTATTGAGCCTTGACTTAGTTCTGTAGTTTCTCTTACATCAAGAATAAAAGCATCTTTATTAATTAGATAAACTGCTTCTTGTGGACTAATATTTTTAAACTTTTGTGTAAGTGTTTTATATTCGTTATATAATATAAAAAATAAAATAACAAAAAATAAAATGAAGAGAACTGGATTGTTTGAAATAAAATTTAAATAATCTTCCATAACTAATTTTTCTTTTTATTTGCCTGATGAACAAAAGACTTCTCTCATCATTTCTAGTAACTTAAGTGTTCTTTCGTCGCTTACTCTGTAAAATACTTTGTTAGCTTCTTTTCTTGTTACAAGAACCCCTTTATCTTTTAATATTCCTAAGTGTTGTGAAATATTGCTTTGCGAAGTACCAACTGTATCAACGATATCTTGAACACTAAACTCAGAGTCACCTAAGATACACAAAATTTTAAGTCTTAAGGGGTGTGACATAGCCTTTATCGAGCGGGATGCTCTATCTATATCATCTTGCGAAACATTACTATGATCTATCCTTTCTCCCGCAGCTTCCGACATAAAGCTTTCCTCTTATTATTATATTCTAATTAAATTGTATTATTCTTTATGTTACCAATCAATATTAGATATGTCTAATTAATAAATTTCATTGTATTTCATTGAGTTATACCAATAATGAGTATATTAGATTTCTCTAATATATTATATAGTTATTCATCTTATGGGTTACAAGAAAGTATATTTAAGAAGCAGAATTTTTTTTTCTAAAATATTAGATTGGAACTGTAATGAAATTCTAATACTATAGTGATTATGAAATTTTTAAAAAGCAAAATAACTTTATTTATTTTAACTGTAGCGTTTATTGTCAATATATTGTTTTATTATCAGAGCAATAACTATGCACATGCCGCTAAGACCAGTCTACCGCTAAATCAGCTGCAAGCTTTCTCTGAAGTTTATTTAAAAATTAAGCAAAATTATGTCCAAGATGTATCTGATAAAGAGCTTTTTGATAATGCTATTAAAGGAATGCTTGAAGGTTTAGATCCGCACTCAACATTTTTAAATGAAAAAGATTTTAAGGATTTAAAAATTGGCACAAAAGGTGAATTTGGAGGTCTCGGGATTGAAGTAACAATGGAAGATGGTTTTGTGAAAGTTATAACTCCAATTGATGATACTCCAGCCTTTAGAGCAGGAATAAAATCTGGTGACTTAATCATAGAAATTGATGGCAGTTCTGTGCAAGGTCTTTCTCTCAACCAAGCAGTTGATTTAATGAGAGGAAAAGTAGGCGAACCAATTCTACTTTCAATAGCAAGAGAAGGTGAAAGTGGTCCTATAGAAGTAAAAATAATAAGAGCTAAAATAAAAGTTAAAAGCGTTAAGTATGAAATTATTGATAAAAACTTTGCTTATATAAGAATTTCAAGCTTTCAGAATAAAACAGGTAAAAGTTTGCATGATGCAATTACAAAATTAAAATCAAAAACAAAAGGAAACATAAAAGGCTATGTTATTGATATGAGAAATAATCCTGGAGGGGTTTTAGGAGCAGCAGTAGACGTTAGTGATGCATTCATAAAAGGCGACAAAAAAATTGTATATACTAAAGGTAAAGCTTCAGATGCAATGTACGAATTTAAATCAAATAATACCGACTTGACTGAAGGAAAACCTATCGTAGTTTTAATAAATGGAGGATCAGCTTCAGCATCAGAAATTGTCGCTGGCGCATTGCAAGATCATAAAAGAGCTATAATTATGGGGACACAGTCTTTTGGCAAAGGTTCTGTGCAAACAATATTGCCTATAACTTCAAAAACTGCTGTTAAAATTACTACAGCAAGATATTACACTCCAAAAGGTAGATCCATTCAAGCAAAAGGTATTACGCCAGATATAATTGTTGAAGATTTAGAGTTAAGTTCTCTAAATAAAAATAAAACTCTCAAAGAATCAGATCTGCAAGGTCATTTAAAAAATACTGATAAAAAGGATAAATCAAAAAAAGAAAGCTCTATTAATAATAAACTTGAAAATGACTATCAATTATCTGAGGCTATAAATCTACTCAAGGGATTAAATATAATCTCATTAAGTAAAAATTAAGTAAAATCAATAACTAATAGCAAATAAAAATAAGT
>Ga0181568_10004631_pt1 | contig 12217 bp, 12 predicted proteins | sample 101ome_20_FD_133758 | JGI IMG/M metagenome (GOLD analysis project Ga0181568, IMG submission 133758) | Coastal salt marsh microbial communities from the Groves Creek Marsh, Skidaway Island, Georgia - 101404AT metaG (megahit assembly) | ecosystem: Environmental > Aquatic > Marine > Intertidal... | reverse complement strand
GTAGGCTCCTCCTTGAATTACCCCTCCCCCTTTTTCCTATTTCGGTTAATCGTTCCTAAAAAGCTCCACCAACCTTTTGCTTAGTGCACCAATTACATGAGCGTGTTCGCCTGTTCTGTCTCCTGGTCCAAACATATTAGTACAAATAGCTGTGCGCCAACGTGTGCCACGTTTTTCATTGCTAGCTCTACACTGATACATTCCCACTAGTTTGGGCAGTGCAGTTGTCATATACCCATCGTAAGGTTTGCCATCCATTAGTTGCTGTTCCATAAACGGCTGCGGACCATGTTCAGGATAGCTACATGTACTGCCTTGTAACAATACACGCTGTACACCCATTTCAGCACAAGCCTTAAACAAATTATTTTGTATATCTAAGTTGCGCATTAGTAGTTCAAAACTACGGTCTAGATCTTCTTGTAAGCCGCCAACTGTTGCAGCATTAATAACAACATGTGTAGGTTTAATGTCAGCAACCATATGTGTCCATGTACTCAAGTAATGCGAGTAATCTGTTGTACTAGTATTACCGCCACGAGCATTTGGATACAACTCCATGTAATGCTTGCCTACTAGTCCACGATTGCCTGCAATATAATATGTCATTTAGTAATCTCTAAGTAACTTCCGTTGTAATAAGGTTTTAAAAATTCATTTGTGTCTTTATAATAATCTATTTTATCATATGACCAAGGCTCAGGATTAAGTAACAATCTACCACCGGGATTTAAAAACTTTTTTGCATTTTCAATAAAATATTTCCAATCTTCTGTATTATAAAGTGTAAAAAAAGTATGATGTTTTTGGTCATTGCCTAATACTTGCCATTCGGTTTTTACATCTGTTCCATCATAATGTATTACTTCTTGTGTTTTCCAAAAAACGTTGCTTTTAGTCATTGTAATTACATCATATGTAGTAGGCAAAACAAAAGGTGTTTGTGGTTCTATATGTAATTCAAATGGAGAAATATTAAATTTTTCCCATAGTAAATTAAAACTATCTCTTTTACTTTGGCTATGTACAAAACATTCAGTACAATCAACATTTTTATATCCTAGTTGTTTTAAAGCCCAGGGAATAATACCAAACCAAACTCCAACATCTAATATTTTTGCATCCTTTTCAACACTCGAAAACATATGTTCATGAACATCCCAGTACTCTAACTCTATTGTTGTAATATCTTTAAAATACTTACTTGTTTCAATTTCATATAGATCACTGAAATCCGTTTTTTTAATTATTTCTGAGAACATAATCTATTATTTCCTTACATTTGTTTTCATCGTACTGTAATGTGACATTATTTTTAACCCATGTATTTGTACTAAAATTTTGATCTTCGTAATATTCACATTTAATATCACTAAATTTTTCATTGATCCATTTAGTTTCTTCATTGATACCGTGAACTATTAATTCAAATTTATCGTAATCAATTTTACCTGCATCTCCAGAGACACTGTGCCACATATCATTATATCTTGCAAGATATTGACTAATACATTGCTGTAATATGTTTTTACGTTGTAATCTAATTACAGTGTCGCTGATATTTATGAGTTCGCCAACAGAGTCATCGTCTAATCCATGATACATCATTAATTTAACACACCAACTTTTTATTTTACGTAAACAATTTATTCTATGTTCTGTCTTTTTCAAAAAATCTTCTAAACTTGGATATTGATTAATGTTTATTGGTTGTAAGTTGTCATCGTAATCTTTAATAAAATGGTTTTCTGGAAATTCGGGACGATTATGCCATGCGGTTCTCCAGTCATTATGCTTTATAGCATATAATATATCTTCATTTAATATATCTTTATTAATAATTCCGTTTTCATTTCTAGGTAATATCAAATCTTCTATGTTTAAACATTCGTACAAAGGATTTTCAAATTCACTACATTTAACATGACTGCCAGATCTAGTTGTACTAATTAATATTACTCGCATCTATTATCTCCACTACAGGCATAGCAAATACAAGCTGCCCGCCATTTTGTATCCATTGATCTAATTTATCAATGAACAAATCTTTAAATCCAAAATTTGGAACAAACAACACATCTGCTTTTTCTAATACCAAATGTTCTTCTATTATAGGTATATTTGTTCCAACAGTGTATCTTCCTATTTTATCAGGATGTATTTCGGCTGCTCCTTCAAACAAATCGTGTAGTTGCCAAATTTGTAACATAGTATTGCCTTTAGTACTAGCACCAAACACATAGCATTTGAGTCCTTGACTATGCTTGTCTTTAATCACACTACGTAATAATTTACCGTTACGATCTACAGTTTGTACAAAGTTTTTTAACTGTTCTTTAGTATGTTCTAAATAATTTAAACTACCTGTAGTATAACGACTTGCAAACAATTGATAACTGCCGCCCTGAATATCGTTTTGCTTAACTTCATCTATTTGTAAACCATTTTGCTCAAACAACTTAACAAGACTTTTATAACTGTAATATTCTAAGTGTTCATGGCAAACATTTCCTAAATCATTTTTCTCTAACATAGGTTTAAGAGTCATTAACTGTGCAATGAATAGACCATCGTCTGTTAATACATCAGCTACTCCACGAATAAAATCGTTAGGGTCATCCATGTCGTAAAACATACCTATTGCAGTAACTACTTTACATTTATGATGTAACTTTTTACTATCCCACATTATCGGTAAAACAACATCGGCATTTTTGCATAACTTATGCCATAAGTTACTAGCAGGCTCACACCCTATACGAACTCTGTCTGTCAGAACACCGCTTAATAATGTGCCATCATTCGCACCTATATCCAAGACACAGTCGCCCGCTTTAGTATGACTATTAGCATATTCTGCAATGTCTAATAGGTTTTGTTTTAGTTTAGGATTTAGTGCACTTTCATACCAATAGTGATCACCATACAATATTTGAGGATCTACCGTATGTCGCATTTGTACTAAATCACATTCTTTGCACTGATCTAGTATCATCGGCGCACTACCTTTGGTTTTATTTGGTTTATCTGGAAAATCATTTATATGTATGTTACCAAAGTCTGCAACTTGGTTTACAGAACCCTTACATACTCTACATTTATATGCTTCGTTTACTATCATGATTTAGTTATTATAATACATTTCGTAATCTTTTGCAAATACATTTTTAATAATATGAGAATAATCTTTTAAAAGATTTTGTATTTGCAATTTGTTTTCACTAAAATTTTTAGGCTTTTTTATATTTTTCATATGCTCTACTACAAGATCAATATGAGAATGATTTGTATTAGCTAAGTTATCTAAATCAATTTTATAAGTTATATTATAGTCTTGTAAAAAACTGTACTGCGATCTAAAATGAGGATCTGCAGAAATATTGTTTGTTTCTAAACAAGAAATACAATGTTCAAAACTGAATTTTTGATTTTCCATCGCACGCCAAATTTGTCCCATAATTCTTTTATCAGGATTGCGTATAAACGCCCAACCTGTGTAATTATCATTTGTTAATACTTCTAGTTTATAACCAAATTTTTCCGCAGCATACATAAATTCAGTGTTACCACATCTCCAAATTGGTACAAAAAATAATTGTTGTTGGTGATTAACCCATACAGTGTTTTCCCATATGTCCATATTAACAACTCTTTTTATTACTTCTGCAGGCTCCATTTTAATTAAAAATCTCCATATATGTTTTGTTTAATTTTGTTTTCTCAGAATAGTATGTGTTATAGTTATGATCTAATATTTCTTTCATTTCATCTGAATAATTATCTTTTAAATTTACATTGCTAACAATGTTTCGCATTTGCTCTACTATTGCATTAACCCTGTCGAGCAAGTTTTCTTTTTGATCATAACTTTCGTCCCAGAACTTATCAAACGTTTTATATCCGTTATTCCGAAGTTCTGCTAAACTGTTTTTGTCACCAACGATTATAAAAGGCTTTTTATTTACTATTGCTCGAGCTGTTTTTTCTGTCAGGAAAACTTTATTATTACTACAATTAAATTCACTTACAATTTCAACAAAACACTTATTTGCTGCAGATCGTATTGACGATAATTCAGGTACATCTTGTTCGTTAGTTTCGATATTATAATCATTTCCTAATACAACAGCATTTTTAAAATTAGTAAATTCTAAATCAATTTCGTGTAATGGTAAGTAATTTAACAATTGAGAATGATATTGTTTATCACATTGTGATTCGTATCCCCATTTGAGAGCAGTAAGTATACAATTATCTAATAGATTAAATTTATTAGCCTGATGTAATGCTAGTAGTCTATGTGGCCTGAGTCTTCTATTTAACCATAAAAAATGTTTATTAAATCCAGAAAATTCTTTAAAAGAAACTTTTGTCATAATGTTTATATAACGCATGAACGGTTCGTTATATTGTATAATAGGCCAATCTACATACTGAAAAACATCTTCTGTACTAGGTGCACACACAAATCTACTGTTTTTTAACAAATTGTAGTCTTTAAGACTATGGTATATTGTTTTATATAAATTTAAACTTTTTAAAACACCTTCGTTATTAGGATAATTTTTCATTTCAGCATGATTAAGAGTGCACCACCAATCCTGTAGTAAAAAAATTAATCGTATTTGTCCGCTTTTTATTTTGTCATGATATTCTAAAATACTATTTGGATAATTTTGAAAAAATCTATACTGATCGAATGGAATTCCATCATATTCATCTAAATGGTATGGATGCTCTACTATTAAATATTTTTCTACAGTACTACTGTCTATCACTTTGAACAATTCTTCAATCTCAAATCCAGAACTAGGTCTTCCTATGGTATCACCCCAATATGCATGACTTAGTTTGTGTAATTTTGGATGTGGTCTAATTATCTTTTGTTGCATTGTATTATTTATAGAGCTATTTTTAGGTTTGAAATTTATTATATAAATAATTACATGACAAAAATGAAAAACGTTTATCTAAGTCAGATGAGCTTAGAACTTCCTGGCAGTAAGTATTATTATTTTCCGTATAGTGTAGGTGTGGTTTGGTGTTACGCTAGCACTGATGCTATGATCAATAAAAATTATGACCTCAAAGAGTTACTGTTCATTAAAGAACCAATAGAAAATATTGTCAACAGAATGGAAAATCCTGCTGTACTAGGACTCAGTAGTTATATTTGGAATACAAATTATAATCAGGCTCTAGCACAAGCTGTTAAGCAACGTTGGCCTGAATGTAAAATAATTGTAGGCGGTGCAAATGCACCCGACAGTGACATATTGTATTTTGAAGATAAACCTTACATCGATTATCTAATACATCAAGAAGGTGAAGTGAGTTTTACAGGATTACTTAAAAGTTTCTTGGGAGAAGTAAAAGAAGATGACGTGCCAGGAATTAGTATTAATCGAAATGGACGCAGAATCACTACAGGTAAAAGTGTAAGAGTAAATGATCTTAGTAACGTACCTAGTCCATACCTTAGCGGATTGTTTGATGATATTGTCAAAAAATATCATAATCGTGAAGATATGATTTTGAATGGTATTATCGAAACAAACCGTGGATGTCCATTTAAATGTACATTTTGTGATTGGGGCGGAACTACATTCAGTAAAGTTAAGAAGTTTGATATCTCACGTATTGAAGCAGAAGTTAAATGGTTTGCAGAGAACAAGATTGAATACATAAACAATACTGACGCAAACTTTGGTATATTCAAAGAACGTGATATGGCTATTACCGATATGCTTATTGCTACTAAAGAAAAGTATGGCTATCCTGAGATTTTTGATACAAACTGGAATAAAAATAATAACCAAGTTACTGTTGAGATGGCAAGTAAATTACTTAATGCAGGTATGATGCGTCGATTCACAGCCAGCTTACAGAGTATGAATCCAGATGTATTAGAGGCCATCAAGCGCACAAATCTTAACGGTAAACAGCTTGATAACATTGTCGAAGACGCACGTAAAATTGGTATAAATGTTAATACTGAAATGATTGTAGGACTACCTGAGGAGACATATGAAAGTTGGAAAGACGGTATATGTAAACTTCTTAAAGACGATTTCATCGTAGAAAGTTATCCACTTGCACTTCTACAAAACAGCGAAATGAATGCTCCTGAATACAGAGAAAAATATGGGATCATAACTAAAAAAGTAAAAAGCTATTTTAGTAATTATGTAGATGAATGGCAAGAAATGGTTGTTGGCACACGCACAATGCCTGAACACATGATGAGTAGAGTTTGGTTGTGGACATGGCTAACTAACAAATTAGAAGCAAATGGATTTACACATTTGTTAAGTCGATATCTAGAAAAATATCACAATATAGAACAAAAAGATTTTTATGAGGCTATGCTTGAAACATTCTTAAACAATGAAGATAGTGTATACTATCCTCATTTACAGAAATGGGGGAAACATGCCGCCGATTTAGAATTTCAATATTTCATAGCGGGATTTGTATACGGCGAAGTTTTAGTAGATATAGGACAGTATCGTCGTGCAAAATTCTTTAAAGAAGTATATGAAGTTGCAAATAATCTATTAGATAAGTTTGACCCAATGTTAAGTCAAGTAGTTGATCTTCAAGAAAAAATACAAAGACAGTTAGATGAAGGAAAATATGCTATTAGATGCGATGCTAATTTATACGAATACATTGTAGAAAATACAAATCTAGAATACAAAGAAACAAATTATGTCATAACAAATAAAAAAATAGAAAAACGTTTCGAAGGTAACTGGGTTGCGTTCATGAACTTTGCTAGAAAAAATCGTGGATGGAATAATAAAATAGAACAGTATATAAAATGACAGACGATTATGACAAAGAACGATTAGATTTTTTAGACAAAAATTTAAAACCATTTGTTACTAATAAAAAAGTGTTTGATTTTTGTTGCGGTACAGGAATGAATGGACTTTATGCTCTAGAACACGGAGCAGAACATGTAATTTTTACAGATGCTAGACCACAAACATTCGAAGATTGGGTTAAGGAAAAAGAAATAGTTCTACCAGATGAGACATATAAATGTCAATTTTTTGATGCAGACCGTATATACCATCATAAAAATGAAATAGTAACTGAAAAAATAGATATAATAATATATCACGGACATTTTTATCATGCACGTAACCATATAGAAATTATAGACTTTTTTACAAATTCATCTGCTGACCGTATTCTATTTGAAACAAAAGGGAGAAATAATAATGGTTTGTCTATGGATTGGTATGAAGAAGATACAGATAGATATTTAAATGCATATCATCCTACTCGAACACATGAATTATGTGGTATGCCTAATAGAAATTTGTGCAAGGAAATGTTTGAGTCTAGAGGATGGAAATTAACTGACGAAACAATTGCTAATTGGGTTGGTGAAACTTTTAAATTTAGACAATCTTGGGTCAGATAATCCAGTTATAATTTTCAGAATCTATTAGACATGCTGTAGCATTTAGCAAATCTGTATTAAATATAATTTCACTCAAAACGATTTCATCACTGTTGTCAACAAACCAATACCAATCTTCCATTGAACCATTTTCATTCAACCCTATAACAATCCTTCCAGGTTTGTGTTTCCAACTTTTATAATCAATATTGTATTCGTCTAACAAATCTTTTTTAGTTTCTGCTTTATTATAAAATTCTTCAATATAACTATTATCTAGATTTATCCTATATTCATCTGAACTGTTTCCATCTTTATACGGAATACAAAAACTCATCCAAGGACTTATTTTAGTTTTGGGCATAACTTGTTCTGTTTTGATTAAGTCATAATGCTCATCGTTTAGTATCATATTTAAGTCTTTACCTAGTGTTGCATATGCCAAAAATAAACAATGTTCATCTTTAAACCAGGTAACATTTCCTTTTTGGTCATTTTCGTCAATTTCTGCCTGTGCCCACACGGTATCTGGCCAGGGCCATCTTAAAACACTTTTAAAATAATTTGCTTTATAATTTTGTGGTGTTCGCATTGCAGATTCCAAAGTATGAATACTATGATTTACTAAATTTAGTAATTTTACTACTTCAGGATCACTAGATATATTTGTATTTTCAACAAAGTCATCATGCAGGACATTCAAAAAATCTTGTGTATAATTATTTTTATTATCCCATCCTTTTAATAAATCTATATTATAATCATTAACAAGTTTATAACACTTCTCATATAAATCATTTTGATAATATTCTAAACTCTTAATAATAGTTGGATTTTCACTTCTGACTGTAAACTGTTCATTAGACTCAAAAAATTTAACCCACATATTAATCCATTTTTGTGTAGCAGATTGGTCCATAAACAGATTGTAAGTTAATTTTCTTTTCTCTTCTTTATTGTTTTTATATACCAATGATATTGTATTCATATGATCTCCAACAAAACTAAATATTATTTAGTAAGAAATAAATACATATATAATTATAAGGACATATTATGAATAAAATCGGTTTTATCGGCTGCGGAAAACTAGGCATGCCGTGTGCAGAAGCAATAGCATTAAAAAAGTATAATGTCGGCGGATATGATGTTATAAAAAGAAATAGTACGCTAGTTACAATGTTTCCAACAATTGAAAGTCTGGTTAAAGATAGAGATATTGTGTTCGTTGCAGTGCCTACGCCGCACGATCCGGCATATGATGGCGATAAACCTACTAGTCATTTAAAACCAAAAGACTTTTCGTATGACATCGTTGAAGATGTTCTTAAAGAAGCAAACAAACATATGCATCCGCATCAATTGTTAGTGTTAATTAGTACGGTTCTTCCAGGTACAGTTCGTCGTCAGCTCGAACCTCTTGTAACTAAACCTAGATTCATTTATAATCCTTATTTAATTGCTATGGGCAGCGTAGCTTGGGATATGGTAAATCCCGAGATGGTTATGATTGGTACCGAAGATGGCACTGAAAACGGTGATGCTAAAGAACTTGTAGACTTTTATAAAACTATTATGGAAAATGATCCACGTTACGTAATAGGCACGTGGGATGAATGTGAAGCAATTAAAGTTTTCTACAATACATTTATTAGTACTAAAATTGGTTTAGTAAATATGATTCAAGATGTAGCTGAAAAACAAGGAAATATAAACGTTGATGTAGTAACTAACGCACTTGCTGAAAGTACTAAACGAATTATGGGTCCACAATTTATGAAAGCTGGTATGGGAGATGGTGGAGCATGTCATCCACGTGATAATATTGCACTTCGTCATATGGCTCAAGAATTAAATTTGGGATATGACTTGTTTGATGCTATTATGAATGCTAGAGAAGTTCAAGCAAAAAATATGGCAAAAACAGTAGTACACTTTAGTAAGTTATATGATTTACCTATTGTAGTGCACGGTAAAAGTTTTAAACCTGGGGTTCCATATGTTGAAGGTAGTCCTAGTAAACTAGTAGCACATTTTATAAAAGAGTCTGGGTCGCAAGTAAATTATGTCGATCCACAAACAGATGATTACTATAAACCTACTGGCCCTTGTGTATTTTTATTAGCGCATAGTTCTAGTACAACTTATAGTTATACAGGTCAACAACATCACGACGAATTATATTGTGATATTCCGGCAGGAAGTGTAGTTATCGATCCGTGGAGAAAATTTGAAAAAGAGGATGTAACAGTAATACATTATGGAAACACAAGAACAGCACGCCCTAATAATAATTGATTTGTGGGACAGGTATTGGCCAGGTTATACACGATTTCAAAATATTATAGAACAAACAGAAAATCGTATTAATAAATTGTTGCCTGGTTTTAAACATCCTGTGATATTAAGTTCGTATAATACGTACAAAAATGAGTTAGGTAAGTATGTTAAACAAGACATATCTGAACCATGGACACGACCTAGTATATCAGTCGAAAACTGTGTGTTAAATCACAAATATCCTAATTTAATTAGTTGGAACTTTGACGAAGTTAACGACTTTTTAAAAAAACAAAATATTACTACACTAATATATGCAGGTGCAAGTCTTCCTGGTTGTATCGAAAATAGAGAATTAGGATTACTTAATATGTCTAAAGAGTACAAGTGTAAAATTTTAATAGACTGTGTTATAGATTTTACTAGCAACGGATACAACGATTATGAAATCATACACGATGCATACAGACATGCAATTAAAAAAAATTATGAATTGATTACTAGTGATACCTTGCATTTATCATAATACAAATATCGACTCTATAATAGATGGAACAGTAGTAGGTTCTACTGTCAGTATATACCAATGGTTTTGTAAACAAAAAACTTCCAAAGACGGTAAATTTTTGTATGTATTAAGTTCGGAGTTATTAGAAAATTGGAATCCTGCATTTGAGTGGTTAGGCAAAATAAAACTTTCCGACAATGTACAAAAGGCAGTGAAAAATAAACGTGCAGTTATACTAATAGATATAACTCTAGAAAGTTTAAGTATAGAAGAATTTAAACCTATGTGGGAAAAATTCCAAAAACTTAATAATTTCGACTATACTGATCAAAGCAATATCATATATTTAACAAGCAATATTAATTTTCCAAATTTGGAAGGATGTACTGTTATTAAAGATCATTTTGTGCTAGCTGCAGCAAAAAATATTTGGTTTACCGGATACCATAAACAACGTAATGAATTTACTTGCATGATAGATCATAAAATTAAAACAATTGCAAACAACCGTATTAAAGAAAACTGGACACACAAATTTGTTTGTTTACAACAGCGACCTAGAAAATTTAGAAAAGAACTATATAAAAAGTTAAGAAAAGATTTTGACAAAAATGAGAGTATTTGTACATTAAGGAAAGACGATGAAATCGGTTTTGTTGAAGTTAGTCCGTACGATAGCTTTTTAGAAAATGAACACATTGAATGGCATCAAATCAATGAAGATCATTTTTCATATACAAAGTATTCAGTAGTAAGCGAACGAAATTATTACAATAATGAATGTGCACCATTTACAACAGAAAAAGTTCTTAAGAATCTTATATTGCCCCAACCGTTTGTTTTGTGTAGTTATAAAAATCATATAAAAGAACTTAAAAAGTTAGGATTTAAAATATACGATGATTTAATCGATCATTCTTACGATAGTTATGATGATGACAAAAGAATGGATGCAGTAATAAATGAATTAAAAAGAGTGTTAAACATAACACCTGATCTATACACAGAGCAAGCTAAATTTAACTGTGATATAATTAAGAATAATCAGATTTTTGAAGATGTATTCAAGTATATTTCCAAAATTCTTGATATTCAGGAATAATATCTAATATATTACTATTTCTTACTTTATCCAATGCATTAGTATGTTTTATAAATGTTTCCCATTGCTCAGGATCACCGGGTGTGTTCATGACATGATTCATTAGTCCTAATATGTTAGCTTTTTCCCAGTCTGGTGCATCACATTTATCTATTACACGGATTGCAGCATCATAACCTTTTTGTTTTATACTATCAGGCAAATGAATAGCGTCCATTTCTGAAGGTTGTGTGACTTGAATTAAAAATGGTAGTTTAATACCTATTTCTATTGTTTGTGTATATTCGAATAAATTTGCTAAATCTAGCCAAGTTAAATTACTCATAGTACTGTGTACTTGTAACACCCACCGGTCAGATTCAACAGTTTTTCGCCATTCGATAACTTTTTGCAAATTTCTTTGCCATTTACTCCACTTACCCGGCCACCTTACATATTCGTTTACTCTACCTACACCGTCACAACTCATGTTAATATTAACCTTTTTAAAATGTTTCCAAAGATCATAAACTTTATCTTGTACTGCTAACATGTTAGTATTAAACTGTAAACTAATGTTTTCTGCTCGTCCACTATCAACAATACGTTGTAAAATCTCATAATACTTAGGAACAAATAAAGGCTCGCCGCCTAACATGTTAATATGTTTTAGTGTAGGAATAATTTCTTCAAAAACTTTATCAAAGTTAGGATGATTATACCATTCAAAATTTATATCACTGACATCTGTTTTCCAATAATTTATGTCTGGATTCTTAACAATGTCTTCAGCCCACATGCTGCTACTCCATGGGTTGCACATTCTACATTGTATATTACATTTATTTCCTAATGTTAACTCCAAATATTCGATATTGATAGAAGTTTTAAACTTGTCTTCTTCAGTAGCATCAAACCATTTATTCCAATTTTG
>Ga0181568_10004630_pt1 | contig 12221 bp, 9 predicted proteins | sample 101ome_20_FD_133758 | JGI IMG/M metagenome (GOLD analysis project Ga0181568, IMG submission 133758) | Coastal salt marsh microbial communities from the Groves Creek Marsh, Skidaway Island, Georgia - 101404AT metaG (megahit assembly) | ecosystem: Environmental > Aquatic > Marine > Intertidal zone... | reverse complement strand
TCAGGGGTTATGGGCAATAAATTGACCATCGCCTTCCCTTGCGCTTGCGGCGCAGATAATGGCAACCGATAGCATTTCAACTGATATACTAGCCCTGTTGAGGTAAAGAATAAAATGGGGGTATGGGTATTAGCAACAAAGACACGAGTGACGAAATCCTCATCCCGTGTTTTCATGCCTGAACGGCCCTTCCCGCCGCGGCGTTGGGCGCGATAATCAGACAACGGCACACGTTTAATGTAACCCCGATGGCTAACAGTCACGACCATATCCTCAACCGGGATTAAATCTTCATCATCTTGATCACCCAACTGATCTGAGATTTCTGTCCGGCGGGGATTTTCCATCGTGGCTTTAGTTGCGCTTAGCTCTTCTAGCATGATACGCACTAGATGCTCTCGGCTGGACAGGATAGACAGGTATTCTTTAATCTTTTCAGCAAGTTCACCTGTTTCTTCAGCAAGCTTATCACGTTCCATACCCGTCAAGCGCTGAAGCCGCAATTCAAGGATCGCACGTGCCTGTGTTTCCGATAGACGGTATTTTCCATCAGTCACCGCATGGCCAGGATCATCAATCAGATTGATAAAGGCTTCAACTTCAGCCGCTGGCCAATCACGGTTTGTCAATTCATGGCGAGCGCTTTCAGCATCAGGAGCGCGGCGGATTAAGGCAATGACCTCATCAATGCTGGCGAGGGCAACCATCAATCCTGCTAAAATATGAGCGCGATCGCGAGCCTTTGTCAGCAAATGCCGGGTTCTGCGTGTGATGACGGTTTCGCGGAATTGACAAAACGCTTCAATAACTTGCTTTAGCCCCATTTGCTTTGGCGTGCCTTGATCCAGCACCAGCAAATTAACAGCAAAACTAGTTTGCATTCTGGTGTGGCGGAACAGCTGATTGAGCACCACATCCCCTTGTGCGTCACGCTTCATATCAATGACTACGCGCATCCCTTTACGGTCGGATTCGTCACGAATATCACTGATGCCTTCAACGATTTTATCACGCACCAACTCACCAATACGTTCTAGCAATTGTGCTTTATTAACCTGATAAGGCAGTTCGTGAATAACAATGCGGTCGCGGTTACCAGCTGTTTCAATTTCTGTTTTTGAACGAATGGGGATAGACCCTTTACCCGTTTCAAAAGCACTTCGAATACCACTACGGCCCATAATAATGCCGCCGGTAGGGAAATCAGGCCCGGGAACAATCTCTAATAACTCTTCAAAAGTGATATCTGGATTCTGGATATAGGCCATACAGGCATCAATGACTTCGGACGGATTATGTGGTGGAATATTGGTTGCCATCCCAACCGCGATCCCCCCTGCCCCATTTACCAGAAGATTAGGATATTCCGCTGGCAGAACTGATGGTTCAAGCTGTGTTTCGTCATAATTTGGAATAAAATCTACGGTATCACGGTCTATATCCCGCAAAAGGCTTTCTGCTACTTTTTGAAGACGCGATTCCGTATATCGCATGGCAGCGGCAGGATCGCCATCAACAGACCCAAAATTTCCCTGACCATCAACAAGAGGCACGCGCATAGAAAAATCCTGCGCCATTCTAACCAATGAGTCATAAATTGCAGAATCCCCATGAGGGTGATAATTACCCATCACATCACCGACAATCCTAGCAGATTTACGGTAAGGTTTTGACCAATCATAGCCCCCTTCCATCATGGCATAGAGGATGCGGCGATGGACAGGTTTTAACCCATCACGAACATCAGGAAGTGCCCGTGATACAATCACACTCATCGCATAATCGAGATAGGACTTCTTTAATTCATCGGTGATGGAAATGTTTTCCTCACCGCTCCTAAAAGGAGGTGAAGAAGGTGGATTCTGATCTGACAAGGGTTACCCTCAATACATAGTGAATATGCTAGATATTATAGCACTTAGTTGTCAGAAATACTAGATATTGTGTCAAAAACACAAAATTGAGTTAGGCTCGCTATAATCTTTGGGATCAGGCAAAAGAAGCCCTTAGAACGGGACATCATCATCCAGATCATTGCCCATTGGTGGTGCTACTGAAGCTCTGTCATTACCGCCTACTGCACCACTTGGACTGCTACCTGTCATGCTTGAGTTTTGGTAGTCACTATCGCCGCCACTGTCACCTCTGCCACCAAGCATGGTCAATTCACCGCGATAACGTTGCAAAACAACCTCAGTGGAATATTTTTCAACCCCTGACTGGTCTGTCCATTTTCTTGTCTGAAGCTGACCTTCGATATAAACCATACTGCCTTTGCGCAAATATTGTTCGGCCACGCGCGCTAGGTTTTCGTTAAAAATCACAACACGATGCCATTCTGTGCGCTCACGCGCTTCACCGCTATTACGGTCTTTCCATCGCTCTGATGTGGCAATAGACATATTAACCACCTTGTCGCCACTGTTAAGAGTTGCTATCTGTGGATCATTACCTAGGCGACCAATTAGTATGACCTTGTTGACGCTACCACTCATTTGTTTTTCTCCGGATCAGGTGTTTATTTTTGCAAAAAAGCCATTTGGTTAGCAAATTGGCAAACTCATTTTGGTTAACGATTGAAAAATGCGAAATGCATCCAATGTTGTATAGATTACCTTATTAGTATTTTGCCTTTTTTGAAACCCCAATTTATAGTGATGTCATGCCAGAAACAACAATCCCCTCATCCTCTGCCCAAGCATTGAAAAGCATCAGTGTTAAAGGTGCACGGGAACATAATCTCAAAGATATATCTGTTGATTTGCCGCGGGATCGATTCGTTGTGATCACAGGACTTTCTGGTTCTGGAAAATCCAGTCTTGCATTTGATACAATTTATTCCGAAGGCCAACGCCGTTATGTCGAATCGCTGTCAGCTTATGCGCGGCAATTTCTGGAAATGATGCAAAAACCGGATGTTGACTTAATTGAGGGGTTATCACCCGCTATTTCCATTGAACAGAAAACCACCTCACGCAACCCCCGATCCACCGTAGGAACAGTCACAGAGATTTACGACTATATGCGTTTGCTTTGGGCGCGAGTGGGTATCCCCTACTCACCTGCAACGGGTTTGCCTATCCGAAGCCAGTCTGTTAGCCAGATGGTCGATAGCCTCATGACCTTGCCAGATGGCACACGGCTTTACCTTATGGCTCCTGTGGTGCGTGGGCGCAAAGGTGAATACCGCAAAGAGCTCGCTAGTTATCATGCAAGTGGTTTTCAGCGCGTTAAAATTGATGGTGAAATGTTTGAGATGGACGCTTTGCCCACCTTGGACAAAAAGAAAAAGCATGATATTTCGCTGGTTGTTGACCGTGTGGTGATCCGTCACGAAGACGAAGATTTACTAACTCGGCTGGCGGATTCAACGGAAACAGCATTAAAACACTCTGATGGCTTACTGATTGCCGAAGAAGCTGATGGTGAGGTTGAACATGTGTTTTCTGCCCGGTTTTCATGTCCGGTTAGTGGGTTTTCCATTGATGAGATTGAACCAAGGCTGTTTTCATTTAACAACCCTTATGGGGCGTGTCCGGATTGTGATGGTCTAGGCAAAACAAGCCATTTTGATTCGCAATTGGTGGTTCCTAATACTACGAAAACCCTGTCTGAAGGGGCAATTGCGCCTTGGGCATCAGGCACAGCAAAATACTATCAGCAAACCTTAATGTCTTTAGCGCGGCATTATGGGTTTTCTATTACAGCACCATTTGACCAGCTAGCTGAAGAACATCAGCACGCCATCCTTTATGGATCAGAAAATGTGCCTATTGTTATGGAATATGATGATGGGCTGCGATCTTACCGCAATAAAAAGCCATTTGAGGGGGTTATCCCTAATCTGGAACGCCGGATGCGTGAAACAGATTCAGCATGGATCAGAGAAGAGCTAGGCAAATATCAAGCTGATCATCCGTGTGATAGTTGTGGCGGTAAGCGCCTAAAGCCAGAATCCCTCGCGGTTAAGGTAACAGATAAAGATATCGCTGAGATTTCTACCTTATCCATTGGTGATGCCTTGGATTGGTTCGGGTCAGTGTCTCAAGAATTAAGCGAACAAGAAAACCTTATTGCTAGCCGTATTCTTAAAGAAATCATAGAACGCTTAACCTTTTTATCTAATGTTGGGCTTAGGTACTTATCGCTTGGGCGTGCATCCGGAACATTATCTGGTGGCGAATCTCAGCGTATCCGGTTGGCATCACAAATAGGCTCAGGATTAACAGGCGTGCTTTATGTGCTGGATGAACCGTCTATTGGCTTGCATCAGCGCGACAATGACCGTTTGATCAAAACTCTAAAACGGCTTCGGGATTTGGGAAACACGGTCTTAGTTGTTGAACATGATGAAGAAGCCATTTTGGCCGCAGATCATGTCATTGATATGGGGCCTGGTGCAGGGGTTCATGGTGGCTATGTTGTTGCTGAAGGTGTCCCCGATGATATTTTGGCTAATCCTAAATCACTAACAGGTAAATATCTATCTGGGCTTGAAGAAATTGCTATCCCTTCCCAACGCCGCAAGCGCAACAAAAGCCGAATGATCAGCCTTAAAGGGGCGCGAGGCAATAATCTAAAGAATCTGGATGTTGATTTCCCCCTCGGTATCTTTACCTGTATCACCGGAGTATCGGGTGGCGGTAAATCCACACTGGTTTTAGAAACCTTATGGAAAACCATGGCGCGGCGGCTTCACAATGCGCGTGAAGTGCCGGCCCCGCTTGATCGGATAGAAGGTCTACATCAGGTGGATAAAGTCGTTGATATTGACCAGTCCCCTATTGGCAGAACACCTCGATCGAATCCAGCGACTTATACTGGCGCTTTTACCCCTATTCGGGAATGGTTTGCTGGTCTTCCAGAATCCAGATCACGTGGTTATAACGCTGGACGGTTTAGCTTTAATGTCAAAGGTGGCCGATGCGAGTCTTGCCAAGGAGATGGGTTGATCAAAATCGAAATGCATTTCTTGCCAGATGTTTATGTCACTTGTGAGAGTTGCAAGGGCAAACGATATAACCGCGAAACCTTAGAAATCACATGGCGTGAAAAATCTATTGCAGATGTTTTGGATATGACCATCGATGATGGCTTGGCCTTTTTTAAAGCGGTTCCATCGGTCAGAGATAAACTTGCAACCATGCAACGGGTTGGTCTTGGCTATATTAAAATTGGGCAACAAGCGACCACTTTGTCTGGTGGTGAGGCACAGCGCATAAAACTGTCAAAGGAATTATCGCGCCGGGCGACTGGACGAACGGTTTATATCCTTGATGAACCGACAACAGGTCTTCATTTTGAGGATATCCGCCGCCTGCTTGAAGTGTTGCAGGAATTGGTTGAAGCTGGGAATACCGTGATCGTGATTGAACATAATTTAGATGTGGTGAAAACAGCGGACTGGATTATTGATATTGGGCCCGAAGGTGGTGATGGTGGCGGTGAGATTGTAGCCACAGGCACACCAGAAGATATCATGAAAAATGCGAAATCAATTACTGGTGATTATCTCAAGATTTTAATGGATAGGCAGGCCGAAAGAGGACGCTATAAGCGCGCCATGACAGGATCATGACCACGTCCAAACCCTCAACACCTGTTCATATCATTGGCGGTGGTCTGGCCGGAAGTGAGGCCGCCTGGCAATTAGCCAATCACAATGTTCCTGTGATCTTGCATGAAATGCGCCCTCATAGGCCAACTGAAGTGCATAAAACTGATTATCTGGCCGAACTGGTGTGTTCTAATTCTTTTCGCTCTGACGACCATGAGGCCAATGCCGTTGGGGTTTTGCATCAGGAAATGCGGATGCTCAATTCCCTTATTATGGCAATGGCTGATCAGCATTGTGTTCCTGCAGGCGGCGCATTAGCAGTTGACCGTGATGGGTTTGCCATGGCGGTTGAGAACGCCATCAATAACCATAACATGATCACCTTAGAGCGTGAGGAGATTAAAAGCTTAAACGCTTTTGGTGATGCCCCTGTGATTGTTGCGACTGGGCCGCTAACGGCATCTCTCCTTGCAGCGGCTATTCGAGAAGCAACAGGTGAAGATGATTTAGCCTTTTTTGATGCGATTGCCCCAATTGTTTATCGGGAAAGCATCAACATGGACAAAGCATGGTTTCAGTCCCGATATGATAAGGGTAGCGGCAAGGATTATATCAACTGTCCTCTTGAGAAAGAGGAATACGAAACGTTTATCGCCGCAATGCTGGATGCCGAAAAAATTAGTTTTCATCAATGGGAAGAAAACACCCCTTATTTTAATGGCTGCATGCCTATTGAGGTGATGGCAGAGCGCGGCCACGATACGCCTCGTTTTGGCCCAATGAAACCGGTTGGCCTTACCAATCCCCAAACGGGAAAGCGGCCCTATGCGGTCATACAACTGCGTCAGGATAACGCCCTAGGCACACTTTACAATATTGTCGGATTTCAGACTAAGATGAAATACGCAGATCAGATCAGGGTTTTTCGCATGATACCAGGTCTAGAAGATGCGGAGTTTGCCCGACTTGGCGGATTGCACCGCAATACTTTTATCCGTTCTCCCAAATTGTTGGATAAGCAATTGCGGTTAAAATCACAGCCTAATCTTCGCTTTGCCGGACAAATCACTGGGGTTGAAGGCTATGTGGAATCTGCCGCTATCGGCTTAATGGCAGGGCGTATGATCGCAGCGGATTATCATGGGGAAGATTTCACCCCTCCTCCACCGGAAACTGCTCATGGTGCCTTGCTAGACCATATTACTGGCGGGGCACAAAGTGACAGTTTTCAGCCGATGAATATTAATTTTGGTCTGTTCGCCCTCCCCCCAGAAGATATGATGATACAGATCACGGCGAATGGGAAAAAACGAAAACTCAAAGGAGCTGACCGAAAATCTGTTTTGGCAAGGCGTGCTCTTTCCGCTATGTCAACTTGGTCAGGCCAACCAGAGTTTCACTAAACTCGACGCATCAATACTGTGATCATCATCTGAAGCGCCAGCAAAGGTTTTTCCGCTGGATATTCCAGCCTGATGGGATCAGAAAGAAGCCAGCGCATCAACCGAAACGGCAATGCGCTTTTCGTATCCTGTGGCGGCAAGGGATGATCTGCATGATCAAAACCGATCAGAATATCTGTTGTGATATCCGCATCAGGCTTAGCGTTAAGCGTTTCTGCCAGTAGCCCCCCTATGATCTTATGCCATAGGGTTAAGACCAGATGCTTTTCACCGCCACTGGCAAGATCAGTAATCATTTGATCTAACCCAGCAATCACGGCATTGAGATCTAAATTTCTTTCATTTTGATGAGCAATTAGCCGTTCAGCTAAAGGCACCCCATGGGTTTTTTGATCCTTAATAGCGTCTCGCCACCACGCCAATCTGACTGCGGCGATCATCCCCTCATTCGCATTGGTGGCTCGGCGACCTTCAATCCATAACAGCAAAAGATCAGCAAAGACAAAACGGGTTTTGTGGTTAATAAAACCGGTGACTAAGGCTAAGGCCGGAAACTCATGTCGTAATCCAAGAACACCGTTTTCTGCCATCAGCCCCTTACCTTTTGGTGCCTGAGGTTCTTGAGGCTGGCACAGCCAATAACGCCACTTTACGCCCCTCAGAAAGAAGCAGATTCCATGTTCGACACGCAGCACTAGTTGGCAAAATCTCACCCTTTAGGCCTATATTCATCAGCTTTTGGCGAAAATCATAATATGGATGCGTCATAGTTTCGCCTATCCCGATCACCAGCAAATGAGGGTCTTCGGCAAGATTAGAAAACATATTTAAATCATCGGTGGACAATTCGGTGTTGGTATTAACACTAGTGATAGCATAGCCAAACTGCTCAACCCCTAAAACAGCAATCGCCCCGTTAAAACGAACATGATCAACAACAAATCCCTGCTGGTCATAATCAGTGATTATTGGGGTATCTGTGTGATGTAGCTCAGCCATTCCGTTCATGTTCCGGAAGCATTTCATCATCATCACTAGGCCGAAGATCAAAGCGTGACAATATCGCTGATGCCACATAAATAGATGAATATGTTCCGATAATAACGCCCCAAATCATAGCAAAGGCAAAGCCACTCAACACAGCACCGCCAAAGATATAAATAGCCAACAAAGCAATCAGGGTTGTTATGGATGTCATCAAGGTTCGTGACAAAGTTTGGCTTAATGAAAAATTGATAATGTCCGTGTTGGACCATGATTTATATTTTCTCAAATTGTCACGAATACGATCGAAAATAACCACCGTATCGTTAATGGAATATCCAGCAATGGTCAGCAAAGCCGCAACTGTGGCCAGATTAAACTCAATCCCTGTCAGGGCAAATAAACCAACTGTTGTAATCACATCATGAGCTAAAGCAAGAATAGCGGATATGGCAAATGGCCATTCAAAGCGAAACCAAATATAAACCATGATAGACCCTAATGCGGCAATAATCGCATAAAGAGCCTTTTGTTGTAATTCCGAGCCAACCACCGCGCCAACATATTCTGTGCGCCTAACTTCATAGGCATCGCTTATCGTCTGTTGAACCTGTTTGATCGCTTCTTTATTTATGTCAGTGATGCCATTTTGGTTTTCGTCATCTTGGGATTGGATACGGATTAAAACTTCACGTTCGCTGCCAAACTCTTGCAAGCTAATATCACCAAGGTTCAAATCCCCCAGTTGCTTTCTCAAGCCCTCAATATCTGCAGGACCAGACAATGATTTTGCCTCAAGCACAAAACCGCCACGAAAATCAATGCCCGTATTAAGGCCAGTTGTTAGCCATAGCAACACAGAACCTGCAACCAGAATAACTGAAAATAAACCAGTAAGAAATTTCAGTTTAAGAAATTGAATGGTTTTATCTGTTGGAAGTAGACGCAACATAGGCATAATCAGACCTCCATATGAAATAAGCGGCGCGGCTTTATGATATTAATCCACAAAGCCAACAGAATCCGGGTGATGAGAATGGCGGAAAACATGGATGAAATCACGCCAACGGAAATGGTCACGGAAAATCCCTTGATTGGGCCAGATCCAATGAGGAAAAGACAAAGCGCCGCCGCTAATGTTGTCAGGTTAGCATCAATAATTGTTCCAGTGGCTTGATTAAAGCCTGTCTTAAACGCCGTGGCTATTTTGCGCCCCGCGGCTAATTCTTCTTTTATGCGCTCAAAGATAATGATATTGGCATCCACTGCCATACCAATAGTCAAAACAATTCCGGCAATACCTGGCAGGGTCAAAGTTGCCCCAAGGATAGATAATTGACCAAACAGTAATAGCATATTAGCAATAATCGCAACCACCGCAATAACGCCAATCACGCCATAATTGATAATCATAAAGATAGCGACCCCTATCAATCCTATGATAGCCGCAATCTCGCCCGCTTTGATCGAATCGCTGCCAAGGCCGGGGCCAATGGATCGCTCTTCAACGACTTCAAGTGGTGCCGGCAACGCCCCTGATCGCAACAATAATGATAAGTCATTGGTTTCTTCAACGGTAAAGTCACCTGATATTTGACCGTTAGCGAAAATTTGAGCACGGATAACCGGCGCAGATATCACCTCATCATCTAAAACAATAGCAAATTGGCGGTTTATATTCTGACCAGTAACTCTACCAAAACGCTCAGCCCCAGAAGCATTTAACGTGAATGACACAACAGGTTCATTGGTGTTTCCATCAAACCCTGGCCGAGCATCTTCAAGCATTTCACCACTAACCATGACCCGTTTGTTCAACAAATAAAACACTTCGGGATCATCGCGGGATGGTAACAATTCTGTTCCCGGTGGTACGCGACCAGATGCCCTTACATCAACCGCAGAAGCTGAGATATCAACCAATTGAAATCCTAATTTAGCCGTACGCCCAAGCAACAATTTGACTTGATCAGGATCATCAATCCCAGGCAATTGAAGTAAAATACGATTGTTTCCTTGGCGTTGGATAATCGGCTCTTTAGTCCCAGTTTCATCAACTCTGGCTCGGACAATTTCAATAGCCTGACCCACAGTTAAGGTAGTGAGTCTTTCTCGCCCAGCGTCATCAAAACCAATCACAAAACGATTATCTGTTGGCGTGATCACCATATCAGCAGAGATTAGCCCGTTGAGAATTTCTCTGGCCTCAACAAAATGGATCGACTCGCGCAATTCAAAACGGACTTGATTAGCATCCGACGCAAGATCGCTTATTCCAATGCGCTTATCACGCATTTCCATGCGAATGGTTTCTGCCAGACTGGAAACGCGTTCCTCAATGACAGCGTCCATATCAACTTCGAGTAAGAGATAAGACCCCCCCTGAAGATCAAGCCCCAGGTTAATGCCAAAATTGCTATCACTCTGACGCGGCAACAAATTGCCAATGGCAAGGAACCCAAGGGTAGCCACCATCAAAATGCTAAGGCCATAATGCCATGAAGGAATGCGTATCATAGAAATTATCCGATCAGAGGCTAATTTATTTTTTCGCCTTAGCGGATTGCGATTGCTGAGCCTGTTGTTGTGGGCTGCGAGATTTGATTTGACCGTCTTTATCACGGCATTCGGTAATAAAATGACGCAGAACAGCTACGGTAACATCTTTGGCAATTTCCACATCAACGGTTTCATTGCCATCGACAGATTTAACAACCTTGCCTTTAATGCCGCCAGAGGTGATGACGATATCACCCTTTTTCAGGCTGTTGACCAAAGCCTGATGCTCTTTCGCACGTTTTTGCTGTGGTCTAATTAATAAAAAATAGAAAACAACAAAAATAAGCAGGAATGGCAATAAGGCGCCAAAAATTCCACCTGCAGCGGCGGCATCCTGCGCATAAGCTGGGGAAATGATCATGAATAAAGCTCCACTTTATGAATAGCTGAATGTGGCCAACAACATACAATGCCGAAGGTAAGAAAACAAACGCAAATCCATGTTTTTTTTGTCGCTTATCAAAAGGAATAAGCATTGACCAGAATGCTAGCAAAGCGATAGATATATGATCATGTCATCGGAACAAAATAATATCCTTAAAGAAGTTCGCCGCATTGCCGATGCGCTTGAACGGTTATCGGCAGCTTCTGATGCGCCAACAATAGACCGTGACCACCAAGCCTTTGTTTGGAACACCAACCCCGACCGTTTTCAAGCTGTCCCCCATGTCAATCATATCCCGTTGCATTTGCTAAAGGGAATTGATTATCAAACTGACGCGCTATATGCCAATACCAGCCGATTTGCCCAAGGCTTGCCAGCCAATAACGCCTTATTATGGGGTGCACGTGGCACTGGCAAATCATCATTGGTGAAAGCTGTTCATGCTGATATTGCGGCATCCTCATTTTTGACGTTGGTAGAAATTCACCGTGAAGACCTAGAGAGTTTGCCTAGGCTGTTGTCTTGTCTGTCAACACAAAGCGACCGCCGCTTTATTGTATTTTGTGATGATCTTGCCTTTGAGGGCGCTGAGACCTCATATAAATCGCTCAAGGCCGTTCTTGAAGGCGGCATTGAGGGTAAACCCAATGGGGTGATTTTCTATGCGACTTCAAATCGTCGCCACCTCATGTCGAGGGATATGATTGATAATGAACGCTCAACCGCTATAAACCCTTCTGAAGCTGTTGAAGAAAAAGTCTCACTATCAGATCGCTTTGGATTATGGCTTGGTTTTCATAGCATTGATCAAGAAACCTATCTTGCGATGATTTGTGCATACGCTGATGCGATAGGTCTTGCGGTTTCTAGCGATGCCCGGTCTGCCCTTCAACGTGATGCTTTGGAATGGTCAGTCACAAGAGGAAGCCGTTCAGGCAGGGTTGCGTGGCAATTTATCATTGATCAGGCTGGGGCGTCTGGCGTTAAGGTTCATCTCACTTAATATGAAACCCTAATGCCTCAATCATGAGGTTAAATAAGGGATCGGATCAACAGGCTTTCTTGATTGCCGTATCTGAAAGTGCAGTTGCGGACGAGTCACTTTTCCTGATTGTCCCATCAATCCGATAACTCCGCCACGAGAAATCGCCTGACCTTCCTGAACCTGAATATCACCAAGATGAGCATAAGCGGTAATCCAACCGTTATCATGTTTAATGAGGATCATATTACCGAATGATTTCAGATCTCGACCAACAAAAGCCACAGTGCCGTCATAAGCGGCATAGATGGGATCACCTAAATTGCCGGAGATATTAATACCGTCATTTTG
>Ga0181568_10004620_pt1 | contig 12237 bp, 11 predicted proteins | sample 101ome_20_FD_133758 | JGI IMG/M metagenome (GOLD analysis project Ga0181568, IMG submission 133758) | Coastal salt marsh microbial communities from the Groves Creek Marsh, Skidaway Island, Georgia - 101404AT metaG (megahit assembly) | ecosystem: Environmental > Aquatic > Marine > Intertidal... | reverse complement strand
GCTATTCCTAATAAGGATATAGCGATTAAGAATGGTATTGATGCTATACCTAAAGCGGCAGCCACTGCGAATGCTCCTAATGCGAGTGAACCCATAAATGTGGATGCCATAGCGGTTAATCCTACTGATAACGATGTAAAGTTAGGTGCTAATTGTTGTAATGGTGTTAATCCCATAAATAATAAGAATGGAATTGATAATATAGATGGTATTGCTGCTATAGCAAATGCACCAACGGCAAGTGAACCCATAAATGTGGATGCCATACTATTAAGACCTGTTGCTAATCCACTAAAGTTTTCTTCTAATGCTTTTAGTTTAACTTTACCCATAAATAATAAGAATGGGATTGCTGGAAGTGCTATAATGAAAGCAGGTCCTGCTAATGCAACTGCACCAATACCTGCGAACACTTTACCATCACCCATTTCTTTCAAACCTTCGGCAAGTGATTTTAATCCACCACCAGCTCCTTGAGATGCGTTACCCATATCACCACCGCCATCGTTGGTACTTGCTACATCAGAGGTAACATCACCACCACCACCACCTTTTTTCTTAAATGGATTTAGGTTACTTAACCCAGTACCCTTACCTTGCATCAGATTCATAATACTCATCTGAGCGATGAATGCTATAAGTCCTGTAGTTGCTTCTTTGATAAAATCTGGTGTACTTTGCCAAATCTCCATAGCTTTTGAACCCGCTTTTTCAAGTGGGCCGGCTTCCGCTGCTTTCGCCATCTGTTCGTTTTGTTGAATTACTTCCATTAAACGGTCTGAAGTCATACCAATTGAATCAGCGTAAAGTGCCTGTCCTCTCGGACCTAACTTATTAAATTGTTCAGCGGTCATCCCAGCTTTTTTCAAAGATTCAGTAAGTGCATCAGTATTACCTGTATTTTGGAATTCCATAGCCGCAGCTGTCATTCCTTCCATACCAGCCATTTGTTCCTCAGTAAGTTTTCCCTGTAATAATACTCTGGCTTTTGCTTGGGCTTTCATAGTACCTTCGATATCCATCATCTTTTCTGAGATACTTTGCATATCTGATAAAGTCAATCCTTGTTTGTTAAGCTCAATGGTTTTCTTAGTTAACTCTCTAATTTCCTCTTTGGTCATTCCCAACATTAACTTTTGTTGAGCGGCTAAATCTTTAAATGTTGTACCAGCCATTACGCCAGCATCTTGTGCCATTTGTTTGATTTCTTCAGTCATATCACCAGCACTACCACCCGCCGTTTCAAGCATTTGTGATAGTTTTGCCGCATCTTCACCACCAACTCCCATAGCAGTTATTTCGGCTACTGATTCTCTTAAATCATTTGATATTCCAGCTGCTGTACCAAATGTGGTTGCTAAATCTCTAGTTGCTTGATTAAGTTGTTCGACACTGAATCTAGAGAATAAAACATCTGTACTAAGGTTCTGCATTCCTAATTCGGCAGCTTGTGCTCCTGATATACCTAACTCTTTGTTTAAATCAGATGCAAATCCGATTGTATTTTGAAATGCTTTACCAATACCTTCGGTTAATCCTTTGAATAGAGCCATCGCAGCACCTAACGCAGTACCTGCTTTTAACATTTCACCCAATGTACCCAACGAACCCATAAGTTCTTCTTTAGCGGCTTTGGTTGTTTCTTCTATTTCGGCCTGAAGTTCTTCTTCTTCTTTTAGTTTTTCTAAAAGTTTTTGTCGGGTATCCAACATATCATAATAATGTGAATTGATTTCTTTACCCTTAGATATTGCTTCTTCTAAAAGTTTATCTTTTGCTTCTTGAATTGATTGGATTGATTCTTCGGTACTTTTTGATTCTGCTAATGCTTTTGCTAAATCTTGTTGAGTTTGTTTAGCATCGTTAGATATCTTATATCTAGCTTTCGCCATATTGACAAGCTCGTTCTGTAGAGATTTTTCCTTCTCTCTCAGAGCGATTTCTTCACGCATCATTTTATTTAATGCACTTTGTTCTTGATTTTTCTTGCTTGCCATTTTTATCTACCAATTAATGAGTTTATCTACCCATTTTTCTTTTCTGCGCAGAAACGGCTCTGAATGCATTTGCCAATTTCTGCAAATCTTCTTTATCTTTTTTAGTTGGAGCTGATTTGATAATATCATCTATATCTTTTTTGACATTATCTAACTTATCTGTAAGTTTACGTCTTTTACTTTTAAACATATCGAAAAGACCTTCACTAACACCTACTTTATTGAAGATTTCCTTAATAGTTGATAATTTTATCTTTGCCATAATATTGTATCCCGTTGTTCTTATATAGTATAAATATAGAAATACCCAACAAATCTGTTGGGTATTAATATTATCTTCGTCTTGATTTAGCTTTTTTAGCTTCTCTATCGTATGCTTTCTTTTCTTCCTGCTTCCATTCTACTATTTTACCTATGTAAAACTTCCTAGCCCAAACAGGCATATTGTAAACATCCGAAAAAGTGAACCCACCATTTCCGTGGAATATCAAATCAAAGATGTGAGAGTGTAAATGCTTCCTATAGTTATGATTGAGGCCAAAAAAACCCTAAATCCATAGGCAGTAGCATTTCTCTCCTTTCCCCGGTTTCCTCAGAAATAAATTCGTATGTTAAATCCATATCTGGAATAACTTTGTTTATATGCGTTCTGAGGGCCCTTGAATCCGCCGCAAATAATTCGTTATCCACAAAATGGTTGATTGCTTTTTGGTCTGTTTCATTATCTACCGATACAATCGTATTTTTTAATCTTACAGTAAGGTTTTTATCAGTTTTATCTTTCATCTTTCTAGAAGCTCTTTTAGATTCTTCTAATTGATGTTTGATTTTTCTTTCCTTACTTTCAGTTAATGCTTGAAAAGTAACTTTTCTTTTTGATTGTGGTAATTCAAACTCAAATTCATTTTTATGTAATTCGGTTTGTCCTGAACCATCATAATCACCCGCTTCAAATTGAGTTAAATCAATAACTTCTTTTTGTTTATTACCAGGTGCGGTTGGGTCATCAATTTCTACCTCATAATCTTTACCATATCCCAAAATTCTAGCTGCAATCATAATTGCGTTTTTATCACCTAAAGTAAGGTCTACATATTTTATAGGTGTACCTTCACCGTTTGATATAATTAGGGATTGGAACAATCTATCTAATACTGAACCATCTTTGATATAAGATTGTGTAGTTAAGATATCTTCTTCTTTTGCAGTCATATACTTCATCTCTACCTTTCCAGTTGATAGAGGATTATCCTTTGGATATATAAGACCTTTAGAAGGTAAATCTACGATTTCTGTTGGAAATTTATAATCAGAAACCTTTTTTTGCTCGTATTGTTGTTTAGCGAGCTCCACCATATCCTCATTGGATATTGGTGCTTTGTAATCGTCTTGTAATTTTTCTTCACTCATAACGTTTCTCGTTTTAAAACTTTTTTAAGTTGGTTAACCATATATAAATATGAAAGTTTTATTAATTAAACGAAAAAACCCCAACATTTCTGTTGGGGTCTCTCATTATTTAATTTCTACTATATAAATATAACAATCCGAAATTAGTATTGTAGTATTGCGTAATCGTAAGCAAGTGTTAAATCTACAGTTGCCAAATCTTCACCAGTATAATCCATATCTGAGAATTTAGCAGTTTCGATAAATGCTCCCTTTAACGTCCACTCTTCTACTTTATCACCTACAGGACCCAAACTGTTAAATGTGATATCTTTTTTGTAGAAGTCAGAGTAACCATCTCTACCTGTTACTGATTCGTGATGTAATCTTACCCACTCCATAGCTGCTTGCGCTGCTGATGGAACTACTGGGTCATACAATGAAATTGTTAAACTACTCCACTCGCTTCTTCCTTTAACATATCTTCTAACATTGATATGGTCGATTGTAACCTTACCATTTGCTATCTCAGGTCTGTTGGCTGCTTTCACTAAGTACGCTGGGATTCCCTCTATGTACATAATGAATCTGTTTGACATCTTTGGTTCAAAAGATGTAAACATTACTTCTGTTGGGTCTAATAATTGTGCCATTTAGTTTCTCCGTTATTCTTTCTTTAATATAAATATAGTTCTTTTCAAAAAATAGTTAGTCCCCCCAATTTTTTTGGGGGAACTAATTTATTTACTATTATTCTGGAAATGCTGCTCCAGTTGGTAATACGTTGAAATCAAGAACTATAAATTCTGCTGTTTTAGCTGGTTGTAAGAAAATCTCACCAACCATAATGTTTCTATCAATCACATCAGGAGTGTTGTTAGTTTCATCCATCTTCACTCTAAATGCGTATAAACCTTGTCTTTGTTGGATTGATTCTAAATAAGGATTAACGATTGATAAGAATCTATTTCTCGTAGCTGCTGTGTTGTTTTCGAACACTAAGTAACGAGTAGATGATGCGATGAATTTCTTCACTGCGATTAACAATCTTCTTACATTGATTCTATCCAATGCCGATGGTTTAGCTTGTAATGTTTTCTGTCCAAATACAGTAACACCTTGACCAGGGAACGTTGCGATAGGATTTAATCTACCTTCGTAAAGTGAATCTCTCTCAACTCTAGTCAATCTTGTCTTAGCTTCAATTACTGAAGTTAATCCACCTCTATTCAATCCTGCAGGAGCGAACCACTCAGCGGCTACTTGGTCGTTAAATGCGATAACGCCAGGAAGTACAACTGATGGTGGCACCCATACTGGTTTGTTTTTATCTGTATTCAAAATCTTAACCCAAGGATAGTAAGATGCAACATAGTTTGAATCAAATGCTTGAACTGCGTTAACAGCCGTTGAAATTGAATCACTCCATGCTGATGCATCCATTACAAAGAATGTATCTTGTCTATCTTCACACATATCTTTAGCGAATGTAGTTACTGATGAGTGTAATCTGTGGATAACACCTGGTATAACTAACATATTGATATCGAACTCATCAGGATTAGATACAGCGTTAATTGCTTTTCTGTATGCTAATGTACCTGCTGCAGTGTTAGAAGATAAATCATATCCTTGTGAGTTTCCAGCTGCAATATCATTTCCTAATGAAACAACTCTCGATGGTTTGAATCCATCAAAACCACTTTGGAATGGCACCATAAACTTACGAGAGTTTATAGATGTGTTGTTATCATTCAATGAAATTGCTCCAGTGTTAGGTGCTGCTGATGATGGGTAGTTAGCTCCACTTTCTTGGTTGTAATCACCTAAGTAGAATGCTGAACCTACAGTAGCCGTTGAACTATCTGGAGTTGGTGCTAAGAAGTTTCTATTATCTGTTGTTGCGAAATCAAAATCAAATCCGTAGAATTTCTTAGGATTATATGATTGATTAATTTGTTGTGCAGATACATAAGAAGGATTCGGTAATGAGAAAGCACTTCCAAAAGGATTTTGTAATGCTGCGAAACCGAATGGTACTAATGATACATCAATAGCTGCGTTCTTAACTGCCGTTGAAGCTTCAACTCTAATATTTTCTGAATTATTTGCGTAATCACCATTAGTTGATAATTTACCATCATCATCTACAGTAATGTACTTATCACCAATTACTCTAACAATGTAGTTTGGTGAATCAGGGTCTAAGTTAACACCTTGGAAGGTTTCAACTAAGTTAGGTCTGATATCTGAATCAACTACACCTACGAATGGTGAACCTGCAATCTTATCTTGGTCAACTCGTCTTACCACTACAGTAAATGAACCATACTCAGAACCTGGTACTGAACCAGCAGGTTTGATATCTTGGATACCAATCTTAAATTCGTAGTTAGTTGCCGTACCATGTGATAATGTATGGAACTTAATCAAGTTAGTAGTGTTACCACCAACTTTTTGTGAAGTAATCCAAGGAGTTGATGCCTCAGTATAAGCTTTAGTGTAATCAATATCTGAACTTGTAGCCATAGTTACTACAGGAATCTCTCCCGTAGCAAATGATGCTGATTGGAATGTTTTGAAGTTTGAGTACACATATGCATCCTGCGAACCTCTCGGAGAAAATCCGAATGATTTAGTGAAATAGTTATCACTTGTAGGATTCATAGATGCTGAATAATCAGCTTCAGCTGCCTCAGAACCACTTAATTGTAATGAGAACAAAGATGCTGATACATCAGTTGAACCCAAGTGGTCTGTAATTGTTGATTTAATGAACACATCTGTATCAGATACGATATCATGTGTTGGGTGTAATACTGCTACTACTTTCTCACCATGTGATGATGATACTGTCAATGCTACTGGGTTTTCTAAAGTGTACCCGTCTTTTCCTAATACTCTAACGATTGTTGCAGTACCAGCATCTTCTAAATAAGCTTGAGCAGTATATGGTAGATATGAATCTTCTGTCAATCCACCGAATACTTGTTGAAACTCTTGAAAAGATGATACCTGTGTTGGAACGAATGCCGGTCCTTTAACTGCAGAACCTATAAGTGCTGCTCCGATTTCGCCAATCCCTTGAGGTAGAAATGACAAGTCCTTTTCTCTTGTAAAAACGCCAGGACTTACTATTCTTTCTGCCATTTGATTCTCCTATTAATTTCTTTTGGTTTTAATATATCTATAAATACATTAAAAAATCCAAAACGATTATATTTATGAGATAGGAGTAAAAGTTCCATTTTCCATGTCAAACTCCCCATTACCATACTTTTCTGTAAACTCTTTAGTAATGTTTTGTTCTTCATTTCGTAATGAACTGAACTTTTGAGATAAATTATCCTTTACAGAATCAACATTCGCTAACATTAATTCTAAATTCAGCCTCTCTACCTCTACCTCACCGATTCTTGCTGTAACTTCAGCGTATTCGTTTCTGAATTTCTTAACTCTTTCAATATCGTTACTATCGATATTGATAATTTGTTTTTCACTCATTTCTTTAACTTCTGCCATAACTTTTAGTTTTATAAATTTTGATTGTTATACTTTTATGTATATAAATATGATATTTTTTTTCTAAAGATTAAATTTTTGGATTTATCTTCCAAATCACCTTTGATGTTCCAAATGCTTTTTGAGTGTTTATCTTTAAACCAGTCTGTTCTGGAACAATATATGCTTTTGCTGTAAGTGTTACGTTACTTCTAACAATTCGTTCTTCACCCACTCCATTTGTTGTATCAAATGAGTATGATTCACCTTTGATTTGGAATTTGTATCTTTCACCAAACGCACCACCTTGAAAATATATGATTTGTTCTACTACCTTATTCAAATCTTCCATAAAATCACACCAAACTATTACATCATACTGAATGTTTACATAATCAGGTCTATCTACAATATATTTTTCTTGTACTGGTTTTTGGTCTATCAGTTGTGAAAATGCATCGTATCTATTTTCTTTTGAGTATTTTCTTACGAATGATTGTGATGTATCTTCATCAGTTAATACTTTTAGTTTAGAGTATTCGGTATTAACATCTAATGAGTTTCGTTTGAATGAAATTAGTGGTGTTTGTACTTTACCATTATTATCTCTCAAAAATCCATCCTTTTGTGCAGATGCCCAATTCTCTGGAGATGCGTATAATACTGGTACGGGGATAAATTTACCATTTTCTTCTATAATAGGTCTAACATCTTTTTCTAAGAAATCTTTAAATGCTAAATCAATATCATAGATACCAACTTGAATATTCTTTACATTATCATTTTTACGTGATATCTGTTTTGCTTTATTCAGTTTAGGGTCATCTGAAAAAGAACTTTGGGTTCTTTTCAAATCAATCTTATCATCTCTATGTATTCTATATTTTTGAGCCATCTTAGATTCCTACTGGTAAATCATTATTGTTTTTGTTAATACCTACTCTAAAATCATCTTTTAGTTTTAGTTGACTTCTCTTAGCAACGTGAGTTTCACATATAATAGATACACTATATCCATGCTCATCACCACCATCCCAAGTTTCAGGATTCTTTCCAGCGAAGAATTGGTTTTGGAATGTTACATCTACAATGTGTTGTTCATCATTCCATTCTATAACATCACCAACTTCAGGAAATACGTTCTTTTCTACTAAGGTATCTCTAAGAAAGTAAAAGTTAACATTTCTGGTATAAGAAGAACCAAATTCATCAAAAATTTGTTCGGCGTTGGTTCTATCTACCAATGTAGGTACTTTTACAGGATTATAATATACTTTATCCTTACCTTCACCATATAGATTTCGTTTGGTATCTTCTAAAATAATCTTATAGTAATACACTTCGGTATCTATGATATCCGTTATTAGTTCTTTGTTTATCTTACTAAACAAAGCCATATCTCTCTGTCCACCGAATAGTGCCATTTGTTACCCTATATAAATTGCACGAGGAACTCTGTTAAGAGTTAACTCCATCGCCTCTGATTCTTCTTGTTGTGCTTGTAATAATGCCTTACGTGAAGTTGCTTCTAAGTTTTCTCTTAATTCTGAAATTAGGATTTCCTTTTCTGATGCAGCCTCACTTCTTAAATCTGCTCCATCTAATGTTATATCTGCGTTAGGAATTGGTATAGAACTAAATTTAGCTCTTACTGCACCTAACATTTCTTTAGCCAATGCTAATGTATATTTTTCAATCCATCGTTTACCAACGTGATTAATTTTATTGTACTCAATTCTATCATATTTAGCGTTTGAGTAATCAGATACTACTGATGCTTTAACAACTGGATTGTTTCTTTCAGATTCCAACACATAGTGGAAGTGTATCTTCATATTGTTATCACCATATTGTGGGATTGGGAATACACGCACTCTGTTGTTTTGGATATCAAATCCATATTGTGATTTACGAACTTTATCGTTGAATTCAATCGCTTGTAATCTTAACAAATCATCGTAGAGTGGTTGCATCATAAACGATACACCTGGTGAATAGTTACCCCATCCAAACGTATCCATCATTTGTTGTGAACCTAAACCAGTTCCTACGAATGGGTCAAAGTATCTAACCATCGCAGGTGGAGCGAAGTGCATCATCTTCTTAATTTCAAATGCATCTGTTCCCGGCGTTCCACTTTCTAACGAAGCGCTTGAATCAGCGATATCAGTTAAATCATAAGTTTGTTGTCCAGTTTTCATTACGAATGAACCTGTATAGTAGGTTATCGAACCACCACTACCAACTTCACTACCATAATCTTTAGCTAATGTTATTAACCCACCTAAGTTTGCATTAAGTTGAGTTTGAGATAAATCAGAACCAGTATCCTGTCCTTTTATTGTAAGTAAATTTTCTCTAATATTGAATTGATTAACTTGTGATGAGTATTCTGTTACTGCTTCTTCAAAACAAGCATAGAAGTTTATGTCCTGTAGTTCAATATCAACTATAGGATAACCTAACCTCTTAGCACACCATCCAGCAGTTTTATCAGCTGATGAAGTAAAATCTGTATCTGTATCATAATACCCAAAAGGTGTACTACCTTCTGAAAACGATGATGAACCAGGCCATATTGGAACATTTACTGCCATTTATTATCTCCTAATCTTTTATATAAATATGAGAATCTTTAAGAATCACTTATTTATATACCATACCAATTCATAAGTTTGTTTTCCGATTGGATGTGGTATGGTTTTTATATGCCGTTCCCACCCAAATGGTTCTATAATTTCTTCTACCTTTTCTATTTTAGATGCTGTATCATTAAAGTAAGAATATATTCCATTTGGATTTAGTAATTTAGGAACTATTTTTGTGAATGATGCCCATTGAGGATATTTTTCATAATCAAAAACATACGTGTCAAAATAAATACTATCAAATTTTTTATCCTCTTTTATAAAATCTTTTATAACATCTTCCCATAGACCACAATAAACATCAAATCCCATCTCCTTTGCTTTATGACAAACTTGTGGATGAGCTTCTATAATATGATGTTCTATTGGATTGTGATTTCTGATATAAGTATCTATAATTCCTAAACCAAACCCTACATTTAAAACAGAACCACCATTAGAACATAGAATATCAGCGGTTTCTTTCATCAATTCCGATTCATTGGTTGCCATAATTGGACAATCACAATTTATATACTTTGATTTTAGCTCTGTTTCTGTAAATATAACTTCGTTTTCTAAATATTGTTTTAACATATGTTTGTTATGTTGTGAAATGGTACATCAATTTTACTATAATCTACAATAATACCATCATTAGTATTAATTAAAGCATCTTCAAATCCTAATCTTTGTAAATCGTCTACCATTGTTCCGATGAATCTTCCTTTACCATGTGATTCATCTTTATAATTAAAGTGATACATTGGAATACCCATTGGTGAATCTCCAATAAATTCTATATTGTACTTTAATCTTCGTTCTGAACGACCACAACCATATTCTGTACCAATTCCACCACCATCACCAGAAGAATTAGAATATGCGAAATATGAAGTATCACCTTCTATTTTAATGAAAGCAGCTGATACTTCACTTGTACCATCAGATTCAGCGTATATTCTATCACCTTCTCTTGGGAAACTCGCACCACCATCATGATAGTATGTTCCGAAAAGTTCACTAGCACAAACGATTGCACCTGTACTTCCAATTGTAATATCTGCCGATGTTAATGATGGTGTTGATGTAGCGTCGTGGTCGTATGAATACCACTCACTCATTGAATGTGGGGCAGAATCATCAGGTCTATCAGCTGCATCGTTTGCTGTATTTATTGTAGCGGTAACACCAGTTGACATATCTTTAAGACTTACATTTGTATAAGAGAGAGAATTACTGTAATTGTTGTTATCTAATTCTGCTCTAATACCTCTCAACGAAAGTGCACCACTATCTGGAACTGCCATTACAATCTCCCTTTAAGTTCTTCGATTTCTGCTTTTAAATCTTTGATTGATTCAATCAATAATGGAACTATCTTTTCATATTTAACTGCTTTATATCCAGTATCTCTCGTTTCAACTACTTCTGGTAATACTTTTTCGATTTCTTGTGCGATTACACCAACATCATTTCCTTCATTTGGATGAAATTCTTCCATATCCTCTATCCAATCAAAAGTAACACCATTTATTTTTGATACTTTATCTAATGCGTTTTCAATTGGTTTAACATTTTCTTTTAATCTTTCATCTGAGGAATAATAAGCTATAATATCATTACTAGCTCTAATAACTCCATTTGTTGTATGAACAGTTGAGTTTACACCTAACGAACCATTAGATATTTGAAGACCAGTTTCATTCCACTGTCCGCGGATGTAACCACCAACACTTGTAGTGATTGTATCTGTTGTAGAACAATAGAATCCCGTATCGGGATCACCAACAAAACTAAATGCAGGGCTTGATGATGAACCATCTCCAGTTCTAACTCTACCACCTGTTGAACCATCTACACCAGCTACTAAATTAACACCATCAAATGTTAAATCGGATACAGATGAAATAGTTGATGTACCAGACCATCTTGCGATTCTGTTTGCCACACCAGTTCCCGTTACACCACTACTACCTAAATCATTATTAAATTCACTAAGGTTTATACTACTAAGAGTAAATTCTTCATTTAATTCACCAACCGTTAACTCATTAAGTGCCGTTGGAATTGATAATGCTTTTGAACCTATTGTAGTAACGTGTCCATATGTATCTAAGGTTATATCTTGAATAACTGTAGTACCACTATTATTTACGGATGCCTGAGTTGAGGTATCATCATGATTAATAGTTAATGTTGTACCACTACCTGCAGTGGTGATTGCATTTCCACCTGCAATATCAAGTACTGCAACTCCTGAGTCATCTTGTGCGTATCCACTATCACCATCAAGTCTTACAGCTGTGATATCACCAGTGTTAGATGTGAATCCACTATCGTTATTGAGTAACGAAATATTTAAACTATTTAATGCTACATAGGCAGCTCCAGCTGAATCTGAAAATAATATCGTAGAGTTCGAACCAGGTGTTCCACTACCGGCGGCACTTATAATTCCATTTGTTGAAGAATTACCATAATCTATGGCCAAACTAGGAGTTCCTGAACTTCCACCACCCGTCAATCCAGACCCATCTGCTGTAGTTACACCCAAAATATCACCCGTAGTACCAGTTGTTACTGCAGTTACTCTACCATAAGCATCAACTGTGATTTCGTCAATCTTAGTTCCATTTGCGGTTGAACCATAAGTTCCAGCACCAACACCAGCGGTTTTAAGTGAGAACGTTAAATCATAAGGGTCTGTATCACTACCATTT
>Ga0181568_10004617_pt1 | contig 12240 bp, 7 predicted proteins | sample 101ome_20_FD_133758 | JGI IMG/M metagenome (GOLD analysis project Ga0181568, IMG submission 133758) | Coastal salt marsh microbial communities from the Groves Creek Marsh, Skidaway Island, Georgia - 101404AT metaG (megahit assembly) | ecosystem: Environmental > Aquatic > Marine > Intertidal zone... | reverse complement strand
TAGAAATCTGTAAAAATCCTGAGGTTACAGCGCAAGTTACGATGCTTCCTGTTAATCAGTTTGAAGTAGACACCGCCATCATCTTTTCAGATATATTGATTCCATTAGAACCAATGGGTATAGATTTTGACTACGTAAAAGGTTATGGTCCTAAGATTTATAATCCTATCAGGTCTGTTAAAGATGTTGAAAATCTCAAGCCTATTTTCCCTGAAAAAGATCTTTGGTACACTGGTGAGGCACATAAAATTTTAGCAGCCCAATTAAATATCCCTTGTGTTGGTTTTGTTGGCGCTCCTTTTACCCTTGCTTCTTACATGATTGAAGGAGGACCTTCCAAAAACTATGCTTTTATGAAGGCCTTTATGTATAATGAAACGGCAACTTGGCATAAGCTAATGGATAAACTTGCTGTTGAAATGGCCGTTTATTGCAATTATCAAGTTGATTGTGGAGCACAAGTATTGCAAGTTTTTGATAGCTGGGTGGGTGCTTTATCCAGACAAGATTATAAAGAATATGTATACCCACACATGTGTAAAATGATGAAAATGATTAGAGACCACTCTGATGCACCAATTATTAATTTTGGAGTAGGTTGTTATCATTTCTTAGATCTTCAAAAAGAAACAGGCACAGACGTGCTTGGTATAGACTGGAAACAAGATATCTTTGATACTTGGGCCAATAAACTCAATTATGAGGTAGCTGTGCAAGGAAACCTTGATCCTACTTTATTATTTGCTGATTGGTCTTTAGTAGAAAAGAGAGCTCGTGCGATACTAGAAAAAGTAGACAGACCTGGTTTTATTTTTAATCTTGGTCATGGAATTTTGCCAGGCACTCCTGTTGAGAATGTTGTAAAACTAGCCCAATTAGTGCATAGTTATACGCCTGCACTTAAAGCCTAACACTACTATACAACTATTATAAATCTTTGGTATATAGTCAAAGGAATATAATTTAAGAACCTCTACAATGATTCTAATTAATTTATAATCAGCAGGTTATATATTAACACTGTGAATTGTAATATTTTTAGCTTAACTTAAATGGAGAAAGCAAAAACTTGAATGTTATTTGCCCCACCAAAATAAGTTTATGAAAATATTTTTTACGCTTCTTTTTACGGTTTTTAGTCTGTTTTTCTGTGCAGCTAAATACCAGATAGAAAGTACCTCCAACCTCTACAAACCGCTTGAAAAACCGACCTTATACCTAAAAGAGTCAAAGCCTTTTGAATTAGGTTTTCATTGTAAGGTAATGGATCAATATTACAATCAAATTAAAAGTATTGATGAATACGGAAGAGTTTACTTCATTAATGATGGAGATGCTAAAATGAACTTTATTTCAGCTGCTGGATTTAAAGCTGCCCAGCATATATCTTCCCCAAATCAAAAAATACAATATGAAGTGACAGGCAAAGAAGGAAACAGAATCTTTAAGATAGAGTGGCAAAACATCCTTTATAAATTAAAAAATGGAAAAGAGATTGCTATGAATTATCAAATATGGCTATACGAAATGGGCTTTTTTGAAATTCATTATGGGCCCAACAGTAAAAATAGTATGATCGAATCCTCGTCTATTATTGGTTTAGGACAATGTAATACAAAACAAAAAGGACATAAATATAAGCTCAGTATAGAAAAAGGTCCATTTGCAGCTCAATTAAGCCAAGATCTTAGCACACTCCGTTATTTCCCAACAAACGGTACGGTATATGTTTTCAATGCCCAAGAATCCTATGAAATTAATACGCTCATTAATTACAACAAAAATCAAAAAGCCATAATAGACTTATATGTTACTATGGAAAATCCGCATACCGTTTCCTTAAGTATTGATGATGAACAAGGCAATACAGTTTATGCAGAACAAATTAATAATCCTACCTTATACATAGCAAGGAACCTCTCACTTGCCATAGGAAAAAGCCATAAATGCTACTTAAATATCGAAACCACTGAAAAAGTGTTTATTAAGCCTATCTCTTTTGATTGACTATAAAATTCGCCTTGCCATAGCAATTGCATTTAAGGCCATGAAATTAAGCCGCTCAAAAGGCTGAGCTTATTACACTTTTTCCTATTTTTGTAGGCTTATTAGAGACTATGTGGGAAAAGCTAGCTAGAAAATTATTAAAGAATCGATTGATTATACTTCCAATACTAGTTGTTGGTACTATTTTCATGGGTATTCAAATGCAGAAAATTGGCCTCAGTTATGTGTACGCTAAACTTGTTCCGCAGCCCGATCCAGTTTATCAGAACAATCTTCGTTTTATCAAACTATTTGGGGAAGACGCCAACGTACTAACGCTTGGAGTGGAGTCCGATAAGATATTTGAGCGAAATTTCTTTAACGATTGGTATAGATTAGGTAATGACATTAAAGCCATAAATGGCGTAAATGTTAAGATCACAGAAAAAGACAGCATTTATTCAGATACTGTACTTACTAATCAGGAGCCTTTTATTCAGCTCAGAGAAAAGAAGTTTAATATCTATCCGCCTATAGATAGCTTTGTAGATATTCCTATCCAAGATGTATTATCTATTGCGCATCTATACAATATGTATAGAAATGATAGTACACAAAACATGGAGTTTCATCCAATTATAAATGGCCCTGTTACAACAGATGAGGCCATGGATAGTATAGAGCAGCTAATTCGATCTTTAAAATTTTACGATGGCTTAATTCTCAATCAGGAAAGTATGGTTAGCGCCATGGCACTAACTATGAATCCGGTAGTACTAAACTCTAAAAGTAGAGTTATAGTGGTAGATCAAATAGAGGCTTTTATTAAAGCTTTTGAAGCCAAACACAATGTTGAGATACATAAATCAGGGCTGCCATTTATAAGAACGGTAGTGTCCAATAAGGTAAAAAATGAACTTATTTGGTTTGTTGCACTAGCCATGAGTACTACTGCCATTTTACTCTTTATCATGTTTAGGTCTTTGTACATGGTTGTTTTCCCTCTTATTGTAGTGGCTTTCGGGGTTATTTGGTCTTTGGGGTTAGTGGGCTTATTTGGCTATAAAATTACTATTCTAACAGGTTTAATACCGCCCCTCATTATTGTTATAGGTATTCCTAATTGTATTTATCTTCTCAATCGTTATCATTCAGAGTTTACCAAACATGGTAATAAAATGAAAGCGCTTACTAGAGTAATTGAAAAAGTGGGTGTGGCTACCTTATTTACCAACCTTACCACAGCAATAGGTTTTGGTGTATTCTTTTTCACAGGCGGTTCTACTTACTTACTTAAAGAATTAGGCTTATGGCATTATGTAACAAATATGCTGTCAGGAACATCTATACTCAAAGAATTTGGTCTAATTGCTGGGCTTTCTATCATGACCACATTTGTAGTATCTCTACTCATTATTCCAATTATATTTAGTTTCTTACCTGAACCTACCAAGAAGCAAACCAAATACCTCGACAACAGAGTAATGGAAAACTTCTTAGAGTTTATAGCCAAGCGTATACTCGGTGCCAGAAAAATTATTTTTGCTGCTACATTAGTTATTATAAGTGTTGCCTTTTTTGGAATGCTTAAAATGAAATCTGAAACCTTTGTAGTAGATGATATTCCGCATGAATCTTCTGAGTACAAAGACTTAAAATTCTTCGAAAAGCATTTTGCTGGTATTATGCCGCTTGAAATTGTTATTGATTCTAGAAAAGAAGGAAAATTCAAAGGTTCTACGGCTTATAATCCAATGAAACGAATGGATAAGGCTGCAAAAGCAATTGCCAATCATGAATCTTTTTCAAATGTTTTATCCATTGCAGAAGGTTTTAAGTTTGTAACACAAGCCTATTACAGAGGTAATCCAAAATCTTACAGAGTGCCGCAATCATCAGAGGCTAAAAGAATAGGAAAATACCTAGAAGGAGATGAAGAATCTAGCAAAGGCGCAGAACTACTTGCCAATTTTGTAGACACCACAGGAAGATATGCAAGAATGTCTGTTAGAGTAGCAGATATTGGATCGGAGCGTTTACCTCAGCTTGTAGATAGTCTTCAAGTTCAGTTAAGTAAAATATTTGGAAGCAGGTTTGATATACAACTCACCGGAACTAGTATCACATTTTTGGCTGGTACTAAATCACTAACTGGTAGTTTAATGCAATCTTTAATTCTGGCTTTCATTCTTATTGCCATTATCATGGTTATTTTATTTAAGTCTGGTAGAATGCTTTTTATATGTCTTATTCCCAATACCGTGCCTTTAATTGTTACTGCCGGTATAATGGGATATTGGGGCATTCCGCTCAAGCCTAGTACGGTGCTTGTATTTAGCGTAGCTTATGGAATTGCAGTAGATACTAGTATTCACTTTTTGGCTAAATTCCAGCAAGAAATTAAGCGTCATAAATGGGACACTCAAAAAACAATTTTGGTAGCTCTTAAAGAAACCGGTAGAAGTATGATATACAACTCCCTCATTCTATTTTGTGGGTTTATTACTTTTACGGGATCAGATTTTGGAGGAACAGTTGCCTTAGGAATATTAACATCTATTACCCTAATAGTAGCTATGCTTACCAATACCATGCTACTGCCTTCATTGTTACTAACTATTGAAGGGTCCATCAAAAAAAGTGGAACTAAGCAAGAAGCTAAAAGACTTGCAAAATTAAGAAAAGTCTAAACCGAAACGATTATGAAGTACCAAGAGTTAGGTTCATTAAATTTGCCAGAAATAGACCAAGAAATTCTTAAATTCTGGGAAGAGGAAAATATATTTGAAAAAAGTATCTCAACTAGATCTAAAGACAAGCCATTTGTTTTCTATGAGGGACCTCCTTCAGCCAACGGAATGCCTGGTATTCATCACGTTATGGGAAGAACCATAAAAGATTTATTCTGCCGATATAAAACCATGCAAGGTTTTCAAGTAAACCGTAAAGGGGGGTGGGATACACACGGACTACCTGTAGAGCTAGGTGTAGAGAAAAAATTAGGTATAACCAAAGAAGATATAGGAACTAAAATTTCTATTGAAGACTACAATAAAGAGTGTAGAGCAGATGTATTAAAATTTAAATCTAAATGGGATGAAATAACCACTAAGATGGGTTACTGGGTAGATTTAGAAAACCCCTATGTAACATTTGAAAATGATTATATAGAATCTTTATGGGCATTACTCAAAAAACTTTACAATAAAGGTTTAATTTATAAAGGACATACTGTACAACCTTATTCACCTGCAGCGGGAACTGGTTTATCTTCTCATGAATTAAATCTTCCTGGTTGCTATAAAGATGTAAAAGACACTACAGTAGTGGCACAATTTAGAGTAAAAACAACAGAAAATGATTTCTTTATTGCCTGGACCACCACTCCTTGGACCCTGCCATCAAACTGTGCTTTGGGAGTTGGGCCTAAAATTGATTACGTAAAAGTAAAAACCTACAACCCATACACTGCAGAGCCAATAAATTTAATTTTGGCCAAACCATTATTAAATAAGTGGTTTAAAGCAGACCACGAGGGTTGGAATGACAACTACCAGAAAGGAGACAAAGTACTTCCTTGGCAAATTATCCAAGAAATGAAAGGAACCGATTTGGAAGGAATGGAATATGAACAATTATTACCTTGGCATAAACCTACTGGTGGAGATGCATTCAAAGTAATATTAGGAGATTTCGTAACCACAGAAGACGGTACTGGTATCGTTCATTTAGCGCCTGCTTTTGGTGCCGATGATAGAAGAGTATGTCAGCAAAATGGAATTGGTGAGCTACTACTCGTAGACAAAGAAGGTAAATTCATTGAGGGTTGTGGTAATTTTTCAGGGCAGTACGTAAAAAACTTTAAAAATGAGGAAGATTACTCCTCTCCAGACGTTGGTATTGCTATAGAACTTAAACAATCCAATAGAGCGTTTAAAGTAGAAAAATACGAACACAGCTATCCGCATTGTTGGCGAACAGACCAACCTATATTATACTATCCATTGGAGTCTTGGTTTATAAAAACCACAGCAGTAAAAGATAAATTAGTTGCCCTCAACAAAGAAATTAATTGGAAGCCTGCTAGCACCGGAACTGGTAGGTTTGGCAATTGGTTAGAAAACTTAGTAGACTGGAATTTGTCTAGATCTAGATTCTGGGGTACCCCACTTCCAATATGGAGAACAGAAGATGGAGAAGAAGAAATTTGTATTGGTTCAATGGAGCAATTAGAAGCAGAGGTACAAAAAGCAGTTGAGGCTGGATTTATGACCGCTAACCAAGCGCTTACTATAGACCTTCACAGACCTTATGTAGATGATATTTTCTTAGTATCTGCCAAGGGTAAAAAAATGAAAAGAGAATCAGACTTAATTGATGTTTGGTTTGATTCAGGTGCAATGCCATACGCCCAGTGGCACTGGCCCTTTGAAAATGAAGATACTTTCCAAAATAACCACCCAGCAGATTTCATTGCTGAGGGTGTGGATCAGACTAGAGGATGGTTCTTTACTTTACATGCGATCTCTGGAATGTTATTTGACAAGCCAGCATTCAAGAATGTAATTGCAAACGGATTAGTTTTAGATAAGCATGGAAATAAAATGTCTAAGCGTTTAGGTAATGGTATTGATCCATTTGAAACGCTAGATGCCTATGGTGCAGATGCCACACGTTGGTATATGATTTCAAACTCTGAGCCATGGTCTAACTTAAAATTCGATATAGATGGAATCAAAGAAGTAACACGAAAATTCTTTGGCACAATTCACAACACTTATAACTTTTTTGCTTTATATGCCAATGTAGATGGCTTTACCCATAAAGAGGATAGCATTGCTTTACAAAACAGACCTGAAATTGATAAATGGATTATTTCTTTACTCAATTCTCTAATAAAAGAAGTAGAAGAGGCTTATGAAGCTTATGAGCCAACCAGGGCAGCAAGAGCTATTCAATCTTTCACCATGGATCATTTATCTAATTGGTATGTAAGACTTTGTAGAAGGCGTTTCTGGAAAGGAGCTTATAACGAAGATAAAATTGCTGCTTACCAAACATTATATACTTGCCTAGACACCATTACTAGATTAATGGCGCCAATAGCTCCTATGTATGCAGAAAAACTATTCAGATCACTTGATAAAATTACCCAAAAACACCAAGTTGAATCTGTTCATTTAGCACATTTTCCGGTGGCAGATAACACCCTAATAGATTCAGCTTTAGAAGAGCGAATGCAAATGGCTCAAGATATCTCTTCCATGGTATTGGCTTTAAGAAAGAAGGAAAAAATTAAGGTAAGACAGCCATTGGCAAAAATTATGATACCGGTTTTAGACCAATCCTATGAAACGCAAATTGAAAAGGTAAAATCTTTAATATTAGGAGAGTTAAACATCAAGAATATCGAGTATGTTTATGACTCAACTGGAATCATTAAAAAGAGCATCAAGCCTAATTTTAAAAGCTTAGGTAAAAAACTTGGTAAAAACATGAAAGCATGTTCTCAAGCCTTGGCTGCTTTTGGGCAAGATGATATCGCCAATATTGAAAGAAACGGTAAATATACACTCCACCTCAATGGTGAGCCTTTTGAGTTATTGCTAGAAGAAGTAGAAATTACTTCTGAGGATATTGAAGGTTGGTTAGTGGCATCAAAAGGTGCATTAACTGTAGCTTTAGACATCACTATAACAACTGAATTAGAAGAAGAGGGAGTGGCTAGAGAGTTGGTCAATAGAGTACAAAATATCCGTAAAGAATCAAACTTTGATGTAACAGACAGAATCAATTTAACTATTGAAAAATCAGCTTGGATAGAGTCTGCTGTTAAGCATCATGAGAAATATATTTGTTCAGAAATATTAGCTGAAAACCTTTTTATAGAAGAACGTATAAATAATCCTATCCTGACGGATGTAAACGATCAGGAGGTTAAGCTTTTAGTAAATAGAGTTTAATGATGCTTATGGGTGAAAAAACACGTTATAGTGATGAGGAGCTAGAGGAGTTTCGCGCACTAATTGAAAAGAAAATGGCTTCGACTAAAGATGAAATTAAGTATTACAAAGATTCCATCGACAAACTAACAGAAGCTAGTGAAGGTGATCATTCCTCATTTGATTCAGAGGATGGTAGTTCTTCTATGGAAAAAGAAAGGCTAATGCAAAACTTAGAGCGACAAAGAAAGTTCTATGGTCATTTGGAAAAAGCCCTGCTTAGAATTGAGAATAAGACTTACGGTATTTGCAGACAAACCGGTAAGCTAATTCAAAAGGAAAGGCTTAAGATAGTGCCCCATGCAACGCTATGTGTAGCGGCTAAGGAAAACAGAGGTTAGTTGAAAAAGAATATACCCCTCATTGTTATTCTACTTGTTTTAATAGTAGATCAATGGCTTAAGATATACGTAAAGCTCGACTTTAAATATTACGAGCAAAGAGACTTAATTGATGGTTTCATTGAGCTTTATTTTATTGAAAACAAAGGAATGGCCTTTGGTTGGGTGCTTGGTGGTAAAATTGGTAAAGTAATACTAAGCTTATTTAGAATATTTGCCTCTGTCTTTATTTTCTTTTACATCAAAAAACTATTTTCTAAACAAGCTCCTCTTGGCTATATAATATGTGTTGGTTTAATCTTTGCAGGAGCGGTTGGTAATATCATCGATAGCCTCGTTTATGGTGTTATATTTACAGATAGCTACACCCATACTTTAGCCACTTTTATGCCAGAACAAGGCGGATATGCCCCTGTTTTATTTGGAAGAGTAGTAGACATGCTGCATTTCACTACTCGTTGGCCAGAATGGATGCCTTACCTTGGCGGGGAAGAAATTTTCTCTCCAATATTTAATGTAGCGGACGCCTCTATAACCGGTGGTATCATAGCTATATTTATTTTTTACAAACGTTTCTTTGAACAAGAGTTTAGTAAAAAGAAAAAAGAGGAAGAAGAGGAGCTAAATAATAAAATCTCTAACTAGATCATAATTTACAATCTCAGAACTGACAATTATACTTGAATAAATCTGTCAACTAAACATCAAAGGGCTAACATAATTAGTTCTATTACTATCAAATAGGTAACTTTATATGATGAATAAAGCATTGATACAGAAGTACAATATTCCAGGCCCGAGATATACCTCCTACCCTACTGTTCCTTTTTGGGATAAAGAGGGTATCGCTTATAAAGACTGGATTAGTTCCATGAAGAGATCTTTTGATGAAAGTAATGCCAAAGAAGGTATAAGCTTATACATCCATTTACCTTTTTGTGAAAACCTATGTACTTTCTGTGGTTGTCATAAAAGAATTACCAAACAACATAGCGTTGAATCACCTTACATTACTACCCTTTTAAAAGAATGGGACTTGTATTGTGATATCTTAGGGCAAAGACCCCAAATAAAAGAGCTCCATTTTGGAGGAGGAACTCCTACTTTCTTTAGCCCAGAAAATTTAAAACGCTTAATAGACGGTATTTTTAAACGTGCAGATAGGTGCCAGGAATATGAATTTAGCTTTGAAGGGCATCCCAACAACACAAGCAAAGCGCACCTACAAACTTTATATGAACTTGGCTTTAGAAGAAATAGCTTCGGCGTGCAAGACTATGATCCAAAAGTTCAGAAGGTTATAAACAGAATTCAACCCTTTGAAAATGTTCAGCGCGTTACGCAGTGGTCGCGTGAAATTGGATACACCTCTATTTCTCATGATTTAGTTTTTGGTTTACCCAAACAAACACTTGCCTCTGTTGTAGATACTATTGAAAGAACACAAGAGCTAAAACCAGATAGAATTGCTTATTACTCTTACGCACATGTGCCCTGGATTAAAGGAGTGGGCCAAAGAGGATATGATGAAAATGACTTACCCAAAGACCATGAAAAAAGAGAACTATATGAAGTAGGTAAACAAATGTTTGATGATTTAGGTTACGTAGAGATCGGAATGGACCACTTTGCCCTAAAAACAGATAACATGTATACTTCTATGGCAGATAAAACGCTTCATAGAAACTTCATGGGATACACCACCAACAATACCCAATTAATGATTGGTTTAGGAATGTCTTCTATCTCTGATTCTTGGTACAGTTTTGCGCAAAATGCAAAGACGGTTGAAGAATACACTAAAATTGTTGAAGAAGGTAAAATTCCAATCTTTAGAGGACATCTTTTAAATGAAGAAGACGAAATCATTAGAAGACATATTCTAAACATCATGTGCCATTTCGAAACTTCTTGGGCTGATCCAAAATTACAATTCGAAGGAATGAATGAGATCAGAACTCGTTTGGAAGAAATGGAAAAAGACGGACTCGTACAGTTTGTTGAAAACGGAATCGTTGTTCCAGAAGAAGCAAGACCTTTTGTAAGAAATGTTTGCATGGCCTTTGACATGAAACTAATTAGAAATAAGCCTGAAACCAGGATCTTTTCTATGACTATATAACCAATACTCCTTGAATAAGGACAACAAGCAAATGAATAAAAAAGTTGCAATAGTAGGCGCAGGAATTGCAGGGCTATCTGCAGGACATTTCTTGAAAAAGAAAGGTTACGAGGTAACAATATTCGAAGCGTCTGGCAAGGTTGGAGGTTATATGCATTCTCAACAAATTGATGGTTTTACCCTCGAACACGGGCCTAATACGGTTTTACTAAATACAAAAGGCCTCAGAGAATTAATATTATCGGTTGGTTTATGGGATAAAATTAAATTTTCTAATCCAGGTGCAGGTAAAAACAGGTTCCTTGTCAAAGACAATAATTTGATACGCCTACCAAGTAATCCATTAGAGTTTTTAAGCACGCCCCTACTTACTTTTAGAGACAAATTAAAACTACTAAAAGAGCCATTCATAAGCCCTTTTAAAGCAACAGATAATCCATCAGTGGCAGCTTTTGCCAAAAGAAGATTTGGACCTAATTTTCACTATCATTTCATTGAGCCTTTTGTAACAGGTATATATGCAGGTAATACAGAAAAAATTGCTGTAAAGCACGGATTAAAATTATTGTGGGGCGCAGAACAAAAGCACTCAAGTGTGCTAAAAGGTCTTATTAAACGAAATAAAGAAGTTCAAAACCAAGACAATAACTTCAAAAAAGACATTCCCAAAAATAAGCTTTTTAGTTTTGAGGGTGGCCTTGGTAAATTATGCGAAGTTATAGCTAGCCAACTAAATATAAAATTAAATACAAAGCCTACTAAAGCCGAGTTAGAAGAATTTGATCATGTTATTTATACCATAAAGGCAAAGGGTCTTAACCAATATACAGACAATACATTTTTAAAAACACAACTTAGTAATATCCCCTATGCGTCTGTAGGTATAATGCATCTTGGTTTTGAAGAAGCACAAATCCCAAATTTACCAGATGGATACGGTGCACTCACGCTAATGGATGGGCCACAGCATTTTTTAGGACTAATCTTTAGCTCAAAAATTTTTACCCATGTTGCGCCTAAAGGTAAAATATTACTTACCGCCATTATTGGAGGCTTAAAAAATCCAGCGCTAATTGAAGATCCCAAAATTCGTCAAAAAATTATGGAAGATTTGCGAGCTATCTTAAACGTGTCAGGAGAGCCCTGCTTTTATAAATATACCATTGAAAAAGAAGCTATTCCACAATACCACATGAATCATCAGGATCTTTTAGACGAGGTTTTAAAGTTTGAACAAGCTAATCCTAAGTATCATATTCTTTCGAACTTTGTAAGGGGAATTTCGGTTGGGGATTGTGTAGAAAAGGCTTATCAGCTTTCGTTGGAGATTTGAAACCCGTAAAAGGCAATTTCTTAGGTTAATTTGATAGAATATTATCTAACTTCTTTAAATACTCAATTGCATTATCATTTGAAGAGTCGAGCTCTAAAGACTTCTCATAATTATTCTTAGCATTTGTATAATCTTCTGCTTTAAAATACGCTTCTCCTAAACTATCATATAGGTTCGATGATTTAGGAAATAGTTCAACTGCAAACTTAAATGCATTTATTCCATCCACAGCTCCGTTACTCTTCATTATAGAATAACCATAATTATTCAACATGCCCTCAGAAATATATTGATCTAATTTTACCCTATTTTCTATGATACTCTTTGACATACCTAATTCATAAGCTTCTATAACATGTTTAGGAGCCTTAATATCTTTGACTGATTTAATACCTTTAGATTCTTGATTTATCAACGCAGGCTCATAAAAGTAGCCTAATCGATCCTTATTAATAG
>Ga0181568_10004613_pt1 | contig 12251 bp, 6 predicted proteins | sample 101ome_20_FD_133758 | JGI IMG/M metagenome (GOLD analysis project Ga0181568, IMG submission 133758) | Coastal salt marsh microbial communities from the Groves Creek Marsh, Skidaway Island, Georgia - 101404AT metaG (megahit assembly) | ecosystem: Environmental > Aquatic > Marine > Intertidal zone... | reverse complement strand
TAAACCTGCCTTTTGCATTGGCGCGCATTATCGCTTCTGGACTGTCGTTTGTTCAGGCTCTGACGCTTGGATTGGTGCGTAACACTATCCTGACACCGGATCAGGTGCGCAGCTTGGCCTATGACAATGTTGTCGCCGAAGATGCGAAAAGTTTTTCCGACTTGGGTATTCGTCCGACCGCGATGGAGACTGTGATACCATCGTATCTGTGGCGCTTCCGCCCCTCGGGTCAGTATGCGGCCATTAAGGAATCGGCCAAAAACCTGAAAGCCTAAGCTCGGCGGCTCAGGCGTAGGCAATTGCTAGCAGGATGATACCTAGCGCAACTCGGTAGATCACATAAGGCAAAAAGCTGACCGATTTCAGCAGCCGCATCATGAATGATAGTGCGGCCAATGCCGAAAGAAATGCAAAGACGGCGGCAATGGCGCCGTCTTTTGCGATTTGAGCGTCTGCGTTTCCAATAACTTCGACTGTCAGTAATGTCCCTGATGCAAAGATCGTCGGGACAGACATCAGCATTGCAATGCGGGCAGCTGCTTCGCGGTTAAAGCCCATTGATCGGGCGCCGGTGATGGTGATGCCAGATCGGGATGTGCCGGGGATCAGTGCAATTGCTTGCCAAAGGCCTAGGATCAAGGCGCGTTTGATGGACCAGTCTTCGTAGGTTTCGGTTTCAGGGGACTTCTGGTCGAACCAATATAGAACAATGCCAAAGCCCAACATCGTCCAGCCGATCACGGCAACCGAGCGCAACGCATCTTCCAAGCCTGTAATTGACAGAATAAGCCCTGCGATAACGACCGGAATGGTGGCGATGATCAGCATTAAGGACAGTTTTGCGGCGGGGGAGTTATGCCGACCGGTAGCCAAGTGCCCCAGTCCTTTGATGGACAGCAGCACGTCCTGCCGGAAGTACAGGCAGACTGCAAAGAGCGTGCCCACGTGAACGGCAACATCAATAACCTGACCTTGATCGTCCAGACCAGTGAGATTCGGGAGCAGAATCAGGTGACCTGATGAAGAGATCGGAAGAAATTCGGTGATGCCTTGAATAACGGCAACAAGTAGCAAATGAAGGAGCGGCATTCAAAAGTCCAATCAGCATATTTGACCTATGTATAACCTATTGTAAGAAAAAGAGAAGAATTCAAAAATAACCGAATCGGACCTATAATGGGTGTGTTTTCACTGGTATGTTCCGGCTCAAAGGTGAATAAAACGAAATAAGGTCAGTACAATTGACTTTTCATCGGTGAGTAACTGGATTATTGAGCGTCCAGACTGATTTTTCAGCTGTGGAGGGATTCCCTTTGGCCAAACAGCCTATGCTTAAATTCGTAAACCTCGACCGCCAGATGCCCGAAAAGCGTGTTTCTGATTTGCGGAAGACGGACTATAATGAAATCTATGCCGAGTTCGCTGCCGAAAAGGCAAAAGAACAAGCAAGCCGTTGCAGTCAGTGTGGTGTACCATATTGTCAGGCGCATTGCCCGTTGCACAATAACATCCCGGACTGGTTGATGTTGACAGCGACCGGACGCTTGGAAGAGGCCTACAAGACCTCGCAAGCGACCAATACCTTCCCTGAGATTTGTGGCAGAATTTGTCCTCAGGACCGTCTGTGTGAAGGTAACTGTGTGATTGAGCAGTCGGGTCACGGCACTGTCACCATCGGTTCTGTCGAAAAGTATATAACCGATACAGCTTGGGAAAATGGATGGGTGCAGCCTGTAACTCCGGCTGGTGAACGCGCCGAATCTGTTGGTATTATTGGTGCCGGCCCCGGCGGTCTGGCTGCCGCCGAGCGTCTGCGCGCAGCGGGCGTACAGGTCACCGTGTATGACCGCTACGACCGCGCAGGAGGTTTGTTGACCTACGGAATTCCGGGCTTCAAGTTGGAAAAAGACGTTGTGTTGCGTCGCATCGATTTGCTGAAAGCCTCGGGTGTTGAGTTTGTGCATAATTGCAACGTGGGCGAAACCATTTCGTTCGACGACATTCGCAACAAACATAACGCGGTTGTCATTGCGACTGGTGTGTACAAATCACGTGACTTGGGCGGACCGGGTGCCGGTAATGCCGGCATCGTTAAAGCGATTGACTATCTGACCTGCTCGAACCGTTTGAATATGGGCGACACTGTTGCAGAATTCGAAATTGGCGAACTGAATGCGGCTGGTAAAAAGGTCGTCGTTATCGGTGGCGGCGACACTGCCATGGACTGTGTGCGCACGGCGATCCGACAGGGGGCTGAAAGCGTCAAATGTTTGTATCGTCGTGACCGTGCCAACATGCCAGGGTCGCAGCGCGAAACGCAAAACGCCGAGGAAGAAGGCGTCATCTTCGAGTGGCTGAGTGCTCCGAAAGGGTTCACAGGCGATGAAACGGTCGCAGGTGTGATGGTCCAGAAAATGCGCCTTGGTGCACCGGATGCATCGGGCCGTCAAAGCCCTGAGGTGATCGAAGGTGCAGATTATGTAGAAGAGGCCGATCTGGTCATCAAAGCGCTTGGCTTTGAGCCTGAAGACCTGCCTGCTTTGTGGAACACTGAAGGGTTGGAGGTGACACGTTGGGGCACCGTCAAGGCCGAGTTTACCACAGGCCGCACGACAGCCGATGGTGTTTACGCGGTGGGAGATATCGTGCGCGGAGCGTCTCTGGTCGTTTGGGCCATCAAGGACGGCCGAGACTGTGCGGACGCTATCATCGACGATCTGAACAAAGCGGCCTCGGTGGCCGCCGAATAAGAGCGTTTTTTGACATTTGTAACATTTGCACTGGGAAACGGTGCAAATGCCCCCTGATCCCGGAACGGATCAGGCCAGAGACACGAAGGACGGAAGTTAGGAGAGCAAACCTAACCCATCCGGTTAAGGAAAGGTTACTACGATGACCAAGTATGATGTGGAATGGGCCCGCAATGAAGAGGCCAAGCGCAAGTGGATGTCAGATAATGGCATGTACGCGGAAGAGGAAGAGCATTCCTCGTGCGGCGTTGGTCTGGTTGTTTCAATCGACGGTTCGCGCTCGCGCAAGGTGGTCGAAGCTGGCATCGAAGCGCTGAAAGCCATCTGGCACCGTGGCGCGGTTGATGCCGACGGTAAAACAGGTGACGGCGCGGGTATTCACGTTCAAATCCCGGCCCCGTTCTTTTACGATCAAATCCGCCGCACAGGCCACGAGCCGCGCATGAACGAATTGATGGCGGTTGGTCAGGTGTTCCTGCCGCGCACCGATTTTGGCGCTCAGGAAACCTGCCGGACGATCGTGGAAACTGAAGTTCTGAAGATGGGTTACTACATCTACGGCTGGCGCCATGTGCCGGTGGATGTGTCCTGTCTGGGTGAAAAGGCCAACGCGACGCGTCCCGAGATCGAGCAAATCCTGATCTCGAACAGCAAAGGTGTGGACGAGGAAACCTTCGAACGCGAGCTTTACGTGATCCGACGCCGGATCGAAAAAGCGGTCGGAGCTGCCAGCATCAATGGTTTGTACATAGCGTCGCTGTCCTGCCGCTCGATCATCTATAAAGGCATGATGTTGGCCGAGCAGGTTGCGGTTTTCTACCCCGATCTAATGGACGAGCGCTTTGAATCGGCGTTTGCGATTTATCACCAGCGCTATTCGACCAACACCTTCCCCCAATGGTGGCTGGCTCAGCCCTTCCGCATGTTGGCCCACAACGGCGAGATCAACACGCTGAAAGGCAACATCAACTGGATGAAGAGCCATGAAATCCGCATGGCCTCGGCGACTTTTGGCGACTACGCTGAAGACATCAAGCCGATCATCGCAGGAGGATCGTCGGACTCTGCAGCGCTGGACTCGGTGTTTGAGGTTCTAGTGCGCGCGGGGCGTAATGCCCCAATGGCGAAAACCATGCTGGTGCCCGAATCCTGGTCGAAGCAGGCGGTTGAACTTCCCCAGTCATGGCTGGATATGTACAGCTATTGCAACAGTGTGATGGAGCCATGGGATGGCCCGGCCGCTTTGGCAATGACCGACGGCCGCTGGGTTTGTGCGGGTTTGGACCGTAATGGTCTGCGCCCGATGCGTTATGTTGTGACCGGTGACGGCCTTCTGATCGCTGGCTCCGAGGCGGGCATGGTTGCGATCAACGAAACCGATGTTGTCGAAAAAGGCGCGTTGGGTCCGGGTCAGTTGCTGGCCGTGGACATGGAAGAGGGCAAGCTTTTCCATGACACCGAAATTAAGGATAAATTGGCCGCCAGCCAGCCGTTCGGGGAATGGGTTGGTGTGATCAACGAGCTTGACGACGAATTGGCGGTCGTAACCGAAAAGCCACTCTTCAGTGGTGCCGAGCTGCGCAAACGCCAGATTGCGGCCGGTTATTCGATTGAGGAACTGGAGCACATTCTGTCTCCTATGTGCGAAGACGGCAAAGAGGCTTTGGCCTCGATGGGCGATGACACACCAAGCGCGGTTCTGTCCAAAAAGTACCGTCCGCTCAGCCACTTCTTCCGTCAGAACTTTAGCCAGGTGACGAACCCGCCGATCGACAGCTTGCGCGAATATCGCGTGATGTCGCTGAAAACCCGTTTCGGCAACCTGCGCAACGTGCTGGATGAAAGCAGCTCGCAGACCGAGATTTTGGTGCTGGACAGCCCGTTCGTAGGCAACGCCCAATGGGACGAGCTGCTAAAGCATTTCAATGCAAAGACGGTCGAGATCGACTGCACCTTCCCCGCGGGTGGCAAGCAAGGCGAATTGCAGTCTGCGTTACAGCGTATCCGCAATGAGGCCGAGGACGCCGTACGCTCGGGGGCTGGGCATCTGGTGCTAACCGATCAGTTCCAGAATGAAGATCGCGTGGCGATGCCGATGATTTTGGCAACCAGCGCAGTCCACAGCTGGCTGACTAAGAAAGGCCTGCGGACATTTACCTCGCTGAACGTGCGCTCTGCCGAATGTATCGACCCGCACTACTTCGCAGTTCTGATCGGGGCAGGTGCGACCGTTGTGAACGCCTATCTGGCCGAAGACAGCATCGCTGACCGTATCGAACGTGGCCTGCTGGATGGCACTCTGACTGAAAACATCGCCCGCTACCGTGAAGCGATTGATCAGGGTCTGTTGAAGATCATGGCGAAGATGGGGATCTCGGTTATTTCTTCGTACCGTGGTGGTTTGAACTTCGAGGCCGTTGGCCTAAGCCGCGCGATGTGCGCCGAGTTTTTCCCGGGCATGATCAGCCGCATCAGTGGAATCGGTGTTCTGGGTATCCAGCGCAAAGTCGAAGAAGTGCACGCTCTGGGCTTCAAAGACGATGCAGATGTTTTGCCTATCGGTGGTTTCTACAAGTCGCGCAAGACCGGCGAGACGCACGCCTGGACCGCGCAGGCGATGCACATGATGCAGGCTGCGTGTAACGCATCAAGCTATGAGCTATGGAAGCAGTATTCTGCCAAAATGCGTTCGAACCCCCCGATCCATATTCGTGATCTGATGGACTTCAAACCACTTGGCGAACCAGTCCGGATTGAAGACGTTGAATCGATCACTTCGATCCGAAAGCGTTTCGTAACGCCGGGTATGTCGCTGGGGGCACTGTCACCCGAGGCACACAAGACCCTGAACGTCGCAATGAACCGGATCGGGGCAAAGTCGGACAGCGGTGAGGGTGGTGAAGATCCCGTACACTTTGTGCCAGAGCCAAACGGCGACAACCCTTCCGCGAAGATCAAGCAAGTGGCATCGGGCCGTTTCGGTGTAACCGCCGAATACCTGAACCAGTGTGAAGAGCTTGAGATCAAAGTGGCACAAGGCGCGAAGCCGGGCGAGGGTGGCCAGCTGCCGGGCATGAAAGTGACCGACCTGATTGCACGTCTGCGTCACTCGACCAAGGGTGTTACGCTGATCTCGCCTCCTCCGCACCACGATATCTACTCGATCGAAGACCTTGCGCAGTTGATCTATGACCTCAAACAAATCAACCCGCGCTGTAAAGTCACCGTGAAACTTGTTGCCTCGTCCGGCGTCGGCACGATTGCGGCTGGTGTTGCCAAGGCGAAAGCCGACATCATCCTAATCTCGGGGCACAATGGCGGTACCGGTGCTTCTCCTGCGACTTCGATCAAATATGCGGGTCTGCCGTGGGAGATGGGCTTGACCGAAGCTCATCAGGTTCTGTCGATGAACAACCTGCGCGAACGGGTGACCCTGCGGACCGACGGTGGTTTGCGTACAGGCCGCGATATCGTGATGGCTGCAATGTTAGGCGCCGAGGAATACGGCATCGGCACAGCTGCGCTGATCGCGATGGGTTGTATCATGGTGCGCCAGTGCCAGTCGAACACTTGCCCGGTGGGCGTTTGCACCCAGAACGAAGAGCTGCGTGGCAAGTTCACCGGTAACGCAGACAAGGTTGTCAACCTGATCACCTTCTACGCTCAGGAAGTACGCGAAGTGCTGGCCAGCATCGGTGCGCGTTCACTGGACGAAGTGATTGGCCGTGCTGATCTTCTGTCTCAGGTCAGCCGTGGGTCTGCGCATCTGGATGATCTGGATCTGAACCCGATGCTGATCACCGTCGATGGCGCTGACAAGATCAAGTACGACCGCAACAAGCCGCGCAATGCAGTTCCGGATACGCTGGATGCGGAAATCGTCCGCGATGCGGCGCGTTTCCTGGAAGACGGCGAAAAGATGCAACTGTCCTACGCGGTTCAGAACACGGACCGGACGGTGGGCACGCGCACCTCGAGCCACATCGTGCGCAACTTCGGTATGCGTAACAACCTGCAACCCGATCACCTGACCGTCAAACTTTCAGGTTCGGCGGGGCAGTCGCTGGGTGCCTTTGCAGCACCTGGTCTGAAGATCGAGGTGTCGGGCGACGCGAACGACTATGTGGGCAAGGGTCTTTCTGGCGGCACGATCACTGTGCGCAAACCAATGGCCTCGCAGCTGAACGCGTCGGAAAACACGATCATCGGCAACACTGTGCTGTACGGTGCGACCGACGGTTACCTGTTTGCCGCTGGGCGAGCGGGCGAGCGTTTCGCAGTCCGAAACTCGGGCGCGACGGTTGTGATCGAGGGCTGCGGCAGCAACGGATGTGAATACATGACCGGCGGTATCGCAGTGATCCTTGGCAGCATCGGTTCGAACTTCGGCGCTGGTATGACAGGTGGCATGGCCTATCTGTACGACCCGGAAGGATTGGCAACGCTGCTGATCAACCCCGAGTCTCTGGTGATCTGTGCGGTTTCGTCCGATCACTACGAAGCCCAGTTGAAAGGTCTGATCGAGCGCCATGCGGCTGAAACCTATAGCCGAAAGGCGCAGGATATCCTGCAGCATTGGGACAGCGAGAAGGGCAACTTCCTTCAGGTCTGCCCGAAAGAGATGCTGGACAAGCTGGCGCATCCGTTGGGCGTTGAACCCACGGCCATTCCCGCCGAGTAAGGTTTGGCTAAACAATATGGCGCTGCGGAAACGCGGCGCCTTTTTTTACGTCATGCTAGGCTTAGTCCCGATTGGTCCGGTAGTCCGCGTGGCAGCCTTTGCAGGTTTTGGCCAGACCTCCAAACGCCTGTCCCATTGCCGAATTATCCCCTGATGCCGCGGCTTCGGACATTGCCGTCGCGGCGTTCGCCAAATCGGCAAACTTTGCGTCGAAGTCGGCCTTATCCGTCCAAATTTTCGGCCCTGCCTCGCTTGGGGCGGCGTCTGACCCTTCGGGGAACATATCTGGCATATGGCGCGCGATCATGCCGATCTCATCTATAGCCGCTTGAACTGCTTCTGTATCTAACTCCGCCGTTCCACGAAGCATGGCATTCACTGATTTGAGATGGGCGGCAATTTTACCCATCGCATCCATCCGCTGTTTAACAACACCTGTTGCCCCATCGTGGGCGACAGCGAAGGGTGCTGCGAGAATAAGGCCCGAAAGTAGAACCGCTTTGGCGTGTTTAATTTTCATCATGTTATCCCGTTGGCGCGTTGTAGTTCCCGAACATAGAGGATGATCTGTTTGATGTCAGCGTCCGTCAACCCTTCGATCGGAGCCATGTTGCCGAAGCGCCAATGATGCGCCTGCACCCCGCGTCTGGGAGCCAGCATAAAGGCCATGTCGCCGTGATGGCTGGGTTCGTAGATTTTATGAACCAGAGGTGGCCCCGCGCCATCAACCCCTGCGGCATTATCACCGTGGCAGACAGCGCATTTGGCGTTGAAAATGGTCTCGCCCATTTTTGCGCCAGCACTCAGGTCTGGAACGATCACGTCAACAATGTTTGTTCCTGCAATCTCAACGGGTGCAGGGTCTTGCGGGTTTCCAAGGATGAAGTAAGCCCCAGCCGCAATTGCGACGACGACCGGTAGGCCGATTTTCAGGTTCAGCTGCATAGTGTGCCCTTTTGTTTTCCTTGCTTTTCGCACTTCCCCTGGCTGGAAGGTCAACACCAATAATTCTTGCAATTCCGTGAGTCGCCTGTCCGCTGGACCTTGGCTGAAAACCCGCCTATAAGCGCGGCCATGACACGGCAATTCGGCATCATTATTCGAATTAGTCACCCGGCGCTCTGAGAACATAGAGTTTGCCGGGCAAAGGCGTATGGAATACCGCGCCGACCTTTGTTAACACCCCTTCAAACAGATTTTGACGGAGCGACACGGATATGTGTGCCGACACCCCTGACTACAAAGATACTCTGAACCTTCCGGAAACCGACTTTCCAATGCGCGCCGGCCTGCCCAAGCGAGAGCCCGCATGGCTTGAGCGCTGGGAACAGATGGATGTTTACGGACGTCTGCGCGACAAAGCCAAGGATGGATCGCGCAAGCCTTTCACCCTGCATGACGGCCCGCCCTATGCCAATGGCCATTTGCATATCGGCCACGCGCTGAACAAGACGATCAAGGATATGATCGTCCGCAGCCACCAGATGATGGGCTTTGACAGCCGCTATGTGCCGGGTTGGGATTGCCACGGACTGCCGATCGAATGGAAGATCGAGGAACAGTACCGCAAAAAGGGCAAGAACAAAGAAGAGGTGCCGGTGAACGACTTCCGCGCCGAGTGCCGCAAGTTCGCCGAGGGCTGGGTGGATATCCAGCGCGAAGAGTTCAAGCGTTTAGGCGTCACCGGCAACTGGGACGATCCGTACCTGACCATGAACTTCCACGCCGAGCGGGTGATCGCTGAGGAATTTATGAAGTTCCTGATGAATGGCACGCTCTATCAGGGCTCGAAGCCGGTGATGTGGTCTCCGATGGAGAAAACCGCGTTGGCTGAGGCCGAGGTTGAATACCACGACAAGGAAAGCTTCACGATCTGGGTGAAGTTCGATGTTGCCACTGAAGGCGACTTGCAGGGGGCGAAGGTAGTGATCTGGACCACTACGCCTTGGACCATTCCGTCGAACAAAGCTGTCGTTTACGGCGAGAGCTTTGACTACGGCTTGTACGAAGTCAAAGCCACTCCTGACGAATGCTGGGCCAATGTTGGCGACCGCTACATCCTTGCGGACAAACTGGCCGAGTCCGTTTTCACAAAAGCCCGTTTGGAAAATGACCAGTGGACCCGTGTCCGCGCGGTTTCGGCAGATGAACTGGCCGGATTGTCTTTGCTGCATCCGCTTGCCGGTGCCGAAGGCTCTAACGGTGAATGGGACGACCTGCGTGATTTCCGCGCTGCCGACTTTGTGACAGATGAAGAAGGCACCGGTTTCGTCCACTGTGCGCCAAGCCACGGTATGGAGGAATACGAACTTTACCGTGATCTCGGCATGCTTGAACAGGTCATCACTTACAACGTGATGGATGACGGCGGCTTCCGCGCCGATCTGCCATTCTTTGGCGGACACTACATCCTGAACCGCAAGGGCGGCGAAGGCACGGCCAACAAAGCTGTCATCGACAAGCTGGTCGAGGTCGGTGGTTTGCTGGCGCGCGGCAAGATCAAACACAGCTATCCACACTCTTGGCGTTCAAAAGCACCTGTGATCTATCGCAACACGCCGCAGTGGTTTGCGGCGGTCGATAAGCCGGTGAATGACGGTCAAGACGATTATGGCACCACGATCCGCGAGCGCGCCTTGCGGTCCATCGACGAACTTGTGAAGTGGACCCCACAGACCGGCCGCAACCGCCTGTATTCGATGATTGAAGCGCGCCCTGACTGGGTTCTGTCGCGCCAGCGCGCATGGGGTGTCCCTCTGACCTGCTTCACCAAGAAAGGGGCGTTGCCGACCGATCCAGATTTCTTGCTGCGCAATGACGATGTGAATGCGCGTATCGCAGAAGCGTTTGAGGTTGAAGGCGCTGATGCGTGGTATGCAGATGGCGCGAAAGAGCGGTTCCTTGGCGGTCTGGTCGATGCGGATGCCTATGATCAGGTGTTCGACATTCTCGACGTCTGGTTCGACAGCGGCTCGACACACGCCTTTGTTCTGCGCGACCGCGAAGATGGCACCGAGGACGGGATCGCCGACGTTTATATGGAAGGCACCGACCAGCACCGCGGCTGGTTCCATTCGTCACTGTTGCAGGCTTGTGGCACTAAAGGCCGTGCACCTTACCGCAACGTCGTCACGCATGGTTTCACGCTGGACGAGAAGGGCAACAAAATGTCCAAATCGCTTGGCAACACCATTGTGCCGGAAGAGGTCATCAAGCAGTACGGTGCGGATATCCTGCGCTTGTGGGTGGCCCAGACCGATTACACCGCCGACCAGCGGATCGGGCCGGAAATCCTGAAAGGGGTCGCCGATAGCTATCGCCGTCTGCGTAATACGATGCGCTTTATGCTGGGATCGTTGGCACAGTTCAGCGAAGCGGATCGAGTTGATCCGAAAGACATGCCCGAACTTGAGCGTTGGGTTTTGCATCGTCTGGCCGAGTTGGACCACAAGGTCCGGACGGGATATGCTTCGTTCGATTTCCAAGGTGTGTTCAGCGCGATCTTCAACTTTGCTACTGTCGATCTGTCGGCGTTCTATTTCGATATCCGCAAAGACGCTTTGTATTGCGACGGAGACACCCTGCGCCGCCGCTCGGCACGTACGGTTTTGGATATTCTGTTCCATCGTCTGACCACGTGGCTGGCTCCGGTACTGGTGTTCACCATGGAAGAGGTTTGGTTGGAACGCTTCCCGGGCGACGACAGCAGCGTTCATCTGGTGGATATCCCAGAAACCCCGGCAGATTGGCTGGATGAGCCTTTGGCTGCGAAATGGGGCAAAGTCCGTCAGGCGCGCCGCGTTGTAACCGCCGCGCTTGAGGTTCAGCGAACCGATAAAGTGATCGGCGCGTCGCTAGAGGCGGCTCCGGTCGTTCATGTGCGCGACGCAGATATGTTAGAGGCCCTGAAGTCGGTTACTTTTGAAGATATCTGCATTACGTCAGACCTTTCGCTCACCGGCGATCCAATGCCGTCAGAGGCGTTCCGTTTGCCAGAAATCGAGGGCGTGGGCGTGGTGTTTGAAAAAGCGGACGGCGAAAAATGTGGTCGCTGTTGGAAGGTCTTGCCGGATGTCGGTAAGCACAATCACAGTGCTACCTGTAAGCGATGTGACGAAGCGCTCAGCTAAAAAAACGCGTAGGGGGTCGGATTTTCCGACCCCTTTTTTAACCGCTTTTTGTCCATTATTTTGAACCAAAACTAAATCCTTCGAACAATCTGTCGTTCTCTAGATTGCCCCTGTGCAACGATATTTGATCGAAGGAAATTGTATGTTCAGCGCCATTTCGCGTCGGGTTGCCTCTCAAAGGCTATCGGTGTCACTATCCATCCTAGTCGCGGTTCCGATATTCTCTGTTCTTTTGTTTGTCGGCAATATGGTGGCAACAACCAACATGGACGTTGCGAATACTCTGCGATTGTCAAAAGTTCTGGACGTTGCTGTCAGCATGTCCAGTCTGGTGCACAGCCAGCAGAAAGAGCGTGGCGCGACAGCGGTGTATATTAATACCGCCGGTAAAGAATTTGCGTCTGAGCTTCAGGCACTTCGCGACGAAACCGATGCAAACCTTGTTATTTTGGAGCAAAATATCACAACTTTGCGGGACTCTGGTAGTGACGCGCTTGTCCTGCGTCGTATTCAGGACATTCAGGCGATCCTATCACTTTTGCCGCAAATTCGGGCACAGGTCGACCAGTTAGCAATCGATAGCTCGGAAGCCATCGCATTTTACACCGATTTGAATGCCGAATTGCTGAGCTTTTTCCAGTACATGGCAGCAACCAGTGAAAACCCAAACGTTTCGCGGAATGCAGGGGT
>Ga0181568_10004612_pt1 | contig 12252 bp, 15 predicted proteins | sample 101ome_20_FD_133758 | JGI IMG/M metagenome (GOLD analysis project Ga0181568, IMG submission 133758) | Coastal salt marsh microbial communities from the Groves Creek Marsh, Skidaway Island, Georgia - 101404AT metaG (megahit assembly) | ecosystem: Environmental > Aquatic > Marine > Intertidal... | reverse complement strand
CGCCAGGGTGGCTGTGAGGCATGAATGCGTCAATGGATACATAACTAACAACGTCGTATAGAACCAATGAGATTGCATGTTCCCTCGCTAACTTTCCTAGACGAACTCCAGTGCCGAAATCACGCCACTTGACATTTTCATTAATCCAGTCTCTATCAACATTGAAGCTGAGCCAATCTGCTAATCCGTGCCAGAAGACCATGCACCTCCGATTGAACACTCCATGTTTAGTATTTTGATTTAGAAAAAATAATTTAGGATGTTATTATACCACCTAATGGTTTGGATGCGTAAACAGAGAGATTTGCCAGTTACAATGTACAGGATTCTATTGTATATCTCCCGAATGAAAAATGCGGATGATGATTCAAGAAGGCTCGTGCGTATCGAGCGTGCTACTGGAATCGATCGCAAAGAATTGCGCCTTTATTTGGATAAGATGAAGGCGTGTGAATTGATAGAATCGGTGGATTCAGGTAAAAAGGGTAGAGGTGGGCATCCCATAATCTGCTGGAACATAACAGAGTCTGGCAGAATGTGGCGTTCAGATATTGGACGGTTTATCCAACTCGGCCAAAGGTTAGAATTCTATCCTGAGTCATTCTTTTATCTTCCCTCAGATGGATTTTAGGTGGTTCTTTTACCCCCTATGTGCGTCCTCTTCAATATATATCTTGAACCACCATGGATTAAACATGGCCGACAAGAAGAACCCGGTTGAAAAAACAACCAAAGGCTTGACATCATTGATTGATGAGTTTACTAGTTCCATCAAGGAGTTAGTAAATGCTGGCGAAGAGACTGTGATACACCTAGCAGTAGGAGGCGGACGAGCAATTTCAGCTGTCGTTGATGCTACTGGAACGGTAACAAAGGTAGCAGTCGAAACCGCAACCAATGTTGTTGGGGCAGTTGGTGGGGGAGCTGTACGAGCTGTAAAAAATCTAACAAAAGAAAAAAAAGAGGAGGAAGATGAATGATAGGAAGGACATTGATGCTATCTATTAGCGTAGCAGTCGCAGGATTTGTTGCAGGAGCTGCCACTAGTGGTTTCAAGCACTATTACCAGAGATTTGCTGAAGAGGAAGACATGAACGATGGAACAGTTACTCAAGTTGAGATTGTTTCTGACAAATCAAAGAAGACTAGGGGGCGAAGGTGATGGTTCCACTAATAGGAGGGGCAATCGGATTATTTTCAACTACTATCAACGCTGTAGGAATTGGTGCTACTGCTGGAATGAGTTATGGTTTAGGTAGGAAGTATGGACGTAAAATGTGTGAATTTGCTGATAAAATGGAAGGTAGACTCGCAGGATTTTTAATGAATACAACTGAGTGATTCAATAACAAGTTACTACTGGGATTACCGTGGTAGAAGCATTATCGATGCCTGTTTTCCCACCAAATAACGTCTGGGATCTGTACATTTTATTCTTATTTTTACCGTTCTTATTTAGGATGTTTTTTCTGACTAAACCGTTTTACAGAGTGACAAAACAACTAGTTCCTCATGGGAAATGGTTTCTAAAACAGTTAAAGGAATTACCAATCAAAGGATTAGGTCTCATTGCATTCAATGAAGTTATGGCATTTTCAATGCCAGTGTTCTTGGTATTGGCATTGAGGATATTTTCAGGAGGATTAGGTTGGGATACTTGGAATGAAACTCCACTAATAGGCCTCTTTTTCTTAATTTTTCTAAGTTTGTTGTGGTTATTGTTCGATATGTTTAGAATTTTTCGAGTAAGAAGAATGTTGATAGCGATAGAAAGACAGAACATAAGAAAATTAAGAAAGTATGCTGATGCAGGTTTGAATGCAAGGAAATGGCTAAAAAAATTCTCTAAGAAAGGAGAATCAGAAAAAGAGACGGTTAAACGCTCCGGAACTTCTGTCGGGAAAAAAGTTGGAAAACTTATGCTCTTGAGGAAACTCACTCCCGCTGGTTTAGCAACGGCTGTAGCTTCAGGTGCCGCAATTGAGGTTGCTAGAATTGGCGCTGGAAAAGTTTCCGACATGATAGATGAAAAAATGCAAGAGGAATTTGACAAATTTGCTGAGTCAAACACAGATACCTTAATTGTTTTACTTCTTAGAGATTTTATTATGAGTTTAGCACCATTACTTGCCTTGTGGCTAATTCCAATGCTACTTCCTTGACAAGATTGAAGGGTAATAGCCAACGCCCCCTACATGAGAGAAATGTCTCTTCTAATCCTGATGCGCCATGGCCAATCGATGTGGAATGCTGCAAATTTGTTCACTGGGTGGGCTGATGTTCCCCTGTCAAGTAAAGGAATAGACGAAGCAATTTCAGCCGGAAAAGAAATTTCCTCACTGCCAATTGATGAAATACACGTGTCTGCATTAATTCGTGCCCAAATGACTGCCATGCTGGCAATTTCACAACATGAAAGCGGCGCTACACCCGTTTTTCAATACGGAAGCAATGATGGAGAAATGAGTGAAAATGAGAGAAAGATGGCAGCTTGGTCAGTAGCCAATTCAGATTCAAATCAAATTCCAGTCAAGGTATCTTGGAAGCTGAATGAGAGGATGTACGGCGATCTTCAGGGCCTGAACAAACAGGAAACTCGAGAAAAATATGGCGATGAGCAAGTACACATTTGGAGGCGTTCTTTTGATGTACCTCCGCCAAATGGGGAATCACTAGAAATGACTGCAGCAAGAACCATTCCATACCTAAAAGAATCAATTTTGCCCTCCCTAAATTCTGGAAAAAATATCCTTGTTGCAGCACATGGAAACAGCCTTCGCTCAGTAATTATGGAAATAGAAGGACTGTCAAAAGAAGAAGTTCTCAATCTAGAAGTTCCTACTGGTAAACCAATAATTTACGATTGGGATGGTGTAAATTTCACCAAGGTGTGACCGATGGAAAAGTCATGGCAGTGGCTACCTGCAATTTATCTTGCAGCACTACTTTTGATGAATCTCATGAGTACGTCCTTTGCGACCTCAGTCATGCCCGATGAATGCCCAGATGGGTCTATGAATTGCGAATTTAGGATAATTGCGCTTGATGTTTCAGATGAAGAATTACATCAAGCAATGTATGAATGGCAGGACTCAAGAGGATTCACTACTACATTTAGCGAGGGACACATAGTGGATAGAACACTATTCATGCAATTTCCAGATGATGTTCATTATTCAAACGAATGTGGGACCGTTGAATTATTCAGCAAGTCTAGATTAGGACGTTCAGATTATGGTGTCAATGAAGATAGAGTGGACGAAATAGTAGATTTCTTAATGGATTACAATTTTGAATCAACTTGTCAATAAGCCTCGCCTTCATCATTAACGAATACAACGTTAACCCCAAATCCTGCCTTGTGAAATGCGATTAATTCTAACGAGTAAATTATGTGACCAGTAGGCGCATATCCGAGAATCTTACGTTTGTCTCTCTTGGTAAACCAGGACTTTTTCTCGCCGATTACTCTCCTTTCTCCTTCGATATCATCAAACCAAGGCAGAGGGCCTGAAGGTGAGAACTCAATCCCTAGAATTAAGTCAACCCCGTCTGTAGATTGGGCGGCATCAGCATCTGCTTCGCTCGGGATTGCAGGAGCATTCGGGTGTGTGTGAAGCCAATGAGTAAATCTGCCAGCTCTTGGACCTCTATCACTTCCAAAAATTTCGTCAGTCCATTCTTCAGGAAGGTGATGTACCGAATATGAATCTCCCCTGTTTACCATTTTTGCTTCATTGATTTTGTATCCTTGGCCAGCAAAGAGGTTTTCTTGGTGTTTTTCACCTTGATACATTGCAAAAATTTCAGGGTCTATTCTTTCATCCTTAACATCGATACCAACCAAAATTTCGTCTGGCAGAGATTTGAATGCCCATCCAAGTATTTGTTCAAGAATTGATACTGGGAAATGTATCTGAGCAACATATTCCTCTCGAAGATTAAATGACTCGTCGTTGTATTCAGCGACAGCCTGTTCTAGCCAATCGCTTGCCATGTTCTGAGCCAAACAGTTCTCAATCATCAATGCCTCGCGTATGAGATTATTTCAGTAAGTCTTGAATATATCCGTGAAAACTAATACATCATGGCGAAGAAGAAAGGTGGCTTTGGTCGATTTCTCGGTGCTATTACTGGAAGCCCTTACGAGAGAATGCAAAAGCAAATCGATAAGGCAATTGATGAAGCCGAAAGCGACAGGGCTTTGGCAAAGACTCTGAAGAAAATGGTAAAGGCTATCGGCGACCAGTATGAAGAAGAAAATATTGACGAAGAAGAACACGATCTTCTGATTGAGGCTATCGAAGATGCGGACCCAGAAGGAAGAACATTTGGGAAGTTAACCGATAGTAGCGATGCATTCTATGATTCAGGGGATATGCCCGATTCACCAAAACTAAACTTGGGCAAGAGAAAGAACCTCGATGAATTGATGAAAGCCCAAGGAAATGAATTCACAGGTTCTTTTGGTCGTGATGAATTCGACGATTTCAAGCGAACAATGGCTGCGGATTTCTATGCAGATTCAGACGACGCAATCGCCGCTGGTGACCACCAAGCAGAAATCAGAACCCAAAACAGAGTTTTCGCAGATGCAGAAGATGGTATTGACCAATTAAAGCGAAAAATGGCAGAAGAAAGTGGCCTTGAGCACCATGTCGAAGAGGAAGAGGATGAGAATTACTACGTTGACGATGACGATATCGAATGGTGGAAAGACGACGAAGGTTATTGGTGGTATAGAGAACCAGGCGAAGAAGAATGGCAACCTCATGAAGAGTAATTATCCCAAATACTCAACATCGGTAGGTCAAACTTAGTTATTCCAATATCTGCTCCAGCGCTTAGCATAGCGTTATTTGCCATAGTTGAGGAACTCATTGCAATAATTGTTTGTGGGCGCTTCACATCAGATTTTAGTAAATCGACCAATAATTCAAGTCCCTTTGTTGGAGGCATGAAGTGGTCTAGGAGCAAAATGTCAGGGTTGAATTGTCTGATTATTTCAAGATAATTTACTGAGTTCCACTTCTGCTCGAAATGGATATCAAGAATTTGAACTCCTCCGCTAATCAATAGCGCTTCTATGTCAACCGAATCCTCGAATGCGAGAATTTTCATTCTTCAACATCCCACCAATTTGGTACGTCAAACCATTGTGGCGCATCATCGTCTCTGACGATTAAAGGCAATCCCAATTCTGATGATTCGTCGATGTTCACATTTAAACCGATTTGAGCACATGGGCTTGGCAGATAGTCTTCTCCACTTTCGGTAAGCTCTATCCTTATTTCATTTCCAGCAGGAATAATAGCATCGATTGGATTGAATTCCATTTTCATGAGGTAGGTTTCGAAAACAGGATTTACGATTTTAGCATCATATCCACCATCTCTGTATCTAACATCCATTGTAGCATGCCCGATTCTGAGGTTCTGAGTAGCATCAAACATTGTAGCGAAGACTTGACCTCCATCGCAACCTCTTGTTGTCACAGAAAGATGCAATGTAGGCAATCCTGAGATGAATCTATCTTCACTTGAAGCAGGTATAGTAATTGTAGTATCTGCATTGAGGCTGACCGTGTTTCCGTTTGCAGTTGCTTGGTCAAGACTAATTTTTTCCCAGACGACATCTCTTGGTGGCCAGGTATCTTCCACGTGCCATCTTCCATCATTTCTCTGCATCTGCACATGTAAATCCGGCATTGGTCCATTGTCCTTTAACCAATATTCAAACCAGGCATACAAATCAACAGCCCAATCCATCCTTGACATTTCAGGGTACGCTTCTGCACCGTATCCAGATGTTAGACCGCCATGTACTGTTGGTTGGTCAGGATAATTGTGTGCCCACTGACCCATGATCCCTCTTGCAGGAATTCCAGCATCTCTCATCAATTGATATGTAGGAAAGGCATGGTATGGGTCTACATTCCAATCTTGCATTCCCCAAACGAGGTATACGCTGCCTCGATAATTCTGTAAAACATCAGGGAGATGTCTTCTTTCATCCCAGTAATCATTCCATTCCGCTCCACCATAGTGTGCCCACATTTGGGTAGTGAACGGATTTAGAGGACCTTGTAAATCATCTTGGCATACTCTCAATTCATCTGAGGTCAAATCACTTGTTGCAGCCTGGTATGCTGCGTCGTATCCAAGTGCTCTCGCTTCGCTTGAACCATTTCTGTAGAACATTTCTTGAACGCCAATGGAACCGGAAATAGGGACAATGGTTTTGAGATATTGCGATGGGTTTTGTGCCGCCTCCCAATTTGTTGTTCCAGCATATGATTTGCCCATAAGTCCAACCTTTCCATTCGACCATTCTTGCTGACCGAGCCATTCGACAACCGCCTGAATTCCTGTCTGTTCTCCAAGGCCTTTGACATCTTGGCAGTGAGTGGATTTACCGGAACCGAATGTGGATGCTTGTGCAAGGGCGTATCCATGAGAAATGAAGTTGTCATATACCCACTTACCTATTCCACCATCTGGAACAGTATTCGGGTTTGAATCAGGGCCAACACCTGGCATTCCTTCTCCTCCAAAATCATAGTAGGGGTGGATGGACATGATTACTGGAACTTTTACCCCTTCAGGAACATCTGGTAGCCACAAAGCAACGTGCATCAAATCTTCCTCAGGTAAGCCAATGTCTTCCTCCGAAGCCGGAAGATCGACTGCGACATAGTGTTCAGTGTAAGTCAAGACGCCATAGGTTCCATTCACAGGAAGAACAGACCTCGTTTGGGTGAGGTCTAGTTCCATTGCATGCCTTTCATGTAGAGGGGTCAACCACCATTCAGTAATCGATTCAGCTTCATTAGTTTCCGTTAGAACATGTCCAATGCTCGAACCTAGAATTAGGAAAATGATTGATACTGCAATAGTCGCTCCCAGTGTGATATTCAAAACATTATCATCGGATGGTTGGAAAATTTCCGCTTCGAAAACTTCGTCCTCCATCATATCGTCGAGATGCTACACCCTCATCAGTCTTACTTTCAACCGTCTATCTCCCCAAACCCTCAAAGGTCTTGTTATCCAGCACACCACATGGCAGAACATTTTACGGTAGCCGGCAAATCAATCCCCGATTTGTCAACATTTTATGGTGGATTTCTAATCGTTTGGGGAATCGCAATTTCACTAATTTCTGAATCGGATTCAATCACTTCTTATTTCCCAAGTTTCCTTGGAATTCCTCTATTGTTGTCTGGAATACTCGCAAATAAAATACCTGAAAAGAGAGCGCTATGGATGCATATCTCAGCGACTTTTGGACTACTTTGTGCCCTTGGCGGTACTAGATTCTTCATGGTGATGGGTGATGGAATCAATTATGCTTCAGGTTCTATGCTGATGTTGTTAATCACCGGTTCAGTTTACACTTATTTCTGTGTTCAATCATTCAGATTTGCACGCCAAAATAGAGACTAATCATCCCTACTTTGATTTGGTTTGAGTTCATGGGATTATACATGCGAGCAATTGCCATTCTTCTGGGATTGCTCATATTCTGTCCAATTTCTGGAGTTAGTTATGAAACTGGAGATGAAGATTGGCGGGATATCGAAGTCGACATGACAATGTGGAATGATGGACCTGAATTAGAGGGTTCACCAATGGATGAACCTCGTCCCGGTGATGCGGTATTGATGATTGAAGTTGAGTATACTCCAGGACATTTAGCTTCTAGTGTGAGAGGTGAAATCATCATTGAATTATTCGAAGAGTGGGCTCCGAACACTACAACGAACATGATCATGCATGTTGAAAGTGACATCTATGATGGGATATTTTTCCACCGTGTAATAGATGACTTCGTCACTCAGGCAGGAGACCCAACATGCCGAACTATCGGAATCTATCCTGCCACTAGCCTTGAATGTGGAAGTGGAGGCGATGGCCATACACTAGACCTGGAGCATAATGAGAACTTGTCTCATGTAGACGGTGCAATTGGAATGGCTAGAAGCGCTGACCCAAATAGTGCTGATACTCAATGGTATATCGCTGAAACAGAGGCGCATGGACTTGACCCAGAAAATAGGGATGACGAAGGGTATGCCACATTCGGAATAGTAAGGCATGGCATGAGTCACGTCAGAGCAATCGCAACAGTCCCAACTACAGATGACCCATCCGGCGAAGAGATAGTGGTCAATCCAGCATCGACAGCAGGACGACCACTATACGAAGTTCACATTTCAAACATTGACATGATAGGAGTCATTCCGAGTCCTGCGAATGATTTGGTTGCAAGTTCAGATGAATCCTTTGTTGAAAAATACAAATTTGCAATAGGTGTAGTTCTAATAGTTGTTCTTTCGTGGTTCCTATTGCCTACTATAATCAGCAAAGATGAAATTCAAGACGTGATTTTGCTAGAAGAAGGTGAAGAAAATGAAAACTAAGGCTATATTTCTAATCAGTTTATTGTTAGTACTAGCTGGTTGTATTGATGAAGAAACGGTAATTGATGAGCCAACCCCTGAGTTTGAAAGTTTTCCACAATTTACTCTTACCGCACATGATGGCTCTAACAATACACTTGAAGACATGAGTGATACATACTGGTTAGCATACTTTTCAGCACCGTGGTGTACACATTGTGAAACCACATTAGACTCTTACGACCAAGTAATTCCTGCTGGAAAATTGTTGGTCTTTTCAAAAGATTCTAGCAATGAATATTCTGATATGAGTGCATGGCATAATGACACAGAAGAGAACCTAAATCGCACTGTTGCACGTCCTTTCATGCTTGCTCCTGAATTAGCAGAAAGTCTCGAAGTAGGTGGTATTCCTCATGCAATTATTGTTGACAGCGATGGAAATATGATCACCGAAAAGGTAGGCAAAAGTCCTGATGTCAATGAGACTACCGATTGGTGGAATTTCTTTACTAACTGATTTTCAAATCCAAAACCACATGCTGGATATGTGGGCAGTAAGATTTCACATCTTCTAGGTGCATCGCCTCAACATTTTTTCCACTAACAGTCGAAAACCAAGTCACAGTCTTCTCTTTCCATTCCTCAATCTCATCCTCATGTACATTCATGTGCACATGAATTATTCCTCCGGAAGGCTTCAAGCATCTTATCGCATTACCCCACGAATTTAGTGAGGAAGGTATGAGTCCTAATATCACCCTATCAGCGATACCAACTAATTCTCTCATCGAGTTTTTATTGTCGCCTGGATAAATTGTACATCTTTCCTCAAGTCCATTTCGAATCAGGCTTCTTTCTAAGCATTCAATGCTCTTTGGATTAATTTCACAAGCATGGACGTGTTTTGCATTTCCTCTCTTAAGGAATTGTAGTGTATAGTATCCTATGCCACAGTAAGCGTCGATAATTATCTCGCCTTCACAGTCTATTTCACCCATTCTTCTTCGTTCGGTAATGTTTCCAGATGAAAACATGACCTCTGATGCATCGAACTCGTAATCAACGAAATTTTCTCTGTGAATAACCCAAGCATCACTACCTAAGATTAGTTTCAATTGCGATTTTCTCTCAACTCCCGAATCGATTTCATCTTGTATTGCTATTCTAGATGCTCCCAAGGCTTCAGCCACATCAGAGAGAGGCCAATTATCTGTATTTGTACCGTTTGGGAAAATTATCAAATCTCCCAATTTTTCCCATTTTTTTGGAGGATTGTTCAATAATCTCTCCAACAAAAAGTGAGGGTCTGTTCTTTCAACCTCTTCGAATTCAATTTCGATGCTGCCTTCGAATACAGGAATAGCAATTCCATCTCCATATGGTCTTGGTTTTAGGTTGGTATTTACCTTGCCTGAAAATTTTAAATTTTCATATTCTGAACTGGCCTCAGCACGACTACAGATGTGCGCAAATGCTGTTGGCATTATTTATGCCTGAGGCAAAAGCATGTTAAATCTCCCCGTATACAGGTCAACTGTTAGCATGAAGTCGCGACTCGCAATTTTTCTGATTTTTTTGTTTGGAATTTCAATTTGGCTTCCTTTCGCCAGCGCCGCAGAGATGCCTGCTTGTAATGCTGTGAACGGAGGTCATTGTGATGGCTGGGATAGTTCTGATGATGGCACTCCTAATCAACAAGATTGGATTGAAGGTGTTTACGAATTTAATTTGGTTGACACTTCTACAATAGAAATGGAAATGACTTGGGCCCTTAGAGAATTTAATCGTTCAATGCTTGGATTTGATGATGACCCAAACATCGCAGCAGCACTTTCTGCAATGGGTTTTTCTGGCAAGGACGGAGCTCCTGCAGATCTGATTAGAAATTTCTTTGACGAGAATACAGCAGGCCCTGGAACACCGACGGTTAGACAAAAACTAATACTTGAGGTAAATGATACAATAGAAGAATTACTCAGTTCAGGATTTGGTTCTGTCAATTCAATAAATTCTGTATATACTAATTCTATTACCGAATCAGGAGTCCCTACAGAATGTAGTGATGACCCTGGTGATGACTCAATTTACGGGGGCGAAGGTGCCAGTATTGAAAATGCGTTTGAACCTCCTATTTGTTTTTCAGTAACTGCAAATGTCTCATTATCTACTTCGACATTTAATCTTGGTTCAGTCAATCCATTGACCTTGGAAAGAGTATACAAAGGAATGCTTGCAATGGGTTCCGAAATCACATCAGAATTCGATTTATTCAGTGAACCAGGTCACAAATCAGTATTCGTCATAAATCCGCCTGATTTTGCTACAATCAAAGGAGTAGATGCGAACGGAATTCAGGTCATAAAGTCAGGGCCACCTTCCTATATGGCTGCTCAGTGGACAATTGACCATTTAGATGCGCCATTGAACGGTCAAAGAATCGAGCAAGGAGTAAGCATAGACATCGGCCACAGAAATTCTACTCAAACTAGTAGTGTTGTTGTCGGTCCAGATGACACCGGTATTACGCTAGGTGTAACACTTGATATGTCAGATGAAGATGCTGTTTATCTTGAAATTCTAGCTGGTATAAATCACATAGATGAATCGACCATGAATGATTGGGGAATCTCCATGGTCGATGTCACTGATAACGCAAGAGTGCCCTGGATTACCTCGGATGGAATAAGATTAGCATATCAAAATGATTTAGTGAATTTAGATGATTTCACTTCTAACTTCCCTATGGATACTGTTGGGGATGCTATTGAAGATGCGGTTTCGGGAGTTTCAGATATCACAATGGGTGAAATGACCTGGGTTTCAGATTCTCAAATAATTGGAATTTCAGAGGCACCAGGCGGCCTGAATTACTCTCATCCAGATTGCCCCGAGAGTTTACCTCCTGGTATGGATGCACACTACTGTATTGAAGGGCAATCTGCTATGAATGGTGAGCATCCGATTTATCTTCGTTCTGTCTCATCCTCATTTGAACTTAGGATATTGGACTTAATCAAGGAACAAGTTGATGACCCAACAGGATTACTAGATGTCATACAAGAAAGTGATTTCCACGATATACTGGATTCTGGTTTAACCATCGATACGAAATTCGGTCAGGACCTATTACAAGATATGATACCGAATGATTTACCTCCATCAGAATTGAAACTAGAAATCATTCTCCCGTCATGGATGCAAACTGCGACTGGACAACAATCATTTGAATTGATAGAGAGAACAAACGCCGAAGACCAGATTGAAATCTCAATAGCAAAGCCCGGGGCATATGACCCGAGACATGCGATCAAAGATGAAGACGGAATTGAGATATGTTCCTCAGATGAAGCCGATTGGTCATGTGTTGAATTGGACGTTGAACTTGATGTAAGCGAGTTAAATTTCAATGAATGGGGTCCAAGCATTGATTTAACTGCGTCATTCAGTGCTAAAATCGACCTTTACAGGATTAAGATACCAGACGAAGTTCTAGACGAATTAAGGTCTGAGAATACTACAATAGCCATGGAAGTAATACCTTCAGATTTAATCCGATTAGGTTTTGAAATCGGTGGCCGCCTCGCCGACCCTGTGACTAGAGAGGTCAACGTGACTGAAGGAAATCCAACTGAGCTAGAATTTACAGCAGAAGGGTTCGAGGCATTTGTTGATAACCTTGGAAAAGAAATTACTGAGGAAATGCACAAGGCAGCAGACGAAGCATCTCAACAAGAAGAAATGTTAGAAATCGACCTATCCGGAATTCAGATAATCACCAACCTCGACAACCTTGGCGGAATCGGCACATCAATGGATGATAACACTCCAATCACATTTGAAATTATTAT
>Ga0181568_10004611_pt1 | contig 12252 bp, 9 predicted proteins | sample 101ome_20_FD_133758 | JGI IMG/M metagenome (GOLD analysis project Ga0181568, IMG submission 133758) | Coastal salt marsh microbial communities from the Groves Creek Marsh, Skidaway Island, Georgia - 101404AT metaG (megahit assembly) | ecosystem: Environmental > Aquatic > Marine > Intertidal zone... | reverse complement strand
TTTCAGCAAGGTCAGATTGAGACGATAATTTACTAGTCGCGTGTCTATCTAAGCATAATGAAAGGTCGTCTGGATGGATTCCAGAACCGTTATCTGTGATTTTTATTAGGTCAAAACCACCTCTTTCTATCTCTATAGAAATTAGTGTTGAGCCTGCATCAATCGAATTTTCAATCAATTCTTTTACCACTTGTGCTGGTCTTTCTACAACCTCGCCAGCAGCAATATGTCCGATGGTAAAATCATCAAGTTGATGGATTCGTTTCGGCATTGTCATAATCATTCCTCAATGTTTTTCTTTAATTTATACAAAGCATCAAGAGCATCCCTAGGACTCATTGAATCGATGTCCATAGCAATTACTTCTGATTTTATTTTCTCTAATTTTTCATCTTTCTCAATGACAACCTTCGGGCTTCCTACGAAGCCCATCAGAGATGATTGACCTGTTTTTCGAGCAATTGGAGTTCCCTTATTACCCGCCTTTGCACCGTCGGCTTGCTTCTCTAAAAACGTCAAAAGGTCACCTGCTCTCTCGATTACATGTCTAGGAAGCCCAGCTAATGCTGCAACTTGTACACCATAAGAGTCATCGCAAGGGCCATCGGCAACGGTATGCAAGAATTTCAATTCACCATCAGATTCAGCAACTTGGACATGTACGTTTACCAAGCCTGGTATTTCACCTTCTAAACCAATTAGTTGATGGTAATGAGTTGCAAAGAAGGCCCTTGAATTGATCCTTTTACAAATGTCCTCGGATACAGACCAAGCAATCGATAGACCATCGAAGGTTGAGGTCCCTCGTCCAATCTCATCCAGCAAAATTAGAGAATTAGATGTAGCCTGTTTCAAAATATGGGATACCTCCATCATTTCCATCATGAAGGTAGACCTGCCTCGTCTAATGTCATCAGATGCTCCAACTCGGGTAAATATTCGGTCTACAATACCTATTTGTGAACTCTTGGCTGGTACAAAAGAACCACACTGAGCCAATATCGAGAGTAAAGCAGCACAGCGTAAGTAGGTTGATTTTCCTCCCATATTCGGGCCTGTTATTAGTAAAAACTTCCTTTTCTTATCCAATGTAATATCATTTGGAACAAAGTTAGGCTGTAATTCTAAAACGGGATGTCTAACTTCTTTTGCTACAAACCTTGTGTCTTCATAGATGGTGGGTCTTGTCCATGAACGTTTACGAGCAACGCTTGAAAATGATTGCAATACGTCGATTTCGGCGACATTTGAACTTATCATACCCAGTGTTCTAGCGTGTGTTCTACATCTTTCTCTTAAATTTCTAAAAAGTTCATATTCGATATTGTTAGCCTTAGTAGATGCTGTCAGTAATTTGTCTTCCCATTCAAGTAATTCATCGGTTACATACCTATTTCCATTGGTCATTTGCTGTTTCCTCTTCCACTGTTCAGGAACCTTTGAAAGGTGAGATTTTGTAACTTCAATGTGCCATCCAATCTGTCTGTTGTGCTTAACCTTCAATGAGGGTATGTCTAACTTTATTCGTTCTTGTTTTTCTAAATCTTTGAACCATTGATGGCCTATCGATGCTGCTTTTCTTAAATCATCCAAGTTTGAATCGATACCCTCTCGAATTATTCCACCATCCTTCATCGATAGTGGTTGTTCATCGTTTAGATTTGCTTGAATATCAATCCTCATCATTTCCAATACATCTAGGTCCGAAGATAAACGATTGAGAAGCGTGTCATCCAGTTCTTGACACGATGCTTTCAGCCTCGGCATCCTTTCTAAAGCGAGTGATATTGCTACCAAATCTCTTCCAGTAGAGCGATTATAAGATAACTGAGTTGCCAATCTTTCCATGTCTCTGAGCCCTTTCAAAATTTCGCGTATGCCATCCAGCCGCTTTGAAGATCTTGCAATACCCGCAACAGAATCTTGCCTCTCCTCAATTTGTTCCTTTGAAGCCAAAGGTCTCAAAATCCAGTGTTTTAGACACCTTCGTCCCATCGCAGTCCTACATTTGTCAATTGATGTTAATAGTGAACCTTCCTTTTCTCCAGATAGCGTATGTGTTAATTCTAAATTTCTTAATGTGGTTTGGTCTAGAATCAAATTTCCATCTGGTCTCAATATTTCTACATCTTTGAAATCGACTGAATCCATCAAATGCATTGTTGACAAGTAATCTGCTGCCATTGCTGCTGCTTCCATAGCTACGGGGAAATCTCCTAAGTCAATATGTCCTAAATCTGCAACATCTAATGTTTTCTTTAACGAGTCTTCTGACTTTCTCTTTGAAGTAGAATGTTGTGAAAGTGTAATTCCTTCCATGCTGTTAATTATTTTTCTAACCTCTTCCTTATCCGCATCTTTCGGTGAGAAAACTAATTCTTTGGTAGAACTTCTCAATAAATCATCTAATACTCTTTCCCATCTGTCCAAACCAGAGTACTCAACAGCCCAAAGGTTGCCTGTTGATGCATCAAGGATAGCCAATCCAATCTGTTCGTTTTTTGATACGATTGAGGCGAGATTAGCGACTTCATCAGTTCCAATCAAACTCTCTTCATACAATGAACCAGGCGTGTAAACTCTAGTAACTACCCTTTCGAGTAATTTTGCACCTTCACGTAATTCTTCTTCTTGTTCAGCCACGCAAACCTTGTATCCTGATTTCAACATGGTTCTAAGATTGTCTTCTAAAGCATGCCATGGGAATCCAGCCATAGGGATTGGATTTTCCGCATTCTTATCTCTACTCGTTAAAGCCAGGCCAAGAACTTCTGATGCGACTACAGCATCTTCATGAAATTGTTCATAGAAATCTCCCATTCTAAAAAATAAAACAGAATCTTGATGTTCAGACTTGATGTCCATATATTGGTCCATCATGCCTCTTTTTGTCATGCCATCACTACCAAAGCTTGCGCTAGGGTTTGCGGTGGGTGAAGGAGGTTCGTAAAGACTACCCTCGATTTTTTCTCAAGGGTGTGTTTTGACTATTCAGTTCAGAATATTTCTCCACGTCTCATCGCTTCAAAAATATTCCATCCCATTACAGAAATAATCGTAATAGAAATTAGGATAAAACCAAGATCTAAAACACCTCTTAGGCTGAGTATTGATGTTCTAGCATTACTTTCTATAGAAACTGAACTAGGTGAGTCTTGTATGTCCGTTCCGTAGATTGAAATTAGGCCATCGGAATTACAATCAATGAAATTTGGAACTAAACCTAGAGTAGATGGCAATTCTTCAAAGTCAATTTCTCCATTATCTATGATTGCCACGCTGTCAGAATTTATTCCGCCGAATAACCAAACTTTCTGATTATTGTCTACGGTCGAAGAAAAACTTGCTATATTTAGAGAAGTAATTTCATTTGAGTTAATGACTACTGTATCATCGGTTCCAGTAGCGATGTAATCGCCATTCTTCATTTGAAATATACCGTGAATAGATCCTTCTCCACCAAGGTAAACGATTTCAGAATCAGGTGCGTTAATGCCATCCCATTCAACGAACATAACCAGTTCGTACATAGGAGGAGAAGCAGGATTTGTTCCTAACCAGTTTGGTGGTGCTTGCCAAGAACCTCCAATTAACCAACCTTCTTCGGTAGCCAACATCGCTTCAACATGCATATTCCCATCCTGGTTGGCGATATCTGACAATCCCTGTCCATCACTGATATGCATTGCCGCTAATTTATCTGAGGTTCCTTCTTGGATTACGACGAGTAACTCATTTTGAGCGTTTGCTGAAACGTCTTTTGCTGTGACATTTTTACCTAGATTCATTGCAATCCAGCCAAACTCAGCTGGGTGGTTCTCTTCTGAAAAGAATAACAATCCTTCAGCACCCATACAAGCAAAAGTGATGTGAATGTGTTGTACTAAGCAAGTTGCGTATGGAGTTTCCTGAACATTCCCATGAAGTGAAACGAATTTCCCGTCTTCATTTTCATACATCACTGCATTTCCTGCAGAATCTAAAATAATTCCATCCTGGTTAAGTTCGGCACCTTGGTGAAATCCAGATAGATTATCTGACCAATCGATTAATATCGCACCAAGAATTACAGCAATTGCGAACACTGCGAATGAGAGCCATTGATGTTCAGACTCTTCTTCTAGGAACTTACGCCACGCTGACATTGTTATACGCTGAAACTACCTATTCAATGACCTTTGCCCTATCAAATTGGTATTTCATAATCGGCATCGTCATATATGGATGGTAAGTCGGAAATTCGCTTGGAGTGATGAGTAATGGCACGAAAGCCTGCGAAAATGTACCGAAGACTAAAGGGTCCTGCTTACACTAGACGCAAGTATATTGGCGGTGTTCCAAATAACAGAATCCACCAATATCACGTCGGAAACCGACGTGCTGCTGAGACGGGTCAGTTTAAAATGGAACTGAATTTAATCGCAGATGAATCATGTCAAATTAGACACACTGCTCTAGAAGCGGCTCGTGTTATTTCTAATTCAACCATTAGAAAGATCGCAGGTGCTCAAAACTATGCACTGAGAGTTCACACATACCCACACCATGTCTTGCGTGAAAATAAGCAGGCTACAGGTGCTGGTGCAGACCGTGTATCTCAAGGTATGAGATGTGCTTTCGGTAAGAATGTCGGAACAGCAGCTCGTGTCAAGAGTGGCCAAAGAGTCATTTCACTGCAATTCTCCCCTGAACACTATCTAGTTGCTAAGGATGCTTTGAGAAAAGCAGGAATGAAATTCCCAACACCTTGTACTACCAAATTGGTAAGAGGTCACGAATTCGTCAAAGGTTTGGTTTGATATCCGCAGAAATTTGGCTACTGCCAAATTTGAATATTTGCGATGTTTTAACCGTGTAGTTCATGAACAACTAGCATAACACAACAATAGGAGGAATTACCATGCGCGTTGCAGTTCTGAAGGAAGACAATTGTCAACCAAAGAAATGCATGGACGAATGTTTCGCCTTCTGTCCTCCTGTCAGAAATGGGCAGGAATGTATTGTCATGGATAGCGTCACCGGCAAGCCACACATTTCAGAATCACTTTGTATCGGTTGTGGAATCTGCGTAAACAAGTGTCCTCATGATGCATTAATTATCACGCAACTGCCATCTGAATTGGAAAGCGACATGATACACAGATATTCGCTTAATGGATTTAGATTGTTCCGTTTACCTACTCCCTCAAAAGAATCCGTCGTCGGAATTTTAGGGCCAAATGGGATGGGTAAGTCCACAGCATTCAAGATTCTAAATGGTTCAATAACACCAAATCTTGGAGATTTTGAAGCCGATGAGGTTTGGTGGGAGGATGTGATTGAAAGCCTTCCGAGAGGAGAATTGAGAGATTTCTTACTAGATGTAAGTAAATCAAATGTCAAAGTAGCACTAAAACCGCAATACGTCGATAATATTCCTAAAGCGGTGAAAGGAAAAGTTGGAACCTTGTTAGAATCAGTGGATGAAAGGGGAATCTATGAAGAGATGGTTGTTAAGTTAGGGTTAGGTAATCTACTCGATAGAGACTTGACTCAGTTGTCTGGAGGAGAACTACAAAGGGTAGCAATCTGTGCTACGTTGCTGAAGAAAGCAGACGTATATTTCTTTGATGAACCATCTTCTTATCTAGATATACATGAGCGAATGCGAATTGTGAAAATAGTTCAAGAATTAGCTGAAACCGCTAGAGTAATAGTAATCGAACACGACCTCGCTGTTTTAGATGTTTTAGCCGACTTAGTTCACATAGTCTATGGGAGGAAGGGAGCGTTTGGAATTTTCACTCCAGCTCGTTCAACCAGGCAAGCAATTAATGCATATCTCGATGGATTTTTGGTCGAGCAAAACGTTAGGATTAGAGATAAGCCAATCAAATTCCAAACCCACACCGATCGTTCCAATGAAATTGGTGACCCAGTTGTTGAATGGGGTGACCTAGAAAAAAATCTTGGCGATTTCAAATTGAAAACTGGAACAGGTAAAGTACACCAGGCAGAGGTAGTCGGCGTAGTCGGTCCTAACGGAACAGGAAAGTCAACAATGGTGAAAATTCTCGCTGGAGTGCATGAATATGATGAGGGATGGGTCACTGCAAATGCAACAATCTCTTACAAACCCCAGCATATTGAAACAAATTTGGATTGTACAGTTCAAACATGGTTGGATTCAGAAGTAGGTCCAAAATGGAGAAGTGGCGAATACAATGTTAATGTAATTCGTGCTCTAGGTGTTGATGAATTACTTGCTAAGCAGGTAAACAATCTATCTGGTGGTGAAGCTCAAGCAGTATCTATTGCTATTTGCCTAGGTAGGGAAGCAGACTTGTACTTGTTAGACGAGCCAAGTGCCCATCTAGATGCAAATGCAAGAATGGAAGCAGCTAAAGCAATAAGGAGAACCATGGAATCAAATGAAAAGGCAGCATTTGTTATCGACCATGACGTTTATTTCATCGATATCGTTTCAGACTCACTCTTGGTTTTCGAAGGAGAAGGCGGTGTTTCTGGAGTAGCAGAGGGTCCTTTTGGTCTAAGAGAAGGAATGAATCGATTCTTATCTGGTGTTGATGTGACATTTAGAAGAGACCATGATTCTAAACGCCCAAGAATAAACAAATCACATAGTAGAAAGGATAGAGAACAGAGAAATGTTGGAGATTACTACTCATTTGACTCGTGAGGTACGTACATGCCTGCCCAAATACCTCCAGAAGCACAGTCGATTGGTAGGGCTAGAGGAAGATTATCAGCATCTTCTCTGACAACATTTCTCCGGTGTAAGAAACAATGGTTTCTGAATTACAAAATCGGATTAAGGGGTCCTGTAAATCCGCCTCAAATAATGGGAATAGAAATTGAAGATGCGCTATGTTCAATCTTTATGCACCGTTCTCCAAGAGTTGAAAATTTTGAACAACTTAAATCTTGGTTGGATGGTCTTGCATCAGACTATGCAAAAGAAGCTGTTGAGAAGGGCAACATAGCCTACAATGATGCGATTTGGAAAGAAGGCGAATTTTCAGAATACTTTGAAATAGAGTCTGTAAAATCAATGCTGATAAATGGAATAAACCTCCAACTTGAAGAAGTCAAAAAGTGCTATGAAGCTGGAGGTGGTTTGACAGATTTTGAAATTCCAGCACCCTGCTGGGAAAAACCTCCTCATTTTCTTCAACCAGAAAAAGCGAACAGTATGATAGCATGGAAGGACGAGGATTATCAATTTTCAAATGATTTGACTTGGGCAGATGCCTGGGAAATAGCGAGGCCATGGGTAAAAGATCCAAGAAATCCAGAACCGCAAAGAATGTACCACCAGGATAAATGGGCCGCTGGAGAGTGCGATTTAGTACATCGATGGAATGGAAAAATCCGAATCATTGACATTAAAATCGGTGACGGTGAAGGCAAATTTTCTTCCAGCCTCTCACATCAATTAAACTTCTACGCATGGTTGTGGAATCAAACACATGAAGCAAAATGTGACTCTGTTGAAGGATGGTACCTAACAAATGGTCTACGAAAAGAAGTCGAAATGACTCCTAAATCCACCGAGGAATATTTTGAAATTCACAATGAAATGAAAAACTGGAATCTAACTAACAAATTCCCACTGGAAAATCCATGTTCCGGAGATGAAGCAGGATGTAAATGGTGTTCTATGGCTGAATTAGAGTTGGAAAAGCCAATGATAACCGCACCATGTGAACCATTGTCCTCAATTCCATATCGGGTTAATGTAAAGGGAAAACTACAGGCTTCTTGGGGTCCTTTGCCTAATCACTATGGTGAAATGGTACTTGGAGCAATGATACAATCTGGTGACAAAATGGTGACCTTGGAAGAGAGCCAGCCAAATTCATTCCCAACCATGCATGATTCACCTCAGGTTGATGTAGTTGTAATCGGTGCTCTACCCGGTGTTTGGAGAGGTCAAGCAAGATTATATCTTGATGATAAAAGTGCTATAGAAAAAGAAACTAAATTAGATTTAACTAGAATGGGGATGCTTAGAACTAAGGCTAATATTCAAGGGTTGGTAATATCAATTTCAAAGAGAAATGGCACAAGAGTAGATGGCAGACCTTGGTCACTGGTCTCGGTTCACATTTGGGACGGGGAGAGTGTTGCTGAGGTAGTCGCTTTTGGTTCGGCAATCAATGGTTCAATTCTAAAAATGAAGTTTGGTGATAATGTTAGAATCATATCTGCTGACCTAGGTTGGCGAGAAGGAATTGTTCAACTGAGGATCGACAAAAGGACCACTAGAATTGAAATTCTATCGAAGGATTGAATAAACTCCGACTCTGTGGTTTATTTCTATGCCAGTAAGCATAATCGACTCCGATAAAGACCATGTCGGTCCATTCAATCGTTTGTCTGCCTCTCAAGTCAATACTTGGAAGGAATGTCCAAGAATCTGGTGGTATCAAAATAAGTTAAGATTGAAATTTGCTCAAACCCCACCTTTATTTCTCGGAAGAGCAGTAGAAGAATGTGTGACTAGAGTTCTGTTGGAATCTCCTGGATTGGTAGCAAAAAATGCCCCTACAACAGTGATGAGTGGCGGTGCAGACACATTATTGCCGCTTTACGATGATGAAATTGAAACAGATCTACGAAATTGGTATTCAGCGAGAGTAGAAGCATATTGGCCAGATATCTGTGAGCAAATGCACAAAGAATGGGAGGCTAATCCTAGGAAAGGTGGAAATTGGCATGATTATTCAATGGAAGATTATCAGAATATGTGTGTGACTGCTCTTGAAATGCATTTCGAGGAAGTCTTAACCTTACAAAAATCGATTTCAGATGGTGAACTAGCTGATTGGAGAAACGGGAAAACACACCAAATAAGGTCTCCAGACAGACGCACTCAATCTGGAACACATCCATTGGCAAGAACCGGTGATTGCCACATAGTTGAGGCTTGGGAAATTGCAAGGCCTTGGTTTGTAGACCCAGATTTAGAACAATTCTCTCAAAATGCTATACATCCTGAGTATTGGTTCCAAGGGGAGTATGATATGGTGTACAGGCACAACTCCAAAATAAAAATTGTAGATTTGAAAGCCAGTAAAGGTGTTGGAGATAGAAGTGGAAATTACGTTGAGCAACTAAAAATGTATGCGATGTTGTGGTCAAAAACACACGATGGAGAGATTCCAGACAGTTTGGAAGTTTGGTATCTAGGTGTTGGGAAGAAGAAAAAAATCGAGGTTCCAAATATTGAAGAAATTGACCAAATTGAAAGTGAAATCGAAAAACTTTGGAATTCGATAAAAGGTCAAGATGTTGGAATTGAGGATTGTCCCCCTTCTCCAAGCGCTCTACGTGGATTTTCGGAAGGAGGTGTACAAATCGATCCGCCTAGTGGGATAAGATGCGATATGTGTGAGTGGGCAAAGTTGTGTCCAGGTGGTTCTGGAAATGATGATTATCCCAAAGTAGAATCGTATCAGCCGAATGGACAAATGAAATCATATTCTTTAACCAATATTGAGGACTTAATCCCAAGAATAAGCATGCATTGTGAGATATTTAGCATAACTCAAAATGGAGATGACCCTCCAAGTATACTAATTCAAAAAGACGGAGGTAATGCCTTTATAAAAATCATATCAAAACAAAGTGAAGGACAACTTACTTATGACGAAGGTCTCCAAAAAGGAGATTTGGTAAGGCTTGTTAATGTAATACCTTCAACCAATTGGAAAGGAGAAATCGAGTTGAAAATTAACCCTCATGCGAGATTGGTTAAAGCAGATGAGCCCGAAGAGGGGGATATTGGGTTATTCGATTTCAAAGCTAGATGGAATTTTTCCGGAAGAGTTGCTTATACAACTTACAAATATGGAATTGGAAAATCTGGAAAACCATGGGTCAGGAAAGGATTGGTTCTATTGAATAATAATGCCAGAGTCACAGTAGAAGGCTGGGATAATTCATGGCCGCCACTCTACAATACTCTTCAGCAGGGTGACGAAATAGTTGTCCTGAATGTATCGCTCGATGCATGGGCTGTTGATGTAAAGGCTAATATCGAAAAAAATAGTTCGATATATCGAATATAATCAATATACAGAGGCGCCGAGAGAGAGATTTGAACTCCCGTGTCACAAGGACAGTGGATTTCGAATCCACCGCAATACCGGGCTATGCGATCTCGGCAAACAATGCGCCCACCTGCAAGACCGTCATAAGAGTGATGTTACTCGCAAAGAATGATGGAAGTCACATTGGTCGAAAGCGGAAAAGTCAATACCTTTTCAATTTCAAGCGGATCCACAATTCGACAGGTATTGGATTTAGCAAAAATCCACCCATCGACAGTGATAGTAAGTTTTGATGATACGGTTCTTCCACATTCTACGATATTGAAGCAGGATATCACCTTAGAATTAACAATCGTAAGTTCAGGTGGCTAATCACATATAGATTGAATTCGCAGATTCTGACATTTCGCTAATCAAATCCTCTGCTTTTCCAGGGTGTAATTGTTTTAGTTTGTCTGCTAGTCTTTGTGTGGCATCTATTGGAATAGGTAACGGTAAATTCCACCAATTTCTAATCGTTTCAAGCATCAATTGTGCGGCAACAGGGTCGATTGATTTTCCAATTGTAGTTGCAATCACACAAGATGAATTTACAGAAAATATAGGGCCTAAGGCAGTGATTAATGCAGCCATCCCAATGATGCCTGCTTCTGGTTCATTTCTTCTCACATCGACTCCTGATTTTTCCAATTTTATGCGATATTCCGAGTTTCCAGTGACTGCGAAAATTTCCTTCCTATCAGCACTCGAAATCATACCAGCGAGAACAATGACTTCACCTCCTCTGAAGATTTGAATTATCTCCTTAGCTAATTCATGTTGTCCTTCAGGAGTCATAGGTTGCGCATCACCTGTTAGCGTAAACAAGGCCTTACCGTCTATTTCGATTCGAGATAGCAAGACATGCGGTGGTTGTAATAACCCATCCTCGTCTAATTTTGCTAATGGAGGTAGGGCGGGATGAATAATTCTTGCAATCGGTTCAGCATCCAATTCAGTGTTTATTGCATCGATAGCCAATTTTCCTACGTCGCCAACACCAGGCATCGCTACAAGGAGAGTCTCGCCCTCAGTAGTGGGCTGAGAAATCCAATCGATAAGTGCACCCATGAGAGCAAAGTGCATTTTGACACAGTATAATGGTTGGCATCATTCTTCTTCGTCTGATGTCAAAGTTGGAAGTGAATCCGACCAACCGTCCTCCTCGACCCCATCTAATTTCCTTCTTAGATGTGCTCTTTTATCTTCTGGAGACCATTTCATTGGTGCTGCTGCTTTTGCCAGTCCGCCACAATTAGGGCAAGTAGTGTCGAGACAGTATTCTTGACACTCTGTACACTGTTGCATTGATTGTCTAGCCATCTCATTCCCTCTGGGCTTTGGCGCTACCGCCAGATGACTTAACAAATTCAATACAAGCCTCTGTTGCCCTGTTCCAACCCTCTTCTGCGGTTTTGAAATCAGGGGCTTTGAGCTCGATTCGGTATGAAGGTGCTCCATCGTAATGGCATGAAACTTCTAGTTCAGTTTCTTTGTCAGAAACCGATTCTGCAGCAATAAGTGCTTCTCTGATTATCTCGATTCCGTCACCATCTTCGACATTTATTGTGAAATGCCCACGGATTTCAACGGTGTCAGGGATGATATTCTTTACTGCAATATCGATAAATGGTTGAATCCAATCTCCTTCAAAGCCTAACTCTGTAAGTGATTCAGGCTTTGTTGCAGCCTCTTCAAATGCGCCATATAATGTTCCAAATGCTTCTGTAAGCTCGGTTTGATTTTCGTTCAAGTCAGCTTGAGACCAATTTACTTGTTCAGAAAGAACCTTCAGTAATTGTTTTGCTCTTTCTTCATTTTTCCACTCAGCGAGCCTATCTCTCTTTCTTTCTTCACTAACAGATTTTAGGGATAATTCTAGAGATTTATTATCTGATCTGGTCCTTATGACCTTACAGATTAATCTTTGACCAGGGCGTGCATAAGATCTGATATTCTTGACCCATCCACTTGCAATCTCTCCAATAAAAATGAAACCTTCAGTACCTTCGTACTCTTCTAGGTCGACATAAGCGCCGTTCTGTTTTACTTCTCTGACAACAGCAACGACTAATTCGCCTTCTTCAGGCCCATAATCAAATTGATCTTTAGCCACGGAGGTCAAGCCTCCATTCATTCAAGGGTCTCAACGACGTTG
>Ga0181568_10004603_pt1 | contig 12267 bp, 10 predicted proteins | sample 101ome_20_FD_133758 | JGI IMG/M metagenome (GOLD analysis project Ga0181568, IMG submission 133758) | Coastal salt marsh microbial communities from the Groves Creek Marsh, Skidaway Island, Georgia - 101404AT metaG (megahit assembly) | ecosystem: Environmental > Aquatic > Marine > Intertidal... | reverse complement strand
CCATCTGAAATGACAGAAATAACTAATGTTGGATTCGAAAATATTATAAATTCCCTTATTAAAGCTAGAAATTTTTGTAATTTTTTCCAGGCATCTTCATCAGAAATGTATGGTTATGAATCAGAATCTTCATTCAATGAGTCCTCAAAGTTTGCTCCCAATACTGCTTACGCGAAAGCAAAACACGGTATTCATTTAAAGACACTAAAAATACAAGAAAAATTTAATTGGAATATTGTCTCCGGAATAATGTTTAATCATGAATCAGAATTTAGAAACTCAAACTTTTTAATAATGAAGTTGGTTGAAAAAGCAATAAATATAGAAAATGGCAGCACAGAAATAATAGAAGTTCCTAGTTTAAAAATTGCTAGGGACTGGACTTACGCAAAAGAAATGTGTGATGCTATGTACAATCTTGTTTATAACGATTTTTCTGGTTCATACGTCATAGGATCTGGCAAGTCAACGACACTTGAGGAAATAGTTCAATTTATTTTTAAAATATTAAATTTAGAATATCCAGACTATATTGTCGAAAATAATAGTTCACTTCGAAAAAGTGAGCCAATGGTTGTCACTAGTAATCCTGAAAAAATTTATAAAGAACTTGGTTGGAAAGCTAATTTAAATATTTTTGATATTGTCAATAAAATGTATCAATACAAAAAAAGTTAGTTAAGCAGCTCTGAAATGTAAGCACTAACTTCTTCTTTGTTGTCAATCAAGTCTGTCGTTTGTATATAGTTATTCCAACTTTCGATGTTAAAATTTTCAGAAAAATTTAGATCACCATAGAATACAATCAGCAAAGCTTGGTATTCTTTCTTAAATTTCTTAAATTTTTTAAATTTTTTTGATAATGCATTTAATATCTCATTAGAGTTTTTATTTAATATTTTTTGAATCTTTATAGCATTTTCCTCTTCTTCGCCAGTTAGCTGATTGGGATAAAGAATTAAATTATCAAGATCGTTATTAAATTTAAGTAGTGATTCAACGCAAGCTTTAAACGAATTCATATTTGTTATTCTATATTAAGTAACAGAGTAATTACTTTGTTTTAATTTTCGTCTAAAAATTCTTTTGTTGAATCAACAACAAAATCAAGCATCTCTTTTGTGAGACCTGGGTAGACGCCAAGCCAAAAAGTATTTTCAGAAACATTATTTGCAACAGGATAATCTTCTGGTATTCCCAAATTCATATCCATATAAGCAGGTTGTAGAAGAATATTTCCTGCAAATAATAACCTTGTGCCAATGTTTCTTTCTTCATAAAACTTTAACAAATCAACTCTCTTGAAATTTGCTTTTTTGTTAATGGTTATTGGGAACCCAAACCAACTTGGTTGAGCTTTTGACTCCCATTTTGGAAGGTCAAATACTTCAAATTTACTAAATTTTTCATTAAGATACTCAAAATTTTTTATCCTAATTTCGATGAAATCAGGAAGTTTTTCTATTTGTGAAGCTCCAATTGCCGCCTGCATATCAGATGCTTTAAGATTATATCCAATGTTTGAATATGTATATTTATGATCGTATCCGTGGGGTAACCCACCTAATTGCCAATCAAATCTTTTTTTACAAGTATTGTCTTCACCAGGAGGACAGTAGCAATCTCTACCCCAGTCTCTTAATGATTCAATTATTTTTTTTAATTTTGGTAAATTAGTCAAAACAGCTCCGCCTTCGCCCGTAGTAATATGGTGTGCAGGGTAGAAAGATAAAGTAGCTACATCTCCAAAAGTACCAATAAATTTTCCATCATATTTTGATCCAAAAGCATCGCACATATCTTCAACTAAAAAAAGATTATACTTCTCTTTAATTTCCATAATCTTTTCGAGATTAAAAGGATTACCAAGCGTATGGGCTAAAACAATACCTTTGGTTTTTTCTGTTATATTTTTTTCAATCAAATTTGCATCAATATTGTAAGAATCTGGTTCAGCATCGACTAAAACTGGTTTTAAATTATTTTGTATTATTGGGTTTAATGTAGTTGGAAAATTAACGGCAGATGTAATAACTTCATCACCATCTTTACAGTCAAAATGTTTTTTTACAGCACTTATAGCAAGTAAATTTGCTGAAGATCCACTATTAACAAATAAAGTGTGTCTATTACCAAGAAATTTTGATATAGACTTTTCAAATGATTTTGTATACTCGCCAGCAGTCAACCACATATCTAAACTTGAATTTACTAAATTTACTAAATCTTCCTTATATAAAACCTTGCCGGTTACAGGAACTTTTGAAATATATGGAACAAAGTTTTGTTCAGAGTGGACTTTTTCAAAATAATTGTTTACTAAAGACTCTATCTCTTTTCTTAACTTTTTTTCTATTTCCATAATTTTTAGCCTGTAATTAACTTAGTGAAGACCTTTATCAATAAGTTCTAATTTGTTATTCAATTCAAAATTTCTAATAATTACATAATAAAATGCATTTGTGAGAGTCCCAATTATGTGGTCACACCTTAATAGGCCCTCCGTATCAGCTATGTAATCAAGCCCGGTCAAGTACCTATCATTTTTTCTATCAAATTTTTTTTCTAACGCAAATTCTAAATTTTCAACGTCTTTTTGCAAATATCTTTTTCTTTCCATAGCAATTAATTTATCACCAAACTCTGCTTTGAAAGAATCATAGTATTCCTGCTGTTCGGTGGATAGGTATACATATTCATAACCAAATTCATTAATTCTTTCTTTTATAATTTTTATTGCTTCAACGTCATCAAATGGCTTATAGTGGTCTTTAACAATTTTTTGAATTGCATACTCCGTCCCTCGTATTGAAACACCAATGACTTTTGATTTATTTTGAAATAATGGGTTTAAAGTGTTGTCAATAAATTCTCGAGTCGATTTATTGTATGGTATTAATTTAGTTGAGTTATTCATTTCTAACATTTGATGTTCTGAAGTTAGAATCTTGGCATCAAAAAAATAGTCAAAATCTAATTTGTTAAAATAATATTGTGATCTGTTGTTTGATAAAATTACATTTTTACTTTGATAGACTTCGCTTAACCTAGTATCCATTGGTTGTTCAAAAAAATACTCCCAACTATTTTTTGAACCATTTATTTCATTTTTTTCCCTTAGATAATTTGGGTAATTTTCATAATCTACAACAGGAATGTAATTATTTTTCTGCGCATAAATTAATAAATATAAAATATTGTTTAAATTTGAATATATCCCACCTCCGAGAGACAGTCTGATGACAAAAAATGTTTTATCGGGATTACGATTTCCAAAGTTTTTTTCTTCATGATTTAAAAATTTTGGTTGCTCTGCATGAATAAGAGAATAAATAATCCGTCTTATTTTTTCGGATGGTTTAAAGTAAACGTTTTCCTTAAAGAGTCTTAAATTTTTTTTTGTTTCTAGGTATCTACTATAAAAAATTAGATACAAGCGTTTTAAAAACTTAATCATTTTATAACTCTAATTGTTTCACTATTTATGCAATTTAAAATGGCCATCATTATAATTCTACTTAATGAATTCTAGTGTTAAAAATATAGTAATTTTAGCTGGTGGGAAAGGCACTAGGATGAGAGAAAACCCTCAAGTTGTACCCAAGCCAATGGTAAAAATTGGAGGTATTCCTGTCTTAACTCACATAACAAATTACTTTGATCAATTTGGGGATTTCAAATACATTATTTGTAGTGGCTATAAAGAGGAAGTCTTATTTGATCATTTTAAAAATAACCCTAATGAAAAAATTAAAATTATTTCAACTGGTACCGAAACACAAACTGGGGGACGTTTAATAAAAATTAAAGAGCATCTTGAAAGTGACAATTTTTTAATGACTTATGGAGATGGTCTAGCAGATGTTAAAATTCATGAACTTTTAGATTTCCATAAGAATAATTCAAAAATAGCAACAATAACTGTACACAAACCAGAATTTAGATTTGGTGTAGTTAATTTTGATGAAAACGATCAAGTTGAATCTTTTATTGAAAAGCCAACATTAAACCATTATGTAAATATTGGATTTATGGTTTTAAATAAACAAGTATTTAATTATTTAAATGAGGATTTACCGTTTGAAAATGAGCCTTTGGTTAATCTTGCAAAAAATAAAGAACTTGGTGCGTTTAAGCATCATGGTTTTTTTAGACCAATGGATACCTACAGAGAGTATCTAGAATTAAATGATTTATGGGGAAAAAACAAAGCACCATGGAAACCAGGGTTAAATAATTAAAGAAAAATAGTTATTAATTTCGTTCAATGTATATTCATCGTCAGAGTCTTTTATGTGTGCTTTTTCCCAATTTACTATTAATTTAATTAGATCATCAATTTCTAGTTTTGGGCTCCAATTTAGTTTGTCTCTAGCCTTGCTGGAATCGAGATTTAGAATATCTACTTCTTTAAAATTTATATCTTTTGTTTCAATAATATTTGTATCGGTACCCCAAATTTCACTGAATGTATCAACTATGTACCCAGCTGTATATTGATTATTTACCGTAGAATTTAAATTATAAATCTCGGATATTGAATTTTTATAATTTTCCTCTGCTACATAAAGATACCCTACTAAAGAATCCAATACGTATTGCCATGGTCTTACAGAGTTTGGTTGTCTAATTTCGAAATCTTGATTCGATTTAATCGCTTTAATTAAATCGGGAATCAGGCGCTTAAAAGCTCTGTCCCCACCTCCTAAAACATTTCCCGACCTAACTACACTAATGTTTGTTGAGGGATTATTGTTTAAGAAAGAACTTATGATAAATTCTGCACTGGCTTTGCTAGCTCCGTAGTAATCTGTACCCCCTAATATTGAAGTCTCAACATTTTTATCATTTGGATTGAGGTATACTTTGTCAGTTGTCGAAACAATTATAGAGTTAATCGAATCAAATTTGTCAAAGTAATTTAAAACGTTATAGGTACCAACAATATTTGTATTTATTGTATCTAGCGGATTGCTGTAGCCAACCGGGACAAGGCTTTGACCAGCAAAATGAAAAACTATATCTGGCTGAAACGATTTAAATAACTTTTCAGGTATATCTATATTTTTTGAAATATCGATGAAAATTTCATCTTCTAACAACTTGGAAACACAACTTAGCTTATATATTCCCTCATATTTTTCTCTTGAAATTCCGACAATGTTTGACTCTAAATATTTAAGTAAATTTACAAGCCAAGATCCTTTGAATCCGGTATGACCAGTGATTATAACATTTTTATTTTTCCAAAAATTATTTGAATTCATAAATAAATACTAATAAGTAAAATTACAAAAAAACAAAATGTTCTTAAAAATCTAATTTATATCTATTTCTTATAGCCAAGATTTGTTGTTTAAGTACCAATCAACAGTTTCATCAATTCCTTTTTCAAAATCTCTGTCAAACACTCCCCCTAAATTAGTCAAAAGTGTGTTATCTAGTCCATATTTTATATCATGACCAGGCCTGTCGGGATCTTGATTTTGAAGCTGAAATTTAAAATCTTTGTTTAGTTTTTTTGAAATTAATTCTGCTACTTCAAGATTGCTAATTAGGCTCGCACCTGTAATGTTGACTTTTGTAGGTTCTTTTTTCTGAGCTTCATAAGCCTTCTCTCTAACAGTTGAAAAGTTTTTTGTTAAAAACAATATTGACTTAACTAAATCCTGGTTATAAATGTAATACCTACTGCCAGGAATATTATTTGAATCAGTATGAATTAAAATTTCTTCATCGTTGAGTATTTTCTTAATAGTATTAGGAATAAATTTTTCTGAATGCTGCCTTTCGCCGTAAACATTAGAGCAATGTGTTATTAAAGATGGTATTGAATATGTATTAGCATATGCAATTGTTAGCTCTTCAGCTGCTGCTTTAGTTGCCGAATAAGGATTTTTAGAGTTATAACGGTCCCATTCTAAAAATTTTACATCTGCCTCAGACGGACCAAACACTTCATCCGTACTGAAGTAATAAAATAATTCAAGATTTTCTAATTTTCTAGCAAATTCTAATAAATTAAAAGTTCCTAAAATATTGTCTTGAACAAAAACTAATGGGTTTTTAACAGATCTGGTTACATGAGAAGATGCACCTATGTGAAGGATTATGTTTACTTCTGATAGCTTATCAATTATTCCTTCATGGGGCTCGGCTTTTAAGTCGTGATAAAAAAAGTTTACTCTTTTTTTAGAATCCTCGTCTACTTCTCCAAGTACTTCGTTAATCCTCTCAAGGTTTCCAGCATAACTTAATCTGTCTATAACAATTAAATTCCAATCAGTGTTGACCAAAATTTCTTTAATCACTAGATGACCAATAAAACCTGCTCCACCGGTTAATAAAACATTTTTACTCATTGCAGATTATGCAGAATCGAACTGCTAGTTCATTTTGAAACGAACAACCGTTTAACCTTTAATTATTCTAACTCAACTTCATTTGAATGTATATGAAAACTTCTTGCTTACAAGAGAAATTAAATTAATTTAAATTTTTCTTCTTATTAAATAAGATTGTTAGAATATTATGATTCGTTGAATTTAAATATGAAAAAAATTGTAATTACAGGCGGTCTTGGCTACATAGGAATGGAACTTTGTAAAGTTTATTCTGGAGATACAAGGAACTTTTCAGTAACAGTCTTAGATAGGTCTTTCTTTTCATCAAGAATAAGTCAGCTTAGAAAATGGGGTATAGATTTTAAACAAATGGATATCCTTGATGAAGAAAGTATTAAAGAAGCAGTTAAGGATGCTGACATCATATATCATCTTACCGAAATAACGGATGTTGGAACTACTATAAAAGACAAAGATCCCATAAGAGATAAGCAAATTATGGATGTTGCCGTAAATGGTACTAAAAATATACTTAAACATAGTAAAGATGATGTAAAAATAGTATTCCCATCTAGCCATGTTGTTTTTGAAGGTCTCAAAAAGCAGGAACTTAATATCAAAGAAGACTTTGAACCCTCTCCTGTACTTCCTTATTCAAAAGGAAAGTTCTTTTCAGAAAATAATATAAGAAAGTCAAATAAAAACTATGTAATTTTAAGATTAGGGTCAGTTTACGGTCTTTCCTTTGATTCAATGAGATTGAACACAGTAACAAATCTTTTTGCAAAAATTTCAGCATCAAATGGTCAATTAAGTTTATTCGCAAAAGGTGTTCAATTAAAAAGTCTGGTTTCAGTTGTAGATGTTGCAAGGTGTATGAAGTTTGTTGGGGAAAACAATGAAATAAATAAAGAAATATATCATGTAGCAAATGAATCAGTAACAATAAAACAGCTTGCTGAAGTTTGTAAAAAAGTAAACAAAAATTTAATTTTAAAAAGTACAAATGACGATATACCAAATAATGGATACACACTCTCTAATCAAAAAATTAAAAAAACCGGTTTTAAGTTTTTATACAATCTGAAGCATTCTGTTGAAGAAATGCACCAGGCTTGGATGAAAAGGGAAATAAGTTTATCAAATGAAGTAATTGAAATTGGTCAAGATGATTTCATTGACGATAGGGGTATTATTTCAAATTACTATTTCGACGATAGTATAAATATGATTGGATATGTTGAATCAAAAAAACATACTTTAAGAGGTAACCACTATCATCCGATACAAACTCAGAAGTGCCTTTTAGTAAAAGGTTTATATATAAGTGTTACAAAAAATTTAAAAGATCCCAACTCTGTAGTTGAAACAAGATTAGTCAGAGCAGGTGAACTTTCAACAATACCACCTAATGTATCTCATACAATGATTTTTCTTGAAGACTCAATGCTATTAAATTTGGTAAACGGTGAAAGAGATCATAAAAATTATGGGATAACTCATACTATTCCACACAAGCTTGTAGATGAAAAGCTTTTTAAAAATTTAATTGAGAGTTACAAAGTGGATTGTAGAGTTTGTGGAGGAGGTTTCACTCACTATCTTTCACTAGGTCTTTCACCTCTAGCAAATAATCTTAATGACAAAAAAAATACTCAGAACGACCTGTACCCACTAGATCTGAATTTTTGTACTCAGTGCTCAAATTCACAACTAAGTGTTGTTGTTCCACCAGAAAAAATGTTTGATAATTACTTTTACTTATCTTCTACTTCTAAGCAATTTAGAGACCATTTTATAAAATTTGCAACGGAGTTAAAAACTAATTTAAAGTTAAACAAAAACTCTGTTGTCGTTGATATTGGAAGTAACGATGGTATATTTTTAGATCCCATTCAAAAATTAGGAATTAAAGCTGTTGGGGTTGAGCCAGCAAAAAATGTTGCCAAAATTGCAAATTCAAACAAACTTACAACATTTCCTGAATATTTTAATAAAAAAACAGTAACAAAGATCGTAAAAAAATATGGAAAAGTTGATGTAGTAACTGCGTTTAATGTTTTTGCTCATGGTGATGGACTTCGAGAAATTTTAGAAAATGCTGAAAGTATGTTAAAAAAAGATGGAGAATTTATTTTTGAAATCCAGTATTTATTAAGAACCATAAAAGATTTAACCTTTGACAATGTTTACCATGAACATGTAAATTATTGGTGTTTATTGTCAATTTTGAACTTTTTTGAAAACTCAAATATGAAAGTGTACAAAGTAAAGGAAGTAGACACACATGGTGGATCACTAAGAGTTTATACCACTAAAAATAAAAATAAACGAATGGATAAGAGTGTAAATAAATATATAGAAATAGAAAAGAAAAATAAATTAGACAAAATTGAAACATATTATCAATTTGCAAAAAATGTAGAAAATATAAAATCAAGTTCATTAAAAAATATAAAAGAAATATTAGAAAATAATGAGAAAATTATTGGGTATGGGGCTCCTGCAAAAGCAACTACTGTTCTAAATTATTTTGGAATAAATGAATCATATTTTGAATATGTACTTGAAGATAGTGAAATAAAACATGACAAATTTATCCCTGAAACAAATATACAAATCAAATCAAAAGAAGCAATAAATGTAGACAGCTATGAATATATTCTTGTTTTGGCCTGGAACTTTTTTGATTCAATTGTTAAAAATAATAAAAATAAATTTCCAAAAAGTAAGTTTATTAAATTAAAATAATTTGCTTTTTAATCTAAATTAAATTTCTTTAATATCTCTGAATAATTTTTTTTATAAAGATCAAAATCTTCATATACTTTATTATCAATATCATCTGGTACAGCTTTTTGTGATTTATAACTGCTTTTCAAGCTTTTTGGCTCTGGAATTTTAAATTCATCATTCAATATTGTATGTAAATGTTTCATTTCTAAATAAAATAATTTTGAGTCAACGTCAAATATTGTATCCTGCCTGTCAACCTCAATTGATTCTTTATATACTTTCATACCTACATCTATGTTTTCATCTATTAAATGAGTTGTTATCCCCTGGGGAATGTTATTAAAAACTGCCCACTTTATTGTGTCAAGACCTCTATTTTCAGGAAGTAGTCCACGATGAAAATTAAAAATACCTCCTGGAAAACAATCTATTACCTTCTTAGATAGTATTCTTGCACCGAGAATTATTCCGTAATCTGGTTTTATATTCTTATAAAAATCTATAGCCTCATCTGAGTTATGCATTCCAACAAAAGTTTTCCAGCCATATGCTTTACCTACATCTGTTGGGTTCAAAATCTCACTTTCAAAAACTTCTTTTCTATTTTTAGATTTTCTGAACTTTAATTCAATCCATGGTTGACTTACGATATATATATTTTGATATTGTGAATTTTTAATTATTTGCATACCCGTTAATGATTTTCTATGTGGAAAATCATAAGTAAAAACTACTATTTTTTCATTACTCATACATTCAATATTATTTACGGTAAATAATTAAATGGGAAATGTGATAAATAACTTTGAAAATTATGAAAATAAATAATTACAAATATCAGTAAGATTGTATTAAAAATTTTTTTATTCGTTTTTTTCAAATCATTGAAATAAATTGAGGCTAAAAAAACTATTAAATGAAATGCTTGAATAATGTAAGTAGATTTAATAGTATCGCCAGTTGAATTTGGATATGAGATTGCAAACAACAAATATCCAAAAATACTTGTTAGAAAAGCTAGGTTAATATATTTAATTAAAAGTGATGATTTGTATTTCTTATAGGAAAAATAACAAAAAATAATTATGATAACTGAAGTAATAATAGAGACTACATTTACTCGTGCTAAGTAATCTCCTATAGATAACTGCTCCCTTCCTATATCCAAAAATCTTGAAGTAAATGTAAAATACCCCCAGTAATCACCCCATAGGTCAGAATATAATATTGAGAAAAATTGATTATCTAGATGTGGCCTAATAGGTTTTGAAAACAAATAGGTTAATTGAGCTGAACTTGGAATATAAAAATTAAAATCTTGATTTGTAAAAGACAAACCTTTTGATTCCATATTAAAAGCAGCAAAAGAACCATATCTTTTATAAAGTCCTATGTAAAACCATCCTGATAACAGAGCACCTATTACTCCGCTTGAAGACCAAAAAATTAAATATTGTCTTTTAAGGGGTTCATAGAAAAGTAAAATAATTAAGGGTATAAACAATAAAAATCCCCATTGTCTACTTAATGCAATACATGCAATAACTAACCCACTTAAAAAAACAATCTTAAAATTAAAAAAATAATTATTACTTTCGGCTCTATGAATAATAAGTAAAAACAAGCTTAAAAAAAATAAAATATATGGCTCGCCTCGAATCATAGATATAGTTCTATAATTTACAGCCAATAAAGAAACGAGAATCAAATAGCTAACATTAAAAATACTTTTTGATTTGTTTAATAATTTTAAAGTATAAAGATTTATTAATATTGTAGCAATGTACATAAGAGACTGAAATATCTGAGTTACATTACCGTAAATTGGACGGCAGTCTGTTAGTAAATCATTTGAATTTATCAAGTTTCTACAAAAAACTTGTACTATTGACGGAAAAAAATATCCCAGTGGAGGATTAAAATATTCTCTTGTTTCATTTTGTGTAGGTAAATTAATTTCTTTAGGAAGATATCTAGCTAAATAATCTACATACCTGAAATGAGCTTCCGCATCATATCCCAATATAGGATTGAAATAAAGTATGTTGTATATTAAGACAAAAATTGTTGAAAAACTAATTACAGTAAAAACTACACCAGAAAAATCTAATTTAATATTTTTCATTCTTAAAGATCTAAGTATATATAAAAAAAAGAATGCGCGCGGTTTTAAATAGTTTGTTTGTGCAGACTAATAGATCCTATTTTTATTGTGGCCAGAGGCAGAATCGAACTGCCGACCCCTTGTTTTTCAGATAGAGGCAAACCATTTGACCTAAGAGAATTATAACTAATTCATCAATACTTTACAGCACTATATACAAGCTATTTACAGGGCAACTGATACCAAAATATTGCATTGTATTACATTGAATGTTCTCTATTTGTTCTCACTAATTGAATGCTTTTTTAATTTTTTGTAGAATAAAAATATGATTAATAATTTCATAATGAAAACAATTTTTTGGGTTTGGCTTTTTGCTGTTCTCTTTTTGTGGTTTTTATAACTTTCACCTAACTATCTACTTAAATCCTAATATGCAACCAATAACAATTGCTTGAGGTGGTCCAGTTAAAGTTAGTGTTCTTCCATCAAACTCTCCATAAAAGCTTTTATTATCAAATCTTCCTGAAACTGAATATTGTTGAAATTGAGCAAAGAAATCTTTATTGTCAACAATTCCACTCATTGCATTTCCCAAAATTTGTACTGAAAATCTATATCCATTTGAACTGCCTAGAGTTTTATTCCTTGGACTATCAAAGAAGCAATTAAACACTTCTAAGACAATAGGTTTTGGAACTGTTGTTGTACTGGTAGTGACTGTGCTTGTACTAGTTGAAGTTTCAATTGGGGGTAAAGTTTCCTCTGTAGCACCCCCACAAAATGAAATAAAAATCAGTAAAATTAAGAGACTTTTACCACTCTTCATCTTCATCTTTAATAGGTTCAACTGGACCACAGGATATTATAAATTCCCCACTTTCATCAACTTCATATAAATAGTTTTGAATTGGATCATCATATTCATCTTCATAATGAAAACCTACAGCTTTATCTATAGTTATTATCTCTTCTAAACTTGGTAAGTTTGGATTAACAATATTTTCATATTCTTTTTTATTAAGTTCTGGGATGTCTATTTCAATTAATATGCTCTCCATATAAGAGTACAAAGATCTAATT
>Ga0181568_10004600_pt1 | contig 12280 bp, 8 predicted proteins | sample 101ome_20_FD_133758 | JGI IMG/M metagenome (GOLD analysis project Ga0181568, IMG submission 133758) | Coastal salt marsh microbial communities from the Groves Creek Marsh, Skidaway Island, Georgia - 101404AT metaG (megahit assembly) | ecosystem: Environmental > Aquatic > Marine > Intertidal zone... | reverse complement strand
AGAGCCTGTAGTTGCTGAACAAACAGAGAACTCAGTTGCTACAGTTCAAGAAGTGCTTGGCGATATGATGGGTGATGCTCCAGCCTGCCCTGATTGTGGACATATAACAATCAGGAATGGTTCTTGTTACAAGTGTCTTAACTGCGGTAACTCCTTAGGCTGTAGCTAAAAATAGCTACAATAATTTAAAAAACTAAATATAATACTTAGCTCAGGGCGCTTAGCTCAGTCCGGCAGAGCGCTTCCCTTACAAGGAAGAAGTCACAGGTTCAAATCCTGTAGCGCCCACAAGGGTTTTAAGAAAGTAATGATAGAAATACTATAAAAAGTAATGAAATCAACGCAAAAGAAACTTATAGAGCTGAACTAGGAGCTATTGGAGGAATAGCTGATGCTCGATCACTTGCAAAATTGCTAATGCCGCTAGCTCAAAATAATGAAGAAATTCTATCTAAAGATTCAGTTAAAAATCTGAGTAGATCAAATGTAAAAACACCTATTGACAAGACGCTTCTCTTTCCTACTAATTTTTCAAATGGATTTATGTTGCATATGGATAATCGAAATATTTTTTGAAGGTGAAGAAGGATCATTTTTAATTGGTCCAAATGCTTTCGGACATGTAGGTTATGGCGGAAGTAGTGCAACATTTGCTGATCCAGACCTAAAAATATCTTTTGGGTATCTAACTAATAAATTAGGTGGCGAATACTTAATTGGTGAAAGAGCTCAAAGTCTTATTAACTCAACTTATGAAATTTTGTATTAGGAAATGTTGAATAAAATTTTAATTTTCATAATAAAAATTAGAGAAGAATAAAAAATTAAATTATTTTTGTTCTAAAACTACCATTGATCTCTGATTACTAAATTTAAGTTGTTCTTTTATTTTAAAATCATTTAAGAGTAAATTTATTGGGTTTTCTATTTCTGAAATAATCATGACAACAAGTAAGCTTTCAAAACTGTTTTTTTTTATTTGGTTTTTAATAAAGTTGTAAAAAATATTTCCATCAAATGATTCAAAAAAATAAAAAATTACGTTTTTTTCATTCTCAATAGAAAATTGAGTTGCGTCTTTCTCAAAATAGATAATCTTATTACCAAATTCTTTTTTTAAAGATTTATTTAGTATTGTTGATTTCTCTATACTAATGATTTTTTTAAATTTGAAATCAAGAGCAAATCTCAATACTCTACCAACGCCTGAACCTACATCTATAAATGTGAAATCCTTGTAATTAAGTAAAAACTTCTTTAGATAATATAAATACACATAAGGTGTGGGTATATTATGATTATCAATATTTGTATGTAATGAACTTCTATAACCAATTTTTTTGTAATCAGCTAAGCCATTTTTCAAAATATAGAAAATTTCAAAATAAATCATTTTGATAAGGCCTAGTATCCCCCACCCGCTTAAAGCTCTTAAAGTTATTAAAGATAAGCTTTTCAACATATTTGAATATTACACGTTATATTTAGTAAATTACTTAAGTCTACGGAAGAGTGAGTTCAAGTATTGTGCCAGAGGTGGTGCCAACAAGTAGAGTTCCATTTTCTGAATCATTTATTGTAGTAATCGAATAAGGTATTATATTTTTTTCTAATACGATGAGTTGACTACTTTTTTCAGTATTTATTGCCCAAATTGTTCCTGTACAAAAATCACCAACAAAAAAATAGCCACTCCATTTTGGAAAGTTGTTTAAATTAGTTCCCCCTATTATTGCGCAATAATCGTTCGCATGAGGATATACAAATGACGGAAAAAATGTATTTTCTATCTGTTGGTTTTTTATTTCATCATTTACTGGTGTGTTTTGATAATTTGCATCAAAAAAAGATTCGTACCAAGGCCACCCCATAAAATAGGGATCTGATGTTTCGTTGTAATTTGGTAAAATATTGACTTCCTCCCAATGAATATTTCCTACGTCTGGTACTACTAGATTTTGTTGATCAAGAAAACATGACCAAGGATTTCTTAATCCATATGCAATATATTCTATTCTTGAATCGTCATGAGAAGAAATTGGGGAGTTTAATATATTATCTAATTGAATATTAAGAATCTTTCCCCAGGGTGAATCAAATTTTGCAGAGTTACCAGGGCTATTTAAATCGCCTAAGCATAAAAGAAAATTCTTATTGTCTTGAAGAATTTTTCCACCAAAATGTACATTGTTGTCATTTTGTAAATCAAAACTGATTAGGTTTACCTCAATGCCTAATTCAGAATCAGAGATAACTTCAAATGCTGACATTTTGTATTTTTTTTCAGTACTGGTATATGTGACCAGTAAATAATTTTTATTTTCTATATTTATAAAATCAAATGTATGAAGACCTGCTTCTTTTTCTCTTACCGTTTTTTCTGATAAATCTAAAATCGTTACAACATTCAAATCAGAATCGACACCGTATATAAATCCCTCTGCTTCAGAAAATAGAAATCTGTAACTCATAGGGTTTTCAGATTTTATATAAGTAATTAAATTTTGACCCTCTATTAACTGCTCTACCTCAGCATTACCAAAAAGTGGTGCGGTTATTAGATTAAGTTTTTCAATATTCTTATCTTCAAGTTGCTGTATATAGAGGTCGTATTCTGTAGCTTTAACAGTTTCTGTTACTTCGTCTTTTTTTATGCCAACAACTAAATCAACTAGTTTTCCATTCTCTAGTTCCGCGCCTTGAGGTAAATTAGTTCCTAATACCATATCAATACATTCATCTCTGTCTGTAATTTCACGTACAATTCTTACTTCAAAATTTAACTCATTGGAAGTTTTTAATTCCTGTAATTCATTCAAAGCATCATCAAGTGTAGTTTGACAATTATTAAAATCAGATGGAAGTATTGCTGCATTGGAAGATGAACAAGAAGATAATGTTAACAGAATAAGCAACATTAATAATTTGATAAATTTATTCACAATTTAATGTTAACTAGTTTATTAAATATGATTAATTGAAACAACCTTGTTTTTTAATTATTAGGTACTAAAAAGGAAAATTGATCAAGATAGTAAGCGTCATGTTGTGTCTGAGCTCTTTCTGAATCATAAACAACATTTCCATTATTCTCAAAAGTTGTTTTACTAAAATCATCAAATACCTCTATCCCAGTAAAAATATACTTATATCCTTTTTCCCAAACATCAGATAATGGACTTGGAGAATTTATCAAAGTTCTAAAATTAATCTCAAAGTTATAATTTGCTGAATCTACATTTTGAAATATGGACTTTGTTTTAGTAAGTTTCGAACTGTCTGTTGGAATCATTTGAAAGTTTAATTTAACAAATTTAACATCTGATGAATTTGTTTGTAAGCCTTTGAAATTAAACGTTACAGAATCTCCAGTGCTAATAGTGATATTTCTTGGACCATTATTTAAGAAAGCGCCTGAACTAGGGTCTAAACCTTTTAATTCTGGAGGTAAGTAATTTAGTGAACTATTTGTTATAACCAATTCTTTATTAAAGATTGAATTGATAAGGTTTTTATTGGTTGATGAAGAAACTACGGAAGAACCTTGTTCTCTCCATCCAAATGTTGTAATTTGCTCAAACGAATACCTGCCATTAGGACATCCACTTAATGTAAATTTGTTCAATGACAACTCACCATACAAAGGCACCTGAAATCTTAGACCTTCCTCGTTCCTGATAATTAAATATGAAAAATCACTCACTATGTTTGATTCTGAAATTTCTCTAATATTTTTAACTGAAGTTGATGTTGCATGTTCACCAGGTATTGAGTTCAAGTAACCTCTTTCAACTGTATATTGACTGCCATTTTTTGAAAGAACAAACATAATTTCATTATTAATTAACAAAAGTTCATTTGGATTAGCTTGATTATCATTAGATAGAGTAATAACTGAATCACTTAAATTTATTGCTGAAGCTGTATTGTCTTTAGTTGTATAAACTTGATCAGTAATATACGAGATCTCAACGCTACCAGTACTACTTATATTTTGACCTGATGATATAAATTGATTATTTGTTGTAAAGAATATTTTTTCTACATTACTTTGTGAATTCCTAAATTGAGAAATGCTAGGGTTTACAGAAAACTCTCTAAGACCAGACGATTTAACAATTTCACCACTACCATTTTCCGCAAAACTATAAAACCAATAACCATTTTTTAAATTACTTTTATTAAATTCTGCTTCAGTTAGGCCTGGTGAAACTTTTATATTATCTGGAGTTAAAGAAATAATATTTGAGCTAAATGGTTCAATAAAATAAAAGTTATAAGCATTATCACCATTTCCATTTATTTGAATCGTTATTTTGTCATTAGATATTGACTTAATCTCTGTTGTAGAATTAGAAATTTCAAATTTATTACTTAAGAAGTTGTTGAATTTTGTGTTTCCATTTTGATATAAATTTAAGATACCACTATCAAGATTATTATAAAAGGGAGTTCCACACAGAGAGCTAGAATTATTTATACCTTTTATAATTGTTTGTATTTGATTATCTATTAACGATACAGACGGAAAATATCCAAAATTTTCATTAAAAACTGTTTCAGTATTTATTGGCACTGTTGTAGTAGTAGTGATAGTTGTTGTTGATGTCGTATCAGAATCATCTTCTTTGTTACTGGGCTGAGTAGTGGTTGTTGTATCTTGAATAAAATTTGATTTTTCTTCGCATCCAGTCCATTTGTTCATTTTATCTCTGGTTACGGGCCCTACATCTCCATCCGGATATAATCCTGCATATCTTTGAAATTCTCTTATTGCATTTATTGTTTGGTTTCCTAAATACCCATCTTCATCACCAGCATTAAATCCGTATTTATTGAGAAATATTTGTACATTTTTTATTTCAGTAAAGTCAATACTTGTATTATTTTCACCGGTACATTCTTCAACAATTAAAGTTGTTGATGTGGTGGTGGTTTCAATTGCCTGCTCAACTACAGTAGTGGAAGTGGATACTGTTGTCTCGTTTACTAGTTCTTGTGTTTGTTCGGGATTAAATTGTGAACAGGTTGCTAGAAAAAGAATAATTAATAGTTTTGAAAAAAAATTTTTAAGTAGCATAGTTAAATACTAATTAAATTAATTTCTATTTTTTAACCTTTGCCAAACAATCTTAATAAGTAATTGTTAACAAAATTGATAATTAAAGTAACAGGTTGTTTTTCTATAGTTTCTTTTAAAGCTTCTATTACGTGATCAATTTGATTGTTAGTAATTATTAAAGGAGGGCTGATAAAGAGTTTTATCTCTGCGTTAAAACCTGCATATGAAAGAATATCAAAGTTAACATACAAATAGTTTATTATTGCACTCACATAAAGCTTTTCAATAAACCTTGGGTCTTGAGTAATTTCTATAGGAACTAGTTTAAGTAACTTATCTAAATTTAAAATTTTTACTTTTTCAAACTTCAATCCCCAATGAAATCCATCGCCAGACAAAGAAACCACATGATTAATATCCTCTAATTCTTGAATCCTTTTAATTAAATAATTTCTTGTGTTTTCAAGATCCTTCAAAAAATTTTTATCTGAGAAAATTTCTAATGACTTTAATGCAACTTTAGATTCTTCGACATAATTTGAGTACGTTGATGAGTGAAGAAGTGCATCTTTTTGAGATCCGTATGCCTTAAGAAAAACTTTATCTGTAGATGTATATCCTGATATAGATGCAATTCCGCCACCAAAGCTTTTTGAGTATGTAATTATATCTGGAGAAAGATTTTGATTGTTCATAAAGTAAAATAGATTTGAGGTTCTATAAAAACCGGAATAAACCTCATCAAAAATTACAACAATATCATTTTGATTACAAATATCTTGAATTGATAAAAGTAAATCATAGTTAAGAGGTTTTGCTAGAGATGCACTAAAAGGTTCAAGTATTACAGCATAAATATCATTTAAATTTTCTTGTACGGTTTTTTCAAATAAGGATAGGTCTTCTAAGTCTAAACATAGTGTTTTAAGACTATTCTGGAAATCAAAATATACCTCAGGAGAATCTGTAATTTGAGAAGTAGCAATAAGCTTGCCGTGAAATGAATTTTTATTATGAATCAATAAGTTTCTAGTGCCTTCATGATACTTGTAAGCGAGTTTCAAAGCGCCTTCATTTGCTTCCGCACCAGAGTTAGAAAAAAATGAGTATTTCAAATTTCCTGGAAGCATAGAAGACATTTTTTCTGCTAAATTTGCAATATTTTCATTAAAGAACAGTCTCGAAAATGGTAGCTGGTCATTTTTTACAAAATTAATTCTTTCATTAATTATCTGTTTGTTATTATATCCAAGATTTTGGGTGCCAAAACCCGATGTTAAATCGAGAATTTCCTTCCCTGATTCTGTAAAAAGTGAGCTACCCTTTGCACTTATAATTTTTTCTTTTGAAAATTCGAATTTATTTAAAAGTCCAACTTGGCCGGCATTAAAAAATTCTTTATAAAGATTCTTAATATCGTCATTTGATTTATTTATGCGATCATTCATTATTTAACTTTTCTGCAAGCCTTGATGTTAAAGCTAGCATTGTTAGTGTAGGATTTGCAATTCCTCCTGTAGGAAATACTGAAGTACTATTTAAATACAAATTATTTATGCCGTGATAAATTAAATCTGTATCACAAACAGACTCATTAGAAGATTTACCCATTCTTGTGGTACCAAGGTGATGACCAATACCAAAAATATTTTTCTTAAGATATTTTTTTAATTCTTTAGTGTCTTGTTTGAAAATATTTTTTAAATAAAACTGAGCGTTCATTTCATTAAATATTATATTTAAGTCTTTAATCGACTGCATTAAATTATTTAAATCGTCTTCTGTAAAATTCCAATTTAAGATTAGGTTTTCTTTATCATCGAAAAATATCTGATTGCTTTTATCTGGTTTTTGCTCAAGATGTAAAACAACCGCGTACGAGTTATGTAGAGAAAAAAAGCTTAGAAATTTTTTAAATATAAGATTGAAAATATCAAGAATTAGATTAGCAGTGTCGTTTATTGTTATTTTTCCTGTGGATGAAATGGATTTAGTAAGAATTATATGTCTCAATCTATAAAGACCTTTGCTTTGATAAACATCTGAGCTTCTTAAGACGAAATAATTTCTAACTTCTTGATTAGTCGACTTAAATCCTGAAAAAGATTTATCTTTTTTAATATTTAATTTATCATCAAATAAATGTCTTGCAGTTGGGGGTGCAAAATTCTTGATGAATTTATTAATTTCAGAATTCTTAATCTTTACTCTTCCTACTTGTATCTGTGGATGCTCCATGAAAAACTTGCCTGAATTTTTATTATGTTTATTTTTTGGCAGGTTTTTCAATATAATTTTTGTCGCCTCTATTCCTCCAGTTGAAACAATAAGTTTCGATAAATTTACAATACTTTCAACACCTTCATGATCTTGAATTATGATGCTATTAATTAAATCATTTTCTAAGCTAATTTTTATTAACTCGGAGTTTAGGAGCAAATCAATATTTTTATTCTCTATTACGTAATTTCTACATTCATTAATAAAATTTCCCCGCGATACATTTATCATGTATGGATCAACAGTTCTTAAATTTAGTTTCAAATTTTCAATCGATTTTGTTTTTATATTTAGTAATTTATAGGCTTGCAAATAATGCTTATTTAAATCATCTTTTAAAGAATTCCAAATTTCATTATTTTTGTAATCATATTCGTCGAGTTCCATACACCATCCACCCCAAACATTAGCATTTCCTCCAAACATTCTGACTCTTGAATAAAAAGACGAATAATTCTTAGATGGCCAATTGCCTAGTTCTTTGGAGGTTGCAAAAGATTTATTATTTATTTCTCTATCAAATTTAAAGTTACCGGCTTCAACAATTAAAATTTTTCTATTTTCTAAATTTAAAAACCTAGACAATGCAAGACCAGCAATCCCACCACCGATAATTACTATGTCATATCTCTGTTTTAGATCATTGTGGTTAATTATCATTTTGATTTTTGTTTGTAAATAATATTACTAGTAGTCATTTCAATAATTAAACTTGTTAAAAAAAGTAAAGTAAAATTCCAACGATTACCATACTCAACAGTTAAAAGCGTAGGAAATATCAACAGTAGAGATGATAAGGCAAACAATTTTTCAATTTTGAACCTCTTAAATAATAAAGGAAATAATGTAAACAGAGGTAGCAAAATCATTCCAAATTTTTGGGGGGCTCTTAATTCATAAAATATTTCGAGATACTTTTCTATTCGCTCTCCTGCAGAAGAATTGCTAAAATATTTTGGAACTGTTCCGTCTATATTGTATTTTGGGTTGTAGAAAAAACAAGTTTTGCTGAAAATACAGTCCTTTGAAGATTCACCGTAAAGATTAGAATAATTTTCACTAACAAATAAAATAAATTTTCTTTGTGTTTCAGCATCACTTTTAATAATTTCTATAAAATAATCAAAGTAACCAGAGTTTTGAACAAGACCATCTTCTCTTGAGTCAACATTAATATCTGATACTGTAAATTTTTCTGATGTAAAGTAATTTAAGCTTGCTGCTAGTAAAAGAATTAAAAAGACAGCAATAATTCCTTTTATTTTTTTTCTGAAAACGAAAATGAATATCGGCATAAATACTACTCCTATAGGTCTTATCAATATTGATATTCCATAGAGAATTGAAGAAATATTTATATAATTTTTGTACTTTTTTAAAAAAACAAATACAGAAAGAAAAATAAAAAAAGTAAAAGTTACCTCGCTAATTTGCATTGGTGTTAACTCAAAAATTAGGGAGTGCGATAATAAATACAAAAAACCTAATCCTGTAGTTTTTTTATAATGTTTTTTACAAATCCAGTCAAGAATATATATGACTATTGCAATACAAATAGTATTAATTAAGTAAGCATAAGAATAAATATATTTAAAAAATAAACCTGATAACAGTGGTTGTCCAATGGGAAACAAAAGATAAGGACTTTCATTACAACTAAGAGACAATCTAAAACATTCTAAAAATGATAAGCCTAAATTTTTATAAGTTACTGCATCAGGAATTGTTTCCCAAAAATAAACGGGGTCTATATTTTTAAAATTTAATAAACTAAAAAATAAAAATATAAACATAAACCAATTAATTTCTTTGATTGTCGAACTGATCATAAAGAAATAATTTACTAAAAAAAATAGAACAGCAAAAAATAAAAAGAATAATAAACGAGAATTAATAGGAATTTGAAAAAAATATTCATAACTAGAATTCAAAATAAAATAATTAATTGTGAAATTAAATATTAAAAGAAATAAAACAACTGCTTTGATACTAAAGAGTTTCATGTTTAAGATATTTTTTAATAAATTGGATATAAGAGATAGAAAATATACTAATTAAAAATATAAAATTAAATACAAAGGGTGTCCTGGCTTTATAGTCTGAAAAATAACTTTCAACACTTTGTGGAATATATCCACCTTCTACGTAATTTAAACATTCAAAATAGTTTGCTATAGTAACAACATTATTGTCACTAACTAAGTTTTTAGTACCATAAACTTCATCTTTCGGAAAAATAAAATAATCATTCTCTTTTACTGGCAAAAGATTCTCGTCATACTCTCTATAACAAATTGCTTCAAGTAACTCTTCTTCGCTACACCACGAGTGGGAATAATTAATGAGAGAATTAAGCGGATCGCCTAAAAAACATGGGCTTAATAAATGAACTTTGTTAAGTATGGTTTGTTCATCTTTAATTGCTTCTAAAGATGGAGGATTAATAAGTTTGAATGAGAAAAAAATCATGACTAGTAAAAAGAGTAGGGAGTATATTTGTTTTTTTCTTTTGAAAAATTTAATGAATAAATAAATAAAAGTAAAAGCTAATAGAAAAGAAAAATAATGTGTCTTAATTGGATCTCCTTTACTAGGATTAAAGTTTTTACCAAGAAAAGGAAATAAATTCATAGAATTAATAATTAAAACTAATATTCCTATATATCCTGTTACTCCAATTTTTTTTAAAGTAACATTTTTTTCTTTAAGGAGAAAATAAATAGACCCTATATAAAATATTAAAGAAAACATTATGCCAAAGTTAATTAAGTCTCTATTGCCTGGATATTGATTAGTAAAATACCCATCTTCGTGAAACCAGTATCTTTGCCAATAATCTCCAAAAGTGTCTAAAAGTAGTATTCCCAACATAGATGTTGACTGAGATTCCCTATATGGACTTGTAAACAATTCTTGATTTATTGAATACAAAAAACTAAAAGGAGCTACATTATCGTAACCTTCTAAGCTTTTATGCTCCCATAAATAAATATTTGTTATTTGGAAACTTTCAGAAATTAATACAAGCATTGTAATTAAACTTATAACTCCAAGGAGTAATACCTCCTTTTTAAACGCATCCTTGCCGAAAAATAGAAATATAGTTAAACCAACCATAAGTGTGACGCTTGCTTTTGTACTCATCAATAGTGGAATCATTGGATACATTAAAATTAATAAAATTTTGTTAAAATTTTGTTTGTAAAGAATAATCATGTAAATTACCCAAGGCAAAAAAGCAAAAGCCATAATTTCGGGCTTAAGTATCATTCTTAAACCAATCAGAGGAGGAAATAATGAAAGAAGATTTAGTAATGTATAAGATGATATTTTGCTTAATCCAATAAAGATTAAAATTTTATAAATCCCAAATAGTCCAATTAAAAATAAAAAATAATTCCCAATTTGTATTCCATAATTAAAAATAAGATTCTCATAATCAACCGATATCAACAAAGTATCTTTCTTAAGATTTATAAATTTAGCTATGAACGAAAAATACCCAACTGTTTGTTCTCTGAGAGAAAAAGTTTCACTATATAAAAAATATCTTATATAGTTGCTATAAATTCCAAAATCAGTACCTCTATGGCTGCTGTAATTAATATAAGTAATAAGAAAGACAAGCAAATTTAGTATGATAGAAAACACTAAATATAGTTTTTCTAAAAAAAACAGTTTTGATTTCATTAATATCATTTTAGTTGTGAAAAAACAGATTAATTTTCAGCATATTCTCTTTTTGTTGTATATTTTTCTATTGTTATTTCCAGAAAATAGTGGTTCATTAATCCCATCTTTGCCAATAGATAGCTTTTACGAATTTATTATTTTAGTTACTTCAATATATGCAGGTTTGAAAATTATTAAACAAAGAAAAATTTTTTTATATTCCATAATTTCAATTTTTATTATCAAAGTAATTTTATTAACGCAAACCACAAATTTATGGGAATTGTGTTATCAAGACAACATTACTCCAAGAGCACCTGAAGAAATTAGCCAAACTAGAGATTATGATTTTTCATGTGAAAAAAATTACCAATTTAATACACTTGAAAAAACAACTTATGTAAAAGAAGTTAACTTTGTTTCAAGTCCTGAGATTGAATGGTTAGGAGCAAATGCTTCTAATTTTCATCTTGGTTTTTTTAATTCGAAAAAGTTTAATCACAGGGGCGAAGGAAACCTTGACAGAAAATGGTTACCTTTTGAATTAGAACTTTCAAAAAAAATTAGCCCGGATACAAATAGTATTAATGTTGTTTTCTTAGGTGACGTTGAAATTTATAAAAACAAAGAGAGAATTTACAATGCACAAAATTATATTGCTAATGAGAAAATAACTCTTACTGATATTCAAGGAGCTGAAATAGATATTTATTATAAGTTTGATAAAGATAACCCAATAAAAATAATTGATGAACGGGAGATCGAATATCCTGCAGACAGATATGCAAGTATTCAAATATTTGATACTGATATGAATATATTGAAATCTGAAAAGACTAACCTAACTAAATTCTCAGAATTGCTGTTCATAATAATATTGTTAAATCTTTTATATAATTATCGGGAAAATCTTTATTCAAAAAAAATAACTAGATATTTAAAAAATAGAAGAATGTTTATTTCTTTTGCATTGATATTATTTTATTTAACCCAAAATCATGATTTGATATCTTTATTACCTCTTTTTGGAATTATCGACTCCTTTACAGTTTTTATTTATTTAACTGTGTTTTTATTTTTTTATATTTATAAATTAAATCCAGCAGAAATTTTTGTTCTTTCAGCCTTAACTACTTTCCTGCTTTTGGATATTGATTTTAAAATTTTAGATCAATACATAAGGCCAGGAGGAAGTGACTCATTAACTTATGAATATTTTTCAAGACTAGTACTTGAGGGAAATTTTTTAGAAGGTGGAGAAGATGT
>Ga0181568_10004599_pt1 | contig 12280 bp, 7 predicted proteins | sample 101ome_20_FD_133758 | JGI IMG/M metagenome (GOLD analysis project Ga0181568, IMG submission 133758) | Coastal salt marsh microbial communities from the Groves Creek Marsh, Skidaway Island, Georgia - 101404AT metaG (megahit assembly) | ecosystem: Environmental > Aquatic > Marine > Intertidal zone... | reverse complement strand
TCAATAGAATAACTTTTAAAAAAATCTAAAACCTTTTGAGTTGAACTAATTTTTTCTTTAACAGCATCCAGCCTAGACTCCGATGCAATTCCTAAATCAAATCCTTTTTGAGTTAATCTAATATCGGCATTATCTTGGCGCAATAATATTCTAAACTCTGCTCGCGAAGTAAACATTCGGTAGGGTTCATTAGTTCCTTTATTAACTAGGTCATCTATTAAAACACCCATGTAAGCTTCAGATCTTTTTAAAATAAACGGATCCAAATCATTATTTTTCTGATGAGCATTTATACCAGCCCACATTCCCTGACATGCTGCCTCTTCGTATCCAGTTGTACCATTAATCTGACCTGCAAAATACAAGTTATCTATACGTTTTGTTTCAAGGGTGTTTTTAAGCTGAGTAGGTTGAAAAAAATCATACTCAATTGCATAACCCGGTCTAAACATTTTAGCATTTTCAAAACCAGGAATTAAACGCATAGCCTTGTGCTGTATTTCAACCGGCAATGAAGTAGAGAAACCATTAACATAAACCTCTGCAGTATCCCACCCTTCTGGCTCGATAAAAATTTGATGACGTTCTCTATCAGCAAATCGATTAATTTTATCCTCTATAGAAGGACAATATCTAGGGCCTAAACCTTTAATTCTTCCCGTAAACATCGGTGAGGATTCAAAACCTGTTTTTAAAACCTCGTGCACTTTGGCATTGGTGTAGGTCACCCAGCAAGATCGCTGCTCCTTTAATTTAGGAGTGTCTGTATAAGAAAACTTAGCATGATCATCATCTCCTGCCTGCTCTTCTGTTTTGGTGTAATCTATAGATCGCGTATCAACCCTAGGCGGTGTGCCCGTCTTCATTCTACCAGATTCAAAACCAAGCGATTCTAAATTTTCAGTAAGACCAGTAACCCCTCGCTCACCAGCTCTTCCACCACCAAATTGCTTATCTCCAATATGAATCAATCCGTTTAAAAAAGTTCCATTTGTCAAAATAACAGACTTAGCTCTTATCTCATGCCCCATCTGAGTTTGAACACCTTTTACCGTATTACCTTCCACTATAAGACCAGCCACAGTGTCTTGCCAAAAATCTAAATTGTTTGTACGCTCCAACTCATCTCTCCACTCTTTAGCAAAAAGCAACCTGTCAGATTGCGCTCTCGGAGACCACATCGCAGGCCCCTTAGAACGATTCAGCATTCTAAACTGAATCATTGTTTTATCCGTAACTATACCACTATATCCGCCTAAAGCGTCTATTTCCCTAACAATCTGACCTTTAGCCACACCACCCATAGCCGGGTTACAAGACATCTGAGCAATCGTTTGCATATTCATTGTAATCAACAAAGTAGACGAACCCAAATTAGCCGAAGCATATGCTGCCTCGCAACCAGCATGCCCGCCACCCACCACAATAACATCATATAATGGAAACATAATTAACTTGTTTTTCCTACATGTTCCACGTGGAACAAATTAAAAAATAAGAACCTAGGAACAAAAGTACGCCAAATATTCGTCTTCCTTCAAACGCATCTCATTTTTCTGCGATTCAGTTTTGTCATTGAAGCCAACTAAATGCAAAACACCATGTATAATAACTCGTCTTAACTCTTGAAGCGTGGTAGTACCAAACAACTTTGCATTAGACTTGACGGTGTCAATACTGATAAAAAGATCAGCATCGATATAACCTTGTTTTTCTGAGTTATCAAAAGTTATAATATCTGTATAATAATCATGATCAAGATAAGTACGATTAATGTTCAACAGATAAGGATCAGAACAGATAATAATATTTACACAATTAATCGTATATCCTTGATTATCAATGAGTTGCGAAAGAACACTCTTAATAACGCGGATACCTTGTACACGGTAATTGGTATCTTCCTTGTGAAAATAAACCATTTAGAAGTTAAACTTCATTCTTACCTCAGCACCATCATGTAAAAACTCCGTTTCATCTGCTAATTGAGTCATTAGAAACACACCTCTACCTGTAGGCTTTTCAAGATTTTCAGGAGCTGTTGGATCTGGCAAATCTTCGTAATCAAAGCCAGGGCCCTCATCTTTAATAGAAAGAATAATATGCGCTGATGTTTTCTCAACTAATGTAATTTCCACAAATTTTGAGGCATCTTCCTGATTCCCGTGAAAAATAGCATTATTAACACTCTCTGAAAGTGCTATTAGTACATTTCCATACATTTCATCTCTCACATCGTGCTCTTGGCTTAATTGCTCTACGAATTGCTCTACTTTTAAAATTTCTTCCGGAATTGACGCAATTCTAAGCGCTAAAGTATCTTCTACCATTTTTGTTTTAATTTTATTTTAACCCTTTAATTAGATATGGATTTAAAATAATCGTTTACAATTTTTTTATAAAAAGGTCTAAATTTCGGTGGTATGGACCGTAATAATTCTACCTGTTTTTCTTTATTTTTTTTATACTCCAAATAAGCAGGAGGAAGACTTGTTTTAATTTCAACAGCTTCGTTTGCTACTCTATCTGGACTCTTATCTTGTTGTCTTAGTGCGCTTTGTGCCTTTAGTAGCCTTGTTTCTATGAGCTGCTGACGTCTATACAACTGTTCCGAGAGTTTCTTGTTTACGATGTCTTTTTCATTTTGTTCCATTTTTTTTAAAATTTCTTCCAAGTTGCCAAGCTTATTTAATCCATCCTTGTTATACTGCTCATTTAATTGCTGCAGCATTTGTCTAACTTGGGCTTGCTCTTTGGCTAACTGCGCAATTCCCTTACTACCCATTTTACCCTTACCCTCAGATTCCTTTATACCTTTCATTTTTTGGCCAAGTGCCTCATTCATTTTCCTTAATTTTTCAATATCACTTTGACTTTTATTCCCTCCAGCTTTTCCAGGCTTATTACAGCTTTTAGAACCTGACTGCATAGAATTCATCTGGGCTTGCATGTCATTTAATGATTCATTTAACATTAGAGCAATATTATTGAGAGATGTTATAGCATACTGCTGATTGGTAAGCGCTCTATTAAATTTTAATTGTTCAAAAGCATTTAAAGCATAATCGATACTTGTATTGAGTTGCAATAACTCCTCATTAATAAAGCCTTTAATTTGAAAAACTCTTTTACTTATGCTTCGCAAACTGTCTTCTACAATTTGTAAATTATCCTTGATCTTGTACTGCTCTAATAGGGTTGATCTGTAATGAGGGCTATTTCGATTCATTAGCCTAGCTGCATTCAATAGCTCTTCTTGATCAAAAGACAAGGTTAATACATTGTCTAAAATTTGTCTAAGAATTTCGTAGTCTATAGCCATTTGCGCTTGTTGTATTTGCTGCATTTGAGCTTGCATTTTTTGAGCTAAATTATCCATCTGCTCGGCTGATTTCTTTTGGGCAGCTTTAGCTTTACTTTTATCACCTTTGGATAAATTGGACTGAACATCAGATTGTGTCTTACTAATTTCTTCCTGAGCTTGTTGGTCTTTTTCAAAGCCCTGAGGTTTATCCATGCTGTTATCTAATTTTTCTAAGGCATCCATTTTGTCTTTAAAATTCTTGAACTCCTCATTAATTTTAGATTGCGCATTAAACAGAGAATCTTTATCCAGGCGCTTATTTTGAGCTATCTCTTTTTGCTTTTGAGCCAATTGCTTGAGATGATCTATGGCTTCTTGAAATTGATATTCAAACTCCAATTTTTTATACAGCTCCTTTAGCTTTTCTAAATCATCGGAAACATTTTCGTTCGAATTACTTAACTTGTCCATTTCCTTAATTAAATCCTCCTTATTTAGCTTCTCCATCATAGATTCAATTTTTTGCATCATTTCATCTACCTCATCGTTCATAAGGTTTTGAAGCATTTGCTCAAGCAATTCCTGCTTTTGCCTTAATTGATCATTCTCCTCGCCTATAGACTTTTGTTGTTGTTTAACGAAGGCCTTCTCCTTTAAAAGTGCTTCTAATTCCTTCCTAAGCGCAGCTTGCTTCTTTTTAATTTCCTCAAACTCCTTTTTATCTGCCCAGTCCATTTCCTTTTTTGATATAATTTTATCTTTTAGCGCTCGAATTTGTTCATGTAAAGCATTAGCTTCCTCAATTCTTTTTTGCATATTACTTTTCAACGAAGAACTCACTGTTTTATAATCTTCTATAATTTCATTCCTGCTCTTTAGTCTGTAGATATAGGTAGGTGTTTTAGTGCTTTTAAAACCATTTAATTGATCATTGTCTCTAACTGTAAAGAAATAATCAATAGACGATCCAAGGTTAAAACCTTTAGCTTTAAAATCAAATAAATAATGGAATTGTTCAGCGCTAAGATCCTTATTAATAGTTAATGCCTCAGCTACAAAACGATCACTTTCAGCAGCTTTATAATAAAATACTAAATCTTTAAAACCATAGTCGTCACTAATGTCTCCGGTAAAATATAATAGGCTAGAATTTAAACTGTCTCTAAAAGTATTAACCTTAATAGTGGGGTATTGGTCTTTAATTACTTTTATAAAATACATTGCCGGATTGCTATTTACATAATCTCTATTAGATTCAATCATGGAATAAGAAAGTGATTTGGTAAGCAACAATTTTTGAGTAAACATATTATCACCTGCAGCAGAAGCAAACAAAGTTGTATCATTCAATTTAAATCTTAGTTTGCTCACATTTTTGGTATTGACTTCCCAATCAATTTTAGTGCCGGAAGGAACTGTGAAATTACCCAGATTATCAAGTCTTGTATTTTCCATAGACAAATAATCAGGATAAGTGATATTTACGCTAAAAGACTCGACTAAGGCTTTTGGAACAACCTTTATCCAATAAGCTTGACTTTGATAATCAAGCGCCTCTAATTGAAAAGAAAAAGCCTTATTAACCTTAGGAAAGATATACTTATAAACTTGCTTAGACTGCTTGTCTAGTCGGAAAGTTTGCCCATCCATAATCAAGTTAACCTCACCAGGTAAAACGCTACCTTCTACTTTTACTTCTAATTCAAAAGATTCGTATTGAAGTGCTTTTAACTCCTTATTGATAATATTAAACTCAAAAGGGGCTTGCTTTTGGTAGGCTTGGGTAAAGTTAATGATTCTACTAGAACTCTCTGTTATTACTTTAGGACTTAAAAACAAAACTATAACTAATGTAAGAGCCGGCAGAGATAAATACTTAAAGTACGTTCTCAACGTACTAAAATCAATAGCGCTACTAAATTTAATTGAGCCAAAAGCCTCTACTTTTTGAGCAATACTAGCCAGTATAAGCGGATTTTCCTGCTCTAAAGCCTGCTGGCGTAATTGTAACATATTTAAAAGCTTATCATTTACTTGCTCAAAATGCGCCCCAATATGTATAGCCGCATCTCTATAGCTAAGCCTACTAGATGGCTTTAAAAGCGCTATTATATGACTAATTATGAAAAAATAAGCAATCGCTAAGAAAGAAATCAAAAAGGAGAAAAAAAGTACTGTTCTTCCAATAACATCAAACTGATAAAAGTGCTCCAGTAAAGTAAAGAGTAAAAATGCCCCTAGTGCATAAATAAATAACAGCAAAGCGCCTTTGGCTATCTTTAATTGATAATAACGACGAATATAGCCGTCTATCTTACCTATTATAATATCTGCATTTGCTTTACTCATGATACAAAAACGCCCTTCTTTTTTGCAAGAAAGGCGCAAAGTATATACGTTAAAATAAGATTAAAATTCTAAGGATGGTGAAAAATAAACATCTTTAAAGTTCCTATACTCCATTGGGTTTTGATAACAATCCACTACATAGGGCTGAATCAACCTATAGTAATACTCATAATATAAGGGCATTACCACAGCATCATCAATAATCTTTTGATCTAAAGCTGAATACGCGGCAAAACGTTCTTCGTCATCCATTATAGAAATGGCTGCTTGATAAAGCGAATCGTATTCATTAGAAGAAAATCTCGGAGAATTAGGATAGGCTCTTCCTTCGGTTTCATTTGGAATATGGGCTTTTAAAAATAACTGCAAAAAGTTTTCAGGATCTGGATAATCTGCCACCCAACCTTCTCGGAAGAATTTACTCCTACCAAAATCAACCAAATCTAAATGTTGAGCAAAAGGGTATTCCTCAATCTGAACATCAACATTTAACTCATCTTTAAGCATTTGAGCAATAGCCTCACAAACTAATTTATTTCTTCCGCCACCGGTATTAAGGGTGAGCTTAACTTGAGGAAATCCCTCGCCATTTGGATAGCCAGCAAGCTCCATAAGCTTCCTTGCTTGGTCAGGATTAAATTCATGGCCTGCAATATTTTTAGTGTTATAGCCAACAACCGCAGGAGGAACTATACCATATTTGGCACTAATAGCAGATCCTTTTAAGGTATAATCAATAAGTTTTTTTCTATTAATTGCCATATTAAAAGCCTTTCTAACTTCTAGGCTGTTAAAAGCATCAGAATTGTGCAAAAACCCCAAATAATCTATTTTTAATGCCGGTGTTTTTTGCAATATAAAAGATTTGTATTTGTTGGTTAATTCTCCCGTTTTGTCATCAATAATATCATCTAATATGTCTAGCGGCATTTTATACATCAAGTCTAAATTTCCTTTTTCAAACTCCATTAATGCCGTTTTATTATCCTTTATATAAGAAACTTCTATCGCATTTAAATAAGGCAGTTTATTTTCGTACATGTCTGTTTGCCAATAATTTAAATTCTTTTTTAAAATTACTTTATCATTTTCCCTAACAGACACCATAACAAAAGGACCAGTTCCTATAGCTTTGTTAGAACGAAGACCATCCTTATAGGTTTCTACAGCCTCTCTTGGGAAAACCGCAGTATTAATCATTGCCAAAATATTTAGAAAGCTGGAAAATGGCGCGGTAAGCTCTATAGTAAGTGTCTGAGCCGAGTCATTAGCAACTATACCTGAAACGCCCTCAGGCAATGGATTGTCATTTTTTGTTGAATGGTAATAAGCTTCTGCTCCCTTTACTTTGTCTCTAAACAAAGAAAAAGATTTATTATCAGCAGAACTTGTACAAAGTTTGTCAAAACAATATTTGAAATCTGAAGCCAATACTTGCCTTCCTTTTCCTTGACTAAAACAAGGGTCATCATGGAAAAACACGCCCGATCTTATCTTAAAAGTATATACCGTAGAAGACTCATCAATTTCCCATGACTCTGCTATGCATGGTTCTATTAGTAAATCTTGCTGATTGAGTGAAACTAATCCTTGGTATATTTGAGAGCTTAATCTAAATCCTACTACCTCTGTTATTTCTAAAGGGAAAATACTTTTAAAATACTCCACCTCATTGTATTTGAATGTACCGCCTGTATATCTTTCTCCTTCAATCTTTTTAAGGTTTTTCACGGCGTCTCTTTTGGAAGGTCCGCAAGACGAAATACTTAAAATAATTAATAGCAGGAAAGGCCAGATTATATTCCTCATAATTGGTTGGTTTCTAATGATAAGCTAATTATATAAAATTAAACATTTATGTCTAAAAATACAGGGCAGTGATCAGAATGCTTAACCTCTGGTAATATTTTAGCCTCTCTTAGATTTTCTGATAAATTTTGAGAAACCATATGATAATCAATTCTCCAACCTTTATTATTAGTTCTTGCATTGGCCCTGTAAGACCACCATGAATAATGATGGGGCTCCGGCTCAAAATGTCTAAAAGAATCTATAAATCCTGCCTCCAAAAACTTAGAGATCCATGCTCTCTCCTCTGGCTTAAAGCCAGAGGTATCTTTATTTTGATTAGGATTATGAATATCAATTTCTGTATGGCAGATATTATAATCACCACAAACAATCAAATTGGGCCTAGTCTTTAATAAGGTTTGAATATAATCATAAATATCATCCAGAAATTCCATTTTATAGGCTTGTCTCTCTGGACCGCTGCTGCCACTAGGAAAATATATATTCAATATAGATAGCGCGCCAAAATCAGCTCTAATTATTCTCCCTTCGTTGTCATACTTTAGGTTGCCCATGCCATATTCAACATGATCTGGTTTCCTTTTACTAAGTATGCCAACACCCGAATATCCCTTTTTTTGAGCGCAAACCCAATGGGAATGATAGCCTAAATATTGAAATAAAGCAGTGTCTATTTGTCCCATTTGAGCCTTTGACTCCTGCACACAGACAATGTCGTAATCTGATGTCTTTAACCAATCAGCAAAGCCTTTTTTAAGCGCAGCTCTAATTCCGTTTACATTATAGGAAATAACTTTAGGCATAGAAAATAATTTAAGCGAAGAAAAATAAATAAAATAGTAAAATAAGCACTGCAAAAATAAAGAAAACTCTCAGCTTGTAGCGTTTGTGTGCGCCCTCCTGAGTAACTGGCATAGAAGGAATTTTTCGCTGAGCTGAAAAAGCTTGTTTTATATTCGATTTATAATCTCTTTTTTGTGACGCCTTCCAATCACCTTCAGATTTACTTGTATTAGATTTAGCTTTTTTTAAAAGCTCAAACTTCTCTCTTTCTGGATCATAAAATCTAGGTTTATAATCAAACACCCTGTGCTTTGGAAGTCTAAACATGCGGGGTATTCTATTGAAAGAGGGCATTATCTGACGATTTAAAAATTATTAGTCGTGTTACGTAAATTATTCTCTATTTTAACGTATGTCTATGGACATTGCAACAAGCAAATTTACGAATTAATATCTTTTTATTACAAATGCTAAACCGCCTGAAGCCACTCATACTATACTTTTTACTGGTTATAACAAGTCTAGATGGCATTGCCCAAAGGGAAGTTAAAGGCAGAAGTCAAAAGGAGTTAATACCTCCCCCTTATTATGGTGTTGAAGACAATTGGATAGATGAGCACATGTCTCAAATGTCCTTAAAGGAAAAAATAGGCCAACTGTTTATGGTCGCTGCCTACTCCAACAAAGGCAAAAGACATATAGATAAATTAATGCAAGAGGTAGAAAATTATAATTTAGGAGGAATTATTTTCTTTCAAGGCTCTCCTTATAAGCAAGCAAAGTACACCAATCAATTACAATCTGTTGCTAATATACCCCTATTAATTGCTCAAGACGCTGAGTGGGGGCTTTCGATGCGCTTAGACAGTATAATGCAGCTTCCTAAGCAGCTTGAGCTTGGAGCTGTGAGAAACAATGAGCTCATCTATGAGTATGGGCAAATAGTAGCGCGGCAGTGCAAAAGAATGGGTGTCCATATAAATTTAGCTCCAGTAGTGGACGTCAACAACAATATTGAAAACCCCGTTATTAATGATAGAAGTTTCGGTGAAGATATTTATAACGTTGCTAACAAAAGCCTAGCCTACATGAATGGCATGCAAGACGAAGGTATAATAGCCTGTGCTAAACATTTTCCCGGACATGGAGATACAGATAGTGACTCACACAAAACTTTACCAAGCATTACCCATAGCAAAGAAAGATTAGATTCCATTGAGCTTTATCCGTTTAAAAAGTTAATTGAAAATGGAGTAGGGAGTATAATGAGCGCCCACCTTTATGTGCCAAATCTTGATTCTGGACAATATGCCTCTTCACTTTCTAGAAAAATCAATCATGATTTACTTAGAAATGAATTAGGGTTTAAAGGTTTAACCATTACGGATGCGCTTAATATGAAAGGAGTTACTAAATATTTTAGATCAGGAGAATTAGAATTAAGAGCATTGCTAGCAGATAATGATATTTTACTTTTTAGTGAAAATATTCCAAAAGCAATTAGAACCATCCAAAACGCCGTAGATAAAAACATTATAAGCGAACAAACAATAGATGAAAAGGTAAGACTAATACTGCAAGTAAAATTATGGGCGGGCTTAGATCGGTACAAGCCCATTGAGCTCAAGAATATTACTCAAGAAATTAATGATAAAACAATAGCCTTGTATAAACGCACACTAGCCGAGTACAGCATAACGTTGGCCAAAAACGACGATCATTTTATTCCAATTAAATCATTAAAGAAACATGACTTTGCCTCCATAGCCATTGGCACTGGAATCAGAACAGCTTTTCAAAAGGAGTTAGAAAACTATATAACTCTCGATCATTATTTTATCAAAGAAAACGCGCATCCTGATACTTACGTTTACCTCCTTGATAAATTAAAGACAAAAGATGTAGTGTTTGTAAGCATACACAATCTGGGTAGATATAAGTCTAATGATTTTAATTTGAGTTTAAATACGCTCGGGTTTTTAAAAAAACTTCAATCCCATACGCAAGTTGTTTTAGTGCTTTTTGGCTCCCCTTATAGTCTTAAGTATTTTCATGATGCCACACATGCCATTATTGGTTATAATAATGATAACTATAATCAGGCTGTAGCCGCACAAGCCATTTTTGGCGCCAATAAATTTTTAGGCAAATTGCCTGTTACTGCCTCAAGACACTTTAATTATGGAGCCGGAGAAGTTAAAACCAAACAAGAAAGATTAAGATTTACAGACACCTACGCAATAGGACTAGATGATAAAGCATTTTATATGGTAGATAGCATTGCCTACGAAGCTATTAATGCAAAAGCAACCCCAGGCTGTCAAGTTCTTATTGCTCATCAGGGCAAAGTTGTTTACAACAAAGCTTTCGGATATCACACCTATCAAAAGACCAGAAAAGTTCGGCTAAATGACTTATATGATATTGCCTCTATTACTAAAATTGCCTCTTCTACTTTGGCAATAATGAAACTCTATGACTTAGGTTATTTAGATATTGAAGATTCATTGAGCATTCATTTATCCGAGCTCAAAGGAAGCAATAAAGCCAACTTGAAAATTAAGGATTTACTTATACATCAAGCAGGCCTTAAAGCCTGGGTGCCTTTCTATGTAAAAGCAATGAATGATTCTCTCAATCAATTTTCTAATGCCCCATCAGACTCTTTCAACATTGAAGTTGCTCAAGGTATTTACATGAAGGATGGATATATAGACTCTATTTGGCAATATATTATTGATTCTGATGTTAAGAAAAATCCTAGATATCTATACTCAGATCTTGGCTTTTATATCCTACAAAAAGTAATAGAAAGAGTTGCCGGTAAAGCATTAAATGATTTTGTTCAAGAGCATTACTACAAGCCACTAGGTATTAGAAGACTTACATATTTACCCAAAAAAGACTTTAGCCGCAGAAAAATCATTCCAACAGAAAATGATAAAGTATTTAGAAAACAGCTTGTACATGGAGATGTTCATGACCCGGGAGCCGCCATGCTTGGAGGAGTAGGTGGTCATGCTGGTTTATTTTCAAATACCGGAGACTTAGCTATATTACTACAACTTCTTTTAAATAATGGAGAGTATGGAGGCACAAGATTTTTAGCCGACTCAACCGTGCAATTATTTATTAATCAATTTAAAACTGACAACAGAAGAGGGTTAGGTTTCGATAAGCCAGATTTTGATACTGAAAATGGGCCAACATCTCTAAAGTGTTCTCCTTTAACTTTTGGTCATACTGGATTTACAGGAACATGTGCTTGGGCCGATCCGCGACATGATTTAATTTATATTTTTCTCTCCAATAGAGTAAACCCAACTGCAGGATACAATAAACTAGCAAGAACCAATATTAGAACAAGAATACAAGATGAAATTTACAAAGTGATAAAAACATTACCAATTGAGAAAGAAACGACCAATTAGTTTTTAGAATAATATTCTTTATATAACTTTATAAACGAACCTGACGAAATAAAATTTTACTAATGAAAGTAATCGATTATATAAATAACGCAAAAAAGCCATTCATTTCATTTGAAATTCTTCCTCCAGTTAAAGGTAAAGACATTGGCAACTTATTTAATACCATAGACCCATTAATGGAGTTTAAGCCACCTTTTATAAATGTAACCTATCACAGGGCAGAATATAAATACAAAAAAAGACCTGACGGATTATTAGAAAAGGTTTTTACTAGAAAACGGCCCGGAACAGTTGGTATATGTGCTGCAATACAAAATAAATATGGTATTGACGCTGTGCCACACTTAACTTGCGGAGGGTTTACCAAACAAGAAACGGAAGATGCGATGATAGATTTAAGCTATTTAGGTATTGATAACTGTTTAATTCTAAGAGGAGACCCAGCAAAAAGTGAAGCAGAATTTATACCAGAAGAAGACGGGCATCATTATGCTATTGATTTTGTAAAGCAAGTGCAAGATCTCAATAATGGAAATTTTTTAGAGGAAGGACTTTCAGAAGGTTTTCACACTAATTTTTGTTGTGGTGTAGCTGGTTATCC
>Ga0181568_10004597_pt1 | contig 12282 bp, 13 predicted proteins | sample 101ome_20_FD_133758 | JGI IMG/M metagenome (GOLD analysis project Ga0181568, IMG submission 133758) | Coastal salt marsh microbial communities from the Groves Creek Marsh, Skidaway Island, Georgia - 101404AT metaG (megahit assembly) | ecosystem: Environmental > Aquatic > Marine > Intertidal... | reverse complement strand
TCAACAATATGTCCTAAAGACTCAAAATTGAGATTTGAGCCGCAATAAGTTGCGATAAGATTTTTATTCTTAATTCTTTTTTGACCAATGTATTTTTTTAATCCAGCAAGCGCTAAAGCTCCAGTCGGTTCAGGAACAGTCCTAGTTTCCAAGAAAGTATCCTTCACAGCAGCACAAATTTCATCGGTATCAACGGTTATTGAATCATCTAAGAAATTTTTTATAAGTTCGTAGTTATTTTTTCCTATTTGTTTTGCCGCGGCTCCATCAGCAAACAATCCAACTTCTTTGAGTTTCACTCTTTTACCTGCACTTATTGAGGCATGTAATCCAGCTGAATCTGCTGCTTCAACACCTATTATCCTTACATTAGGATGAACTTTATTTAAGTAAGCTCCAATTCCAGCAATCAAACCACCACCTCCAACAGCAACGAATACCGCATAAAGATTTTCAGAAAATTGCTCTGAAATTTCCATGCCAACTGTACCTTGTCCTGCAATAACTAATGGATCATCAAATGGGTGGATGAAATTTACGTTATTTTTTTTACAAAATGTTTTCGATTCTTCAAGCGCATCATCAAAGTTATTACCAGTCAAAACCACCTTAGCTTTCAAGGCTCTCACTGCGTTTACTTTGATCAAAGGCGTGGTCTTTGGCATGAAGATTGTGGCCTTAATACCTAGCTCTTTTGCCGAATAAGCTACTCCTTGTGCATGATTTCCAGCGGATGCTGTTGCCACCTCAGTTATCTGTTTGGATTGATAAAGGTGAGCAATCTTGTTGTAAGCACCTCTAATTTTAAAAGAGTGGGTAGGCTGCAAATCTTCTCTTTTTAAGAAAATATTATTTGTCAGTTCTTTTGATAAATTATCGGCCTTAGTTAGAGGCGAAATACTAGCAACCTCATAAACTTTAGAGTTCTCTATTTTATCTATGTAGTTTTTGATTACTTTTTTCATAAAAATCCTGGAAAGCGAGGTATTATACGTAGAGTTCTCTTATAAGCCATAGACATGGAAAATTCTAACTCAGAAACCAAACAAGCTGTCGCACGAAAAGCCTATGAGTATCTGGCCACAAAGCTTCATAAGGATTGTATTTTGGGTATTGGTACAGGAAGCACTACTAATTTTTTTATCCAAGAATTGATCAATAAAAAACCTGAAATCAAAGCCATCGTATCTAGTTCAGTTGCAAGCACGCAATTATTGGAAGAGGCAGGTTTAGAAGTGTCTGAGTTAAATGACGTTGGCTCACCTGATTTTTATATTGATGGTGCTGATGAAATCAATGATCGCTTTGAAATGATTAAAGGTGGTGGCGGAGCATTGACTCGAGAAAAGATCATTGCTTCAGCATCTAGAAAATTTATCTGCATTTGCGATTCTTCTAAAAAAGTAAAAGTACTTGGAAAATTTCCAGTTGCTATTGAAGTTGTTCCAATGGCAAGAAGTTATGTCGCACGACAGATGGTGGTAAAAGGGGGAACTCCAGAATATAGAGTAGGATTTGTGTCTGACAACGGTAATCAAATAATAGACGTCCGCAACTTAAAACTTAACGTGCCTTATGATTTTGAGAACGAAATCAATAATATTCCTGGAGTCGTAGCCAACGGCATATTTGCTGCAAGAAAGGCAGATTGTTTAGTTATAGACAAAAATGGAGTTCCGGAAGTTTTAGAGCAGTGATTCGATAGCAGAAATTATTTCTTCGCTATCAGGCTCTATATTCTTGGAGAAAGGCTTTAAGACTTCACCATCTTTAGAAATCAAATACTTAGTGAAATTCCAATCAGGAGATTTTCCAGTAATCATCGCGAGGTTTTGATAAAAGCTATTGGCTTTTTTTCCTTTGACGCTAGACGTAGCAAACATTGGAAAGGTCACGCCATACTTAGAATTACAAAACTCCTTAACTTGACCTTCATCACTATACTCCTGAAACATAAAGTCTCTAGAAGGGAATCCTAAAATCACAAAATCTTTTCCTTGATAGTTTTCAAATAGCGTTTGTAGAGCTTCATACTGGTAAGTGAAGCCGCATCGACTAGCAACATTTACAGCCAAAACTACCTTATCTTTGTGCTCGCACAAATTTACAATTTCTTTTGAGTCAAGCACCCGGATATTGTGATTTAAAATTGCAGGACAACCTTCTACAGGAATTTTATTTAAATCAGGTTGAAAGTTGATAGCGTTAAAATTATCTGTTTCGGCATTTCCTTGAGAGCAGCTAACGATAAAGAAGGAAAATAAAATTAATGCGATTCTCATAAATCTAAATTAAATAATAAAACTCAGTAAATCAATACCTGTGTACCTTTTCTCACTCTATTGAATAACTTTATAACGTCTATATTTCTCATTCTAATGCATCCCAAGCTGGCAGGCTGACCAATTAAGCCTTCTTCGGCAGTACCATGAATGTAAATATATCTACTTTTTGAATCTACATTTCCTCCTTTATTTTTTCCAATTTCCAATCCATCCAGCCACAGAATTCTGGTGGTGATGACATCCTCTTTAATATCTATTTTTTCTGTTATTGGCACCACAACCTCTCCGGTGAATTTCCTTGCCTTGAAAACAGAACCTATTTTTGCCCCTTTGCCGATTTTTTCAGAAATTACATGAGCACCGAGAGGAGTTTTTAAACTATCTCTAACACTGCCGATCCCATAAGCAGAAGATGAAATAGGGTAAGTTTTACTTGAATATGGAGTTTTTATTGTAAGTTCCTGTTTAGCTAAATTTATCAAAATGTGAGTTCGGTTTTTATTTATTTCACTAAATTCTTGAAAATTAATATTTTCATAAGATGAATAATCCAGAGGTAATGAACTGCAACCATAAAAAAAAGCAGAACTAAAAATCACAAAAATTAAATACTCAAATAATTTTTTCATCTTGTTTAAATTTTAATATCGCGGATATAAAAAAGATAATAACCAATATGAATAAGAAAGGGTTTTTTCCAAAATTTGCATAAGGAGTTTGGCCTGACTTAAGAATTACATCTTCTTGAAAACTCTCTAATTCATTTTTTTTACTAGAAGTTTCAATTTTTTTGATGATTTGACCTCGATCATTTATAAGAGCACTGATACCAGTCGATGTCGATCTAATTAAATATTTTTGGTGTTCAGCTGCTCTAAATCTTGCAATTTGCAAATGTTGATGAGGACCTAAGCCAGTTCCAAACCAATTGTCATTACTTGCGTTAAATAAGATATTGGTTTTTTTGCTATTAGATAAAAATACACTTTGATAGGCTATTTCATAACAAATTGCTGAAGATATTTTAATTAAATTATTCCCGATAAGTTCGCTCTTCTTACCAGAAAGTATTTGCGGTCTATTAAAATTAAAAAAATCAAAGAATACATTGAATAGTCCTGAGAAAGGAACGTATTCGCCAAAGGGGACTAAAAACTTTTTATCGTAAATGCCTGAGATATTGCCAATTCCAATTAATGAATTATTTATTTCTTCTGATTCGTTTGTAGATAAAGCACCTATGACCATTCCAAGCATATTATTTTGATTAAGAATATTAGTTCTGAATTCATTAACTCTATTTTTTTGAATCAATGACGGCAGGGTTACCTCTGGCCAAAATATGACAGAGATCTGAGTGATATTTTGCAGTGAATTTTGACTTATTTTCTTTTCTATTTCGCTTTCAATTTTTTGTAATCCTTTTTGTGTCCATTTTTCTTTGATATCAATATTAGGCTGAACAACTGTTGCTGAGATCTTTCCATCTGATTCAGTCCAATTGATATTTTCAAGCGGTTGATTGCCAATAAAAATTATTATTAAGACAAAGGAAGATAAATATAAAGATTTTCTTTGGGTCAAATCTCTTAAGCTTCCTAACAAATAGGAAAATATTTGAGAGATTAAAACCATGAGAAAACCTATCCCAAAAATCCCCAGAATGGGAATGTAACCTTGCAAGAGAGAGTTATCTACAGCCGTATAACCTAAGTACAACCATGGAAAACCAGTAAATAGAAATTCTCTCAACCATTCGCTCAATACCCAAGTGGCTGGGAAAAGAAGAAATACTTCAAAAGTTTTTCTTTGGCTGGTAACAAGTTTAAATAAGGTAAAACTGATAGCCTGAAACAAGCTTAAAAAAGCTGCTAGCAATAATGTAAGAAAACTTCCTAAAATTGGGGAGGCTCCTCCATAAACAGTTATGCTATTTTCTATCCAGAATGTTCCAAATGCCCAAAGGCCAAAACCAAAAAAATAGGAAATAAAAAAAGTATTTTTTATGCCTTCACTTTTAATCAATTGATATAAAAGCCCTGGAACGAGAAAAGTTAAAAACCAATAATTAAATGGCTGAAAAGCTAGGACAATCAAAGAACCTAAAAAAAACGCAGCGAGAAATTTAGAAAAATTCACACTTTATTTTATCTGAATTAAAAAGTTATTGATTCAGCCAATAGCCAATATTCTTTTCTTTGAAAATCTTACAAGTCTCAACGATCGGCAATCCCACAACGTTGCTGTAGCTGCCTTCCAATGATTCAACAAATAAACCACCATAACCTTGAATACCATAAGCACCGGCCTTATCTTTTGGTTCATTGGTATCCCAATATTTTGCACATTGATTAGCAGTTAAGTTTGCAAATTGAATTTCTGTTCTGACAAGATCAAACATCATTTTTACTTCGACATCAGATTGTGACTCGGTTTCGCCAAAGCAAATGCAGGTCATAACTGAATGTTTCCTTCCTGAAAACTCAAGTAGCATCGCAATGGCATGATCTTTGTTTTCAGGTTTTCCAAATATTTTGCCATCTAGAGCAACAATAGTATCAGCAGTTAAGATCGGCTTATTGGGCAACTTCTTTTTTTGTCTAACTGCATGAGCTGCAAGACACTTTTGCTGAGTATTTTTAATAACAAAATCCTCAGGACTTTCATCAGTGAAGTTAGACTCATCAAAATCGCATTTAAGGATTTCAAAATTAACTTTTAGATTTTCAAGGATTTCGGTTCTTCTAGGGGAACTAGAAGCAAGATAAATATCGAAATTATTTGATTTTTTCTTCTTTGTAGATGACGTGCTTTTTGACTCTAGGGTCATATTTTTTAAATTCTATTTTATCTGGTGTTTTGGTCTTATTTTTATCTGTTGTATAAAAGTGACCCGTTCCAGCAGAGGAGACAAGTTTAATTTTTTCTCTCATATCTTTTCACCTCGATCTCTGATTTCTTTTAAAACCACATCAATGCCTTTTTTATCAATGATTCTCATACCTTTAGCAGAAAGAGTTAGGGTCACATATTTGTTTTCAGACTCTACCCAAAACTTATGACGATGCAAATTAGGCATAAACTTTCTTTTAGTTTTATTAACAGCTTTAGAAACGTTGTTTCCTGCCATCGGCGTTTTACCTGTTACTTGACACTCTTTGCTCATAATATTCCTTTGCAAGAAGAGCTTTATACCAGAATCCTAAGTTCAAAGAAACCTATCTGAGTTATAATTTTTCTATGGAACAATTAGCTAATAGACAAATTTTGCTTTGCGTCACAGGAGGTATTGCGGCATATAAAGCAGCTGAATTAATAAGGTTGTTTAAGAGCTCAGGCTCTGAAGTTCGAGTTCTGATGACTAAAGCAGCCAAAGAATTCATTACTCCGCTTACCATGCAGGCTTTGTCTGGTAATGAAGTCCATTTAGATCTTTTGGATACTAGTGCCGAGTCAGCTATGGGACACATAGAATTAGCTAGATGGGCTGATGCCATTGTCATTTCTCCTTGTTCGGCAGATAGTCTTGCAAAACTTGCTGCTGGAAGAGGCGATGATTTAATGTCCGCGGTATGTCTTGCTGCAGACTCTAAAATATTTTTTGCCCCAGCAATGAATCAAGGCATGTGGAAGGATAAACGTACAAAAAAGAATCTTTCATTACTGAAAAAACCTGTTTTTCACCAAATCGGTCCTAACGAGGGCGATCAAGCTTGTGGTGATGTGGGTCCTGGCAGAATGTCAGAACCTAAGGAAATTATCGAGGAGGTAGCTAAGGAATTTTCTTCTGGATTATTAGCTGGTAAAAAAGTGCTGATCACTGCTGGACCTACAAGAGAAAAAATAGATCCGGTTAGATACATCTCCAATAAAAGTTCTGGAAAAATGGGATTTTCGCTCGCTAAAGCCGCTGTTGATGAATCCGCAATAGTGACTTTGATTTCTGGTCCAGTAACTTTAGATACACCAGAGAGGGTCAACAGAATAGATATTGAATCTGCCGAAGAAATGAAAGAGCACGTCACTGCAAATCTATCCGATATCGATCTATTTATATCAACTGCAGCAGTAGCAGATTTCAAAATGAAAAATGCTGAATCTCAAAAAATTAAAAAAGATCAATCCAAAAACATGAGTCTGAGTTTAGAAAAAAATGAAGACATTTTAAAACACGTTTCTGATAACAATCCTGATTTAAAAATAGTCGGGTTTGCTGCGGAAACTGAAAATATGATTGATAATGCTAGAAAAAAATTATCTTCAAAGAATTTGAATTTAATTGTTGCCAACGATGTCTCAGACAGTTCTATAGGTTTTGATTCAAATAATAATGAGGTGACATTAATTACTGAAAAAGAAGAATTAAAAATTCCTAAAACTTCAAAAGAAAAGGTTGCTAGAAAAATAGTCCAATTTATTTCAAAAAATATCCTTAATGATTAGATGGATTTTGCTCAAATTAGTAGGAATCTTCCTGCCTTCATTGATATCAAAAGCGGTTAGTCCTGGACAACAAGCAACTTCTAACCCAGCACTTAACGTTGAATTTAAAATTCTTGATAACGAACTTGGCGACAAAATTCCCTTACCTAAATTCAGTACCGCAGGATCTGCAGCCTTAGATTTGAGGACCAATATCAAAGAAAAAAAAATTCTTCAGCCCGATGAGACTTTTCTTTTTACCACTGGATTTTCAATACATATAAAAGATTCTAAATATGCAGCCTTAATTCTTCCTAGGTCAGGCCTAGGGCACAAACATGGAATTGTTTTGGGAAACCTAGTGGGTCTTATTGACTCCGATTATCAAGGAGAAATCATGGTCTCCTTGTGGAATAGATCCAAAGAATCATTCGAGGTTCTTCCTGGAGATAGGATTGCTCAGATGATGTTTTTTGCTGTTACTTCACCTAACTTCAAGTTGGTTTCTGAATTTGATTTTTCGGAAAGGGGTTCTAAGGGTTTTGGTTCTTCAGGTACTAAATAAATTAAAATCTAAAAGCTTTTTTTCTCAATCTAATAGCTGAAGGGGTTACTTCCACTAATTCGTCCTCTTCGATAAATTCTAATGCTTGTTCTAAAGAATGTTCTATATGTGGGACCAAGATAAGATTTTCATCAGTACCTGAGGCTCTGATATTAGTTAACTGTTTTGCTTTAGTTGGATTGACTGGTAAGTCATTATCTCTGGAATGTAAGCCAACAATTTGGCCTTTATAAACATTCAATCCATGTCCGACAAATAGCTTCCCTCTGTTTTGTAGGTTGAATAAAGAATAGGCCAAGGTTTTTCCTTCAGCCATAGAGACCAAGACTCCATTTTGACGAGTAGTAATCTCACCTTTTTTTGTAGGACCATAATGATCAAAGATACTGGTTAAAATTCCGGTGCCGCTCGTCAAGGTAAGAAACTGAGACCTAAATCCAATCATGCCTCTGGAAGGTGCAATAAAATCCAATTTTATTCTTCCCGTTTCGCTGGGTTCCATATTTTTTAGCTCTGCTTTTCTTGAACCCATCTCTTCCATTACAGGTCCTTGATGTTGTTCCTCAATATCAATTACTATTTGTTCAAAAGGTTCATGAATTTCACCATTCACTTCTTTTTGAATAACCTCAGGTTTTGAAACTCCGAGTTCGAACCCATCTCGACGCATGTTTTCTATCAAAACCGATAAATGCAATTCACCACGGCCAGAGACTTTGAATTTATCAGCACTTTCACCTTGCTCAACTCTAAGAGCAACGTTACTTAGTAATTCTTGTTCAAGACGATCTTTGATGTTTCTTGAAGTTACAAACTTACCTTCCTTACCAGCAAATGGAGAATCATTCACTTGAAAAGTCATGCTGACAGTTGGCTCATCAACAGAGAGAGGGGGGAGTTGTTCTATATTCTCTGGGTTACATAAAGTATCTGAGATATATAATTTTTCAATACCAGTTACGCAGACAATGTCACCTGCTTCAGCATTGTCGACCTCAACTCTTTCCAAACCTTCATGACCCAAAACCTGGAGAATTTTTCCTGTCTTTTGTTTTCCTTCAGCATCGATCACTACAACTTGATCATTTGGTTTGACGTTTCCACGAGATATTCTGCCGATGCCAATTACACCCACATAGCTATTACTGTCTAAAGCACTGATTTGCATTTGAAAGGGTTCTTCTAAACTAACGGGGGGTTCATTTACTTTAGTTATGATGAGGTCCAAGAGAGGAGACATATCATCTTCAATTTTATCCAAATCCAAGCCAGACGTTCCATTCAATGCAGAGGTATAGATTGTAGGAAAATCCATCTGTTGATCATTCCCACCCAATCTATCGAAGAGATCAAAAACTTGATCTTGTACCCAATCAGGTCTGGCGCTTGGACGATCAATTTTATTTATAACCAGAATGGGATTTAGTCCTTTTTCAAAAGCTTTTTGAGTCACAAATCTGGTTTGTGGCATCGGCCCATCGACGGCATCAACTAGCAATAAAACCGAATCTACCATAGACAAAACTCTTTCCACTTCTCCACCAAAATCAGCATGACCGGGAGTGTCTACGATATTGATTTTATGATCTTTCCACTTGATGGCAGTATTTTTAGAAAGAATCGTTATACCTCTTTCTCTTTCTTGATCGTTGGAATCTAAGATTCTCTCTGAGCCAATATTTTTTCTATCTAAGGTACCGGAATGTTCTAGTAATTTATCGACTAAAGTGGTTTTCCCATGATCGACGTGTGCAATTATGGCGATATTTCTAATAAATTCAGGATTCATATGAGTGACTGATTAGGAGTCTAAAAAATCAAGTATGAAAATTTATTTTTCTTCTGAAGAATTAGAAGATTCATCACTAGCTTCTTCAGCAGAAGTTTCCTCTTGAGGAGCATCAGAAGGAGCTGCTTCAACGGATTCAGTGGTTTCTTCAGCTGTGGCTTCAGGAGCCTCTTTTGTAACTTCTTCAGCAGGAGTTGAAGCTTTTACATCTTCTTCTTTTTCTTCTTTAGGACTTTCTTCAACAGGAGCAGCCTTTACAGCAGCTTTCTTTGAAAAACGTTTTTTGAACCTTTCAACTCTTCCGCCAGTATCAATAATTTTATTCTGACCAGTATAGAAAGGATGAGAGGCTGAAGAAACATCAAGAGGACAGTAAGGATAAGTATTACCATCTTCCCATTCTTTAGTTTGATCAGTTTCCAATGTTGATGGAATGAGATAATACTTATCTACACCCACATCATGAAATAAAACCGTTCTGTATTCTGGATGAATTTCTTTTTTCACTATTCTTCTTGATTAAAAAAATATGCTGCCGCACTATACCAGAAGACTATTTATTCTCAAATAAACTTAAATGGAAAATTTATATTATGAAGTAGCGCTTCCTTTACCATTAAGAAACTCTTTTACTTACAGTTCAAACATCAAGATTTCTAATGGCTCCAGAGTTCAGGTTCCATTTAGAAACCGAGAAATTGTCGGATACGTTTTAAAAAAACAATCCAGCCCAAATGTAAAATCTATAAAACCCATAACTAAAGTTTTAGATAGAAATTCTCTAATTGATAAGCCCTCATACGATCTCATTCATTGGATAGCTAATTACTACAAAGCACCTATCGGAGAAATTTTTAAATCCTATTTCCCACCTTTCTTGAGAAAAGGCAAAGAAATAAAGGATTCCATAGAGAGCTACGCAATTACAAACTTGGGTAAATTAGCAAGCAAAGAATCCTTTGGGCGTGCAAAAAAGCAATTTGAAGCCCTAGAAGTTTTTCAACACAAATCGGAGTTATCCCGTCCAGGTTTAAAAGCAAACAAAATCTCTAAAGCCATCTTGGATGCTTTAATTTCAAAAGGTTATCTTGAGAAAAAAAGCCGCAATCGAAATGAATTGAAAACTAACAAGGAACTTAACTCAGAAGCTTTTTTTGAATTGAATGATGAGCAAAATAAAATTTATAAGTCCATTAAAAATTCATCAGTCAATCTTTCGCATCTAATTTTTGGCGTTACGGGAAGTGGTAAAACCGAAATATATTTTCATCTCATCAGAGACTTCATAGAAAAAGGTAAACAAGTTCTGATCCTGGTTCCAGAAATTGGTCTGACTCCAAATCTAAAAGCCGAAATCGAAAGGAGGTTTGGCGAAGACAATGTCGCTCTTTTGCACTCGGAAATGTCAGAAAAAGATAGAGCTCACGCTTGGAATGATATTAACAAAGGTTTTAAATCTATTTTGATTGGAACAAGATCAGCAATTTTTACGCCGTTCAAGGATTTAGGCTTGATAGTCGTAGATGAAGAACATGATTCTTCATACAAACAAATTGATGGTTTTAGATATTCAGCTAGAGACGTTGCAGTCTATCGAGCAAATCTCGAAAAAATTCCCGTCATCATGTGTTCAGCAACGCCAAGCTTGGAAAGTCTTAAAAATTGTCAGGATGAAAAATACTGCTTACACAAACTAACTCGAAGGGTAAAAGATGCCAGACAGCCTAAGTTTGAAATCTCTGATTTAAGATCATCTGAATTAAAGTCAGGTTTAACCGAATATAGTCTTAATGAAATTTCCAAAGAATTGAGTAAAGGCAATCAAGTTTTAGTCTTCCTCAACAAAAAAGGCTATGCACCAATGGTCTTTTGTAACAAATGCGGTTGGACTCCGGAATGCAGTAATTGCGACGTATCAATGGTTTATCACATCAATCCTAAAAGATTAGTTTGTCATCATTGTGGTACCAAGCATTCTATGCCTGTTGCTTGTTTGAACTGTAAAGAAGAAAGTTTGGAATTTTTTCATACGGGAACCGAGAAACTTGAAGAATTTTTAAAAGAGTATTTCAAAAACACTCCTGTGATCAGAGTTGACCGAGAAGCTCTCGGTAAAGAGCAATTAAGATCTAACTCGGTATTACCGGATTCCAAAGAGCCTCTGATCTTGGTGGGAACGCAGATTTTAGCCAAAGGTCATCACATGCCAAATTTGACTTTAGTGGTAGTAGTAGACGCTGACAGTGGTCTTTTTTCAGTTGATCACAAAGCTTCTGAAAGGTTGGCTCAGTTATTGATTCAGGTTTCAGGAAGAGCTGGCAGGGAAGATAAAGAAGGCAGAGTCATTTTGCAATCGTTTGTACCAGAACATCCTTTTTTAGAAAAAATTTCTTCTTTTGATTACGATAGGATTGCCAACGAAATTTTAGAAGAAAGACAAACCAGTAAGCTTCCGCCTTTTGTTTATCAAATTAACATTCATGCGGAGTCCCTAAAACGACCCCTGCCTGAGAAAGTTTTGATGGAAATCTCGCGTTCATTAAATTTAAATGAAGATGAATTTATAGGGCCTAAACCAGAGCTTATCGAAAAGCGAAAAAATTACTTTAGATGGGTCTTAACTCTAAAATCTGAAAATCGAAAAAAAATACATGCTCTTGCAAATCAAGTTATCAAGATGATCGATCAAAGCGATTATTCAAAAAATGTCAGAGTTGGAATTGATGTGGATCCACTCAACTAGCTTAAAGATTTAAGTCTAAAGAAGTTTGAACTTCACATTTTCTTGTAGTTTCACCGTGGTGAACTAACGAAATGGCAATATCAGGATCTTTTAAAAAACCAGATCCTTTTTCCGGCCATTCAATAAAGTTGATGGAATTCGCTTCTTGCAGATATTCTTCTAAACCGATTGCGCTAAGCTCGGTTATTTTTTCCACACGGTATAAATCGATGTGGAAGATTTTTAAATCATTGATTTCATAAGGTTCAATCAAAGTAAAGGTTGGACTATTGATGAAATTTTCTATACCCAAACAATTTAAAACTTCTTTGACCAAAGTAGTCTTTCCTGTACCTAAGTCTCCAGAAAGATGAATAGAAATTGGAAGATTTTTTTCTTCTTTTAGAAAAGAGGCGATTTTTGCAGCAAGCTGTTTTGTTTCATCTAGACTCGATAGGACAAGTTCTTTATTCATTCTTCATTTTCATAAAGTTAAATA